>Ga0209541_10011518_pt1 | contig 13827 bp, 15 predicted proteins | sample RifCSPlowO2_01_FD_184027 | JGI IMG/M metagenome (GOLD analysis project Ga0209541, IMG submission 184027) | Groundwater microbial communities from Rifle, Colorado - Rifle CSP2_plank lowO2_0.1 (SPAdes) (version 2) | ecosystem: Environmental > Aquatic > Deep subsurface > Groundwater | place...
AAATGCAGATACGCTTGACGGCGTACGCGTCGCGATTATTGACCAGGGGTTCTCTGTCTCGGCGCTGACGGATGTCGTGGATCAGGCAAATAAAATATTTAATGCGCTTCAGATTGTGCTTGCGGTGTTCGGTACGGCAGCTCTCCTTGTATCCGCAATCGGTATGTTTAATACGATGACAATCGCGTTTCTTGAGCGTACGCAGGAGATTGGCATTATGCGCGCGCTTGGCGCATCCCGATCGGATATGTTTTCACTATTTCTTGTCGAGTCCGGCCTTATGGGTTTTCTGGGAGGAGCGTGCGGGGTTCTTATAGGATTTCTTTCGCAGATTATCGTAAATGGCGGCGTTCGTCTTCTTGCGAATAGTCTCGGCGGCCGTCCTGTAGATCTTTTCCGGACGCCGTTGTGGTTTATCGTAACAATAATCTGCTTTTCGACATCCGTCGGTTTTATTACGGGCATTGTGCCGGGCAGGCGCGCTTCAAAACTGAACCCGCTTCGCGCCCTTATGTATAAATAATAATTGAAAAATTTAGCACTCTTGACATGAGAGTGCTAAATTGTCTATACTAAACGCTATGATAGGCGAACGAGAAGCTCATATTTTGGAAATGCTGGTTCGGGAATATATCCGTTCCGCTGAGCCTGTTTCGTCAGAGCGAATTGCGGGGCGTCTTAAAAATTCATTGAGCCCGGCGACCGTCCGCAATGTTTTTTCAGAGCTTACCGAAGGCGGCTTTATCGAGCAGCATCATATATCGGGTGGCCGAGTTCCTCGGACGCCTGCGTATCGGTTTTTTGTCGATCGTGTCATGTCTGGGGAAGCGCGTACCGGCACACTGTCGTCAGGACTTGAACGCTTGCTTGCCCGGTTTGACGAAGCATCAGAAGCGATGCGCGCGCTCCAGGAAGAAGTTGCAGAACATCTTCATGTGCTTTCTTATGTGTCAGGCGCCACGCCGATCGGTTTTGACCAGGTATTTCACGAGCCGGAATTTGCGGAGAAATCCCTCGTCGAAGAATTCGGTTCATTTCTCGATACTTTTGAAAAATACGAAGAGACTTATGCGCGGGAGCTGGATGCAGATTCGTATGATGTGATTATCGGTGAAGAAAACAGTATTCAGCCGATTACACACGTGAGCATTGTAGTTACGAAAACGCCTGCGGGGGACTTATTTTTTATGGCGGGGCCTAAACGCATGCATTACGATCGCATTATTAACATGATGAATGTATGGCAAAAGAAAGCAAAAACGACAAAGAAGAAAAAGACGAAATAGAAATTGTCGATGACGAGGAAGAGGCGCTTGCCAAGATTGTAAAATTAAAACGGACACTTGCGGAATGCAGGGTGGCAAAGGAAGAGTATCTGGCGGGTTGGCAGAGAGCGAAGGCGGATTATGTAAATAGCGAGCGTACGTTTCGTGAGAGGGAAGAGCGAACAGTAGCGCGAGCCCATGAAAAAATTCTTACAGACCTTCTTTCGATAATTGACAGTTTTGACAATGCGTTTGCTTCCCACCCGCCGGATTCCCCGTGGGTGTCGGGTATCCGGAGCATTCACGATCAGGCGCGTGCAATTCTCGGAAGATATGATGTGAGGGTGATTGAGACCGATGGCGCCGTGTTCTCTCCGCGTCTTCACGAAGCTATTGAGGTTATCAATACAGATGATGAATCAAAAGATGGGGAGATTATCGCTGAACTGCAAAAAGGATATATGATCGGGGATGCCGTGCTTCGGCCAGCAAGAGTAAGGGTTGCTCATTATAGAACCAATCTCGAAAATCGCTTTCGTGGCGAAATGTGAGATTTTCGAGCGAAAGACGTGAAGCCCGACGAGGAATAGCTTGGCTATTGTGAGGAGGGATGAATGGCTTGCAGCAGAAAATCTCATCATTGTAGCAGAAATTGGATTTTTGAGATGGATTCTAGTAAAAAATAATAATTTATAAATTAAACTAATTATAAACATATGGGAAAAATTTTAGGGATTGATTTGGGGACGACGAATTCCGCGATGGCAATCGTGGAGGGCGGCAACCCCCGCATTATTGAGAATAAAGAGGGGAATCGGACAACCCCGTCTATTGTTGCCCTTTCAAAGTCGGGTGAGCGGCTTGTGGGGCTTTTGGCAAAGCGGCAAGCTGTTACAAACCCAAAGGGTACGATTTTTTCGGCAAAACGCCTCATCGGCCGTAAGTTTAGCGACACGGAAGTCCAGCGCGATAAAAACCTTCTTCCGTATGATATGCATGCATCGGGAAACGGCGGAGTTGAGATAAAACTTGGCGACAAATGGGTGCGCCCCGAGGAAACATCCGCGATGGTATTGCAGAAACTGAAGGCGGATGCGGAGGAGAAGCTCGGCGAGACGATTACGGAAGCGATTATCACGGTACCTGCGTATTTTGATGACTCGCAGAGAAAAGCTACTAAGGACGCGGGTGAGATTGCAGGGTTCACCGTGCGGCGCATCCTCAATGAGCCGACTGCCGCCGCTCTTGCCTACGGATTTAACAAAAAGAAAGACGAGAAAGTTGTTGTCTATGATTTTGGCGGCGGGACATTTGACGTCTCGGTTCTTGAGATCACCCAGGATACCATTGAAGTAAAAGCAACGGGCGGGGATACGCATCTCGGTGGAGACGATTTTGACCAAAAAATTATTGAGTGGATTTTAGGGGAATTTAAAAAACAAACAGGTATCGACGTTTCGAGAGATACAATTGCGCTTCAACGTCTCAAGGAAGCGGCCGAGAAAGCAAAACACGAACTTTCAACGACGGTGGAGCACGAAATCAATATCCCGTTTATCACGTCAGATGCTTCCGGCCCCCAGCACCTGCTTATGAAGATGACGCGCGCAAAGCTCGAGGAGCTTGTCTCGCCGTATATCGATAAATCTCTTGAGATTACAAAGCGCGTAGTCAAGGATGCCGGATTTCAAATTTCCGATATTCACGAAGTTATCTTGGTTGGCGGGCAGACGCGCATGCCGCTCATGGTTGAAGCGGTCAAAAAACTCTTTAACAAAGAACCCAACCGTACAATCAATCCAGATGAGGTGGTTGCGCTCGGCGCGGCCGTACAGGCGGGTATTTTACAGGGAGACGTCAAAGATATTCTGTTGCTCGATATAACGCCGCTCTCGCTCGGACTTGAGACGCTTGGAGGCGTGTTCACTCGGCTTATCGAAAAAAATACAACGATTCCAACCGCGAAAACCCAGGTGTTCTCGACTGCCGGCGACCAGCAAACATCAGTGGAAATTCACGTGCTCCAAGGCGAACGCGAGATGGCGTCCGACAACAAAACGCTCGCGCGCTTTATCCTCGACGGCATCCCGCCCGCGCCGCGCGGCATCCCGCAGATTGAAGTTTCCTTTGATATCGACGCAAACGGTATTTTGTCGGTGAAAGCAAAAGATAAGGCGACAAGCAAAGAACAGTCGGTGCGCGTTGAGGCATCAAGCGGTCTTTCCAAGGAAGATATAGAACGCATGAAGCAAGACGCTGAGTCTCATGCATCAGAAGATAAGCGCAAAAAAGAGCTTGTCGAAGCTCGCAATATAGCCGATACTTTGACATATGCAACAGAAAAGGCCTTGCGTGATGCCGGCGATAAAGTGCCAAAAGATATCCGCGACGATATAGAGAAGAAAAAAACGGAACTGACAGAAGCACTGAAAGGAGAAGATGTCTCGCGCATTCAATCGGCAACACAGGCGTTTTCCGCATCAAGCCAGAAAATTGGTGAATTTCTATACAAACAAACGCCGCCAAATGCAGGAAGCGATGCAAAAGCAGGCGAGGGGCAGGAACCTCGCGAAGTAGAGCACGAAGAAATCAAAGACGATACAAATGAAAATAAGTCCGGTTCATAAAGAACTCGTTGTCCTTTCGGGGCTTGTCTTCTCAAGTTTTCTTTTTTGGCTTTCTATCCAAGCGTATCTGCCACTTCCAAGCTGGCAGGTGACTTCGCTTTTTTGGAGCGCTCTTTTTGCATTTTTCTTGCTCACGGTATTTTGGTCGTTTGCAATGGTGCTTGTTGAGAGCAAAATCATGACTGTGGTTTCTTGGGCGCTTGTATCGTTTATGCCGGTGCTTTGGGTTATGGATCCCACCATGATTGTAGCCTCCGCGATTCTTTTCGTCTTCGGCTTTATCGCGCATATCCGCGGCAAAAGCGAAATGCAAAGTACGCTCAATGGTTCACTTCTCCGGTCTCTCCGAAAGACAATTCCTCTTACTGTCACGTTTCTCGTATTTGCTGTCGCGGTAGCATCCTACATTTGGTCTGGGCAAAAAACACTTTCTCTCGAACAGCTGATTCCGGAAAGTATGTTTACAAAACTTGTCGGATATATTGAGCCGATTATTTCCCGGCAAGTTCCCGGATTTGCGAAGAATAAAACATTTGCCGATTATATGCTTGAAGAAGCAGCTAAAGAGTTAAAAAAAGACCCGAAATTATTTACAAAAGAAGAGCGGGCGCTTGTTATCCAGGGGGCTCTACAACAGTTTCGCGATCGCTATATGCTGACCGTACGCCCGGAAGATTCGCTTTCTCATGTTCTCTATCTTGGAAGCATTGAGCTGACAAAAAATCAGCTTGGTTCGGCAGACCCGCGATTTTTTCCGATCCTTTTTGCAGTAGGGCTTTTTTTGGGGCTCCGTCTGCTTGCGCTTCCGGTCTATTGGCTCGGGATGCTCGCTGCGATTCTCCTCGTGCGAATTTTGGTAAAATTTGGTATAGTCGAGACACGTGCGATAACGGTTGATCTTATTGGGTATACATTTTCATGAAAGACTATTACAACATTTTGGGGGTTCCCAAAAACGCGACAAAAGAGGATATCAAAAAAGCTTATAGGAAACTTGCCCATCAGTTTCATCCCGATAAAAAAGGCGGCAATGAGCAGAAGTTTAAGGAGCTCAATGAGGCGTATCAGGTGCTTTCAAATGACTCGAAGCGCGCGCAGTATGATCAGTTCGGGCACGCGTTTGACGGTAATAGCGCGTCGGCGGGGCAAAACGCAAGCGGGTGGGATTTTAGTTCATTCCGAGGGTTTGAGGACGTCGACGTAGGCGATATTTTTGAATCGTTTTTTGGAGGTGCAGGATTTGGTGGCAGAGCGGGCGGCAAGAGACGCGGCCGGGATATTTCCATTGATATCGAAATCCCATTTGCGGAATCTATTTTTGGCGGCGAACGCAGGGTGCTTATTCGCAAACGGATTGAATGCGAACACTGTGCAGGATCGGGGAAGGCAAAGGGCTCGAGCGACATTACGTGTGCAAAGTGCCACGGCGCAGGAACCATACGCGATACAAAACGGTCTATCTTCGGGTCATTTACGCAGGTTATCGCGTGTTCGGTATGCGAGGGAGCCGGCAAGGTTCCAGAGAAAAAATGCGAACAGTGCCGCGGCGAAGGCGTTGTGCTCAAAGGAGAGGAAATACGGATTGTTATCCCGTCAGGTATTGAAAACGGCGAAGTTGTCCGAATCTCAAAAAAAGGTGAGGCGCTCCGCGGGGCCGAAACAGGAGACCTTTATGTAAAAGTCCGCGTGTTTCCGCATACAACGGTTCGCCGTTCACGAGATGACTTGCTGACGAAGTTGGATATTCCTCTTTCGGGCGCGCTTCTCGGCGGGAACGAGGAGATCGAAACGCTCGAAGGCCCGATTAAACTCAAAATTCCGCAGGGGGTTGCCGACGGCGAAGTGCTCAAGGTGCGCGGCAAAGGCGTCCCGCGCGATGACGGCTCTCGAGGAGACCTTTTGATCGAGGTGAAAATAAAAATGCCTCACAAACTTACTCCGCATCTGAAGGCGCTTATCGAGGAACTTCGTAAAGAGGGATTCTAACCTATTACCATCAATATGCATTTCCTCGCATCTCTCGGCGCGATAGTCCACAACCCTGCGTGGGATGTCGTTGTTGTGTTGTTTTTTCTTGCCGCCGGTTTCATCGGCGGATCAATGGGCGGAGGGCGAGTGAAGCTCCTCTCTATGCTTTTTGCAAATTATATTGCGCTATTTGTAGCCCCGCTCATGTTCGGGCTTCTCGATGTATATCAAGTTGCCAAAGGGAATGCTTCCCGTAATATCGTAATGTATTTTATTCTTCTTGGCGTACTTTTCCTTCTTTTCCAGCGAAAGATTTTTGGCGGACTCGGAAGAGGGGGTTTCAAGTGGTGGCAGGCGCTTCTCATGAGCTTTCTCACGGTCGGACTTTTTGTCGCCGGGTCCTTGAATATGCTCTCGTTTTCTGGTATTATAAAATTCTCGCCATTTATCCTCTCGATGTTTGCTGGGAGGAGTGCGTATTTATTTTGGTCTCTCATGCCGCTTCTGGGAATCTTTATACTCCCGCGCGGTAAATAATATTTTATATAATCTTTTTAATGCTTTTCTTGCTCCGCCCCCACTTACGCAGATGCTTCGGCTGGCAAGCGTAGCCCCGCCGCACTACGTCTTGGAAGCTCCGACGTTTTGTCGGAGAGCCGATCAGGGCGTCGGCTTCGAGGTCCCGACTCGCCTCGCTCGCTTCAGCGAAGCGGGCCGAAGCATCGGGACTCAAGTCAGTGGAGGCGGCGTGTCCGGGGGACATGGCGCCCCTTTACAAGATGTATTCTTAGTCCGCCCGTAGCTCAGTTGGGTCAAACACGTTTATATAGTGTTTGATGGGTTGCGTGAGCAACCCCGGGTTTTGCGATAAGCAAAACAGCAGCGACTATAATTTTATGTAAATATCTTGTATAATCTTTTTAATGATTTTCTTTCTCCGCCCGTAGCTCAGTCGGTAGAGCAGCTCCCTTTTAAGGAGATGGTCGCAGGTTCGATTCCTGCCGGGCGGAGCAAGAAAATCATTTGTATCGACTATTGGGATAGTCGCAGGTTCCCTGCCCGCCTTCAGCTTCGCTGAAAGCGAAAGTAGGCGGGGATTCCTGCTTGCCCGTTTTTTTTGTTCGGGCTTGGCGGACATTTTAGTAAAAGGCAAGCCAGAGGAAGCCGCCTCGCGGAGTTTATCCGCCATTTCGGCGGACTCGGCGGCCATTTCGTATTGGATTTTGGGGGCAAAAACGAATTGGCGGTTTTATTTAGAGAAAAGGATTTTTTAATCATGAGGATTGTAAAGTCGAAAATTAATTGTTATATTACTTATATGGGCCAAAAAGGATTTGTAAATATTATCATGGTAATCATCGGTGTAATTGTTTTTGCTGGTGCAGCTGGTTATTTTATTGTACGCCAACGAACGCCTTCACCTGCGGCAGTTCTCTCACCTAATCAAAATCTTACTTCCACTCCCGCACTAACTTCTACGCCAACGCCGGAATCAAGTTCCACCCCAAAATTAACCTCAATACCTACTTCAACGCTTATTTTGACATGCGATGGAATTTCTAACACCTTGAAGGCTGAACTCGATGGGCGGCTTGTAGAGTCGTTCAACCTTGTGACAGATAGCGATGCCTATGAAACAGTAAATGGCGGAGAAAGTTTCGACTTGATAGCTGCGGCACAGACAGATAACAATCGAGAAAAAGAAATATTCATTGGAGCTTTAGCGTTGTCACGCGGCGTACAAAATCCCATGCAAGCACGCTTTCACATCGAGTATCGCGAATATGATAAGAGCACAACACCCTATACCCAGAAAGTTCTTTTTACGCCTAAAACGATGACTGGACGAGTCGAAACACGAGCTGTAGCAGTAAACTCGGGTGAATATGTTTGCGGCTCTTTCGACGTAACTGGAACTGGTGTTCACACGATCCATGTGGCTGGGAGTTTCAATCAGGTGCTTCCACCTCCTCGCACGGGTTCGCAGTAAGTACAGACAAGAATTTACGTCACATCTTTCGTTAAAGCTACGGAGTGCAAAGCAAGGAAAAATTTGTGGTTCGACGGGTTTATGCTGAACGAAATCGAAGTAACAAAAGAAACTTTTCATAATTTATGTATAAAAAAGGATTTGTAAATATTATAATCATCATTGGAATGATCGCTATAATTGCAACAGCTGGCTATTTTGTTTTGAGCCAACGAATATCCTCGCTCACCCCCCTCCACTCACTTATTTCAACTACTACGACAACGGCGAGTAAAACTACAGAACAAAAGACCGATATTTCCAATAAAATAAGCAATAATTCTACAACAACCTCCTTCACAACATTAATACCTCACATTTCAATTATTTCGCCTATGTCTGGGAGCTTCGGCACCAAGGTTACAATTGTTGGGAGCGGCTTTACAAAAACCGGCAACACGATCAATTTTCGTATTAAAACTCCCGGCGTAGTTGTTAATAAGACAATGAATCTGGGAATATCATCCTTGGACGGCACCCATCTGGTCTTTACAGTACAAAAGACAGTTCACCTTTCCGCACCGGGTTATAATTATGATGAGACATTTGATCTGGGAGCATATGATGTGATAATTACAAATCCTAATGGCCATAGCAATCCCATAGTATTTACGATAACAAATACCCAAATAACCAATCCTCCTCCGTTAAATAATCGCGATTGCGGAAAGACAACTTTTATTGTAATTGCTGGAGGTCCAAGCGGACCGTATGGAGAAGCAGCAAACACACGAGCGAGAGAATATTTTAGGATAAACGGATTAGCGGTTACTGGTGAGAGTGGTATTAGTAGGTTTGTTGTCGAGTCTTCAAGTAATACGAAACAGTACTGGATGAAAAAAATTCAAGATGACGGAATTGGTAGTACTCAATATGACGATGAGGGTTGCGATTGGGTTCAGTAGTAAGAAGAAATTTGCCGCCAAACTTGCCTGCCCGTAGGGATGGGAAAACTCGTTGTGTCATAAGTAGACCTGCATCTGGTGGAAAATTGTCGCTTGTCTCGTTGGAGCTATGGCGAGGCAGGTCGGCGCGGCTCCCTTCGACTTCACTCAGGACGGGCCGCCGCATTTTGTTCACCAGCTGGCGGATTTCGCGGGGGGCTTTCCTCGCCCAGCCCTTTTTGCAAAAAGGGCTGGGCGAAAACGGTTCGCACTATTTTAAGAATATTGGAGCAAGAAAATCATTTGCATCGACCGTGGAGATGGTCGCAGGTTCCTTGCTCGCCTTCAGCTTCGCTGAAAACGAAAGCGGGCTGGGGGTTCCTGTCCGTTTCGCTAAAGCTTCAGCGAGGCGAGCCTGGCACACTTTTAGTAAAAGGCAAGCCAACAATGCATCGCCAAAGGCTATGCCTGCGGCGCGAGGAAATCGTTTCCGGTTGCGTTGACACTTGCTTGGCGCGGACTATAATATATTTCATGAAGGAGAAAAAACAATCAAGACAAAAAGACGCCTATACTATTGAGTTAGAGCACATCCACTCCGATTTCGGGGTTTTTGGTGAAAGTTTAGACTTAATCAGAGACGAAGTTAAGAACCATACTCACGGGCTCTCAAAAATAGATGAACGATTAACGAACATAGATGAGCGATTAATGAATATGGAAGCTGATTTGGAATTTGTGAAATCTGAACTTGGTATTATCCGCCACAATCAGATTACGCGCGATGAATTTAAGCTGCTCGAAACCCGTGTCGCGCGTCTCGAACGCAAGTTGAGATAATATCCTACGCGAAGCATATTTTGCCTGTGCCGAGCATAGTCGAGGTGATTGTGGGGAACGGAAAATTTTTAATCATGAAGGAAAAAATATTATGAATAGAGGTACGTTATCAATTGTTTTTATTACTCTCTCGCTTGTTTTTATTGTCGGATTTTATTTATCACAAATATTTGAATCGATACTTTTATTTTCGCTGTTTCCTTTTGTCTCTACACTATCGGCAATAGCTGCTCTTATTTTTTCTGTTATAAATTTAGTTAAAAGAAGAAAAATTGCTCTAAATATAATTTCTTTATTTCTCTCTTTTATCTTGTTTGTGGTTTCTGTAATTATTACAATATTTTCTAGATTTTTTTCGGGAACGGTTGGATAATTTTATAAGAAGAGGTGTGTGTTTAGGTCATCAAAGAAAGACTTGTCGTGCCCAAGGCGGATCCGCCTCTGGCGGAAAATTGTCATCGGTGCGGCTCCCCGATACCATCTGCCTTTGGCGGAGCTACGTGGCAAGCCGCCGCATTTGGGATTTTTCGCGGGGGGCTTTTATCGCCCCGTGAGATAGGTGAAGCTGCCAGCTCGTGGGGCGAAAACGGTTCACACTATTTCAAGAATGCTGGATTTAGGAAACAAGTCTCGCTTCGCTTTGCCCATTTTCTTATTTGAGCTGGGCGGGCATTTTAACTTACCTCAATAAATCCCCGAGTGTTCGCTTGGGCGGGTTCAACATATTTTTGCGCGTCTCTAAAAAAATGACAACGAAACTATAGTTAACAGAGGATTCTATCTAACCACTCTAAAGCGATCGCAGAAGTATGGATATATACCACCTTCATATACAATAACCAATGGGTAACTACAATTATATAAATAAATTTGTATATCCGATCTTTTCGTGTATCATCTTCATTAGAAAAGCATGTAGGTTTGTCTGGGGGTAAGGAGACCGCATGGGTGCAAGCGTTGAGCGAGAACGATCCGCGGATGCCTATACTGGCGTGGCAGATATACTTCCTTCACAATATTTTTCAAGGTTTCGCGATCCATGCGAAGGCGAAAAAACACTCATGCTAGCAGTCCTTGAAGACGCGATTAAGATTTATAAAAAGCATGCCTTTGCAAGATATTTCCATATGAAAGCTCTTTTTGACGAAACGCGGAGTTGGATATTCAGTGATGATGTAGGATTACCCTTTTCGTACTGTAGGATATGCGAAACGCTGGATATTAACTCGGGCATAATTCGAAAATAGCTTGCGCGGTGGTTCCATGACAAGTGCGAAGAAGCACGCAAAGATATCTTTCTTAAGAGTGAGAAAACAGATCGGCATATTACCGAGAATGATACATAACAAGCGCCGTACCAACCGGCGCTTTTCGTTACTCTAGACAAATTTCAGGGGTAGTTATACAATGATTTTTATATAGCTGTTCCTTTCATCTCGAGCAGGGAGGCGGAGAGATGGCCGAAAGGTATAAGGATGGAGTGGATGATGATCTGTACGGGAACCCGATAGCTCACCTTGCGGGACCAGACGTGGTTCTTCCCGAGCAGATTATCGCAGGCGCCCGCACAGATTCCTATATGACAGGCGAAAAAGCGCTTATGCTTTCTGTTCTTGAAGACGGCATTCGTTGTTTCCAAAATTATTTGCGCGATAAAAGATTGCGCAAATCGCAATTGCCCGAACAAGCCGAAGCATGGATCCGAGCGGTTGATTATGAATGGCCCTTTTCGTTTAACAATTGTTGCGAAACTCTTGGCATTGATGCCGACGCGCTGCGAAACGCTCTGTTGTGTTGGAAACATAACAAACTCCTCGAATTATCCAATGAGAAACGGAGAGAAGGGGAGCCCGCCACGTCTCATCTTCACGCGGTTGATGGCAGTGGTCCACGCCGCATCTCGCGACCTCGCCTTCATATGCATCATTACGGACACATCCGTATAACTCCCAAGCGGTAGACTAATTATCAACCCTCGCCACCAAAGCGGGGGTTTTTGATTTTTGCGCTCTTTTTTCATACGTTTGTGTGGTCTTGCTTTTCTCTATGTATATTGTAGTCTAGACGCGGACATTGTTACCTTGAAAACTAAAGGGAAGGAGGTCCCATGCGTGAATTGAGTCATATATCGGAACACGGTATGATAAAAGGAATGACCAAGAAAACAGCTCTCACAATCCTTGTTCTTGCAATTCTTGCGGCGGGTACAACCGCGGTTTTTGCGCGTATGCGTAAGGAAGTTGTGGCTTTATCGGTCCCCGAAAGAACTCCACGATCACTCACTCAAGATGGCAATACTCAAGTAACGTTTACCGTAAAGATAGACCAGCGAGTCTGGAAACCAATGCTTCAGATGCAAGGAGCCAATGGCAAGTGGCAGAAGATTGCCAAATTCCACGATAACGGCAAAAACGGAGACCAGACAAAAGGCGATAAGAATTACACCATCACCAAGACCATCCAAGGCCAGAAGGCGACCTTTCGCGTTGCCGCAAAGAAGGGTCTGCGAAAACTCCTTGTCTCGGAACCATTCGTGATGGAGTATAGTCCAGTTCCTCCAGGGTTTAAGAAATATGAGGATCCGGATATCAGTTTGATTTATCCGGAGGATATGACAGCAAAAGAACTTGAGAGTAACCCGGGAAGCACATTGCGGACAATCGAGTTTGCGGATTCTTTGCAGGACAAGATATTTATGATCGATGTCTTTCAACTTGATAAGGACCAAACAATAATTGAGTATGCTGATGAAGGGGATTGGACATTTTCTGAACCATGGCGTGAGCATTTTGAAATCACGACAATGAACGGGATGACCGTACTCAAATCCAAACTGCCGAGCTGGCAATTTGTGCGAAGTAGGAAGCATTACGAGATCATCAACGGCCTCCCTGGCTGGGAAGAAGGGGTACATAATCTTGACGACGCAACCTTCGAACAAATCCTGAATTCTATAACCCTTCCATAGACATAAGGGGCGAAAGGAGGAAGCTCAACCATGACTCCCAAAACAGTGGGGAGATTGGCATCATATTGTATTTTTTTCGCTTATCTTTCATGCCACGCAAGAAATGCAGAAGAATTGAACTATCCTCTTGGATATCCATCCGGCTATGGGTATAGCTCATCGAAGGATCAAGGAGGAACCCAGCATCTTGAAGAAATTTCAATCAGCGCTACCTGCGGGTCAATTCTACATCCCGGTGAAGATTGGAATGCGATTGATTATACGTGGACTGAAGATAAAGATTACGGTCATGACGGCAATGACGCCCATGACCCCGTATATGCCATCGCTCATGGAGTAATCGAGGAAGCAACATATCTTAGCTCGTCAGACGGAACAAAAGACGCAGGATATGCCATACAAATCAAACATACTGGAGACTTTCTGGTTCCATATGCTTGGCAGGCTATAGACGACCCTTATTACAGTTACCCGACGTTATCTAGCGACCACATCTCAACTGTCTGGTCGGTATATATCCATCTCGAATCCATCGCCCTAAATTCTCGTACCGGTAGGAAATGGACGAGCGGAGATGAAATATCCGGAGGCGAAATCATTGGCTCTGTCGGAGATTATCCACACGGGAGTGAAAGAAGCTACCATCTTCATTTTGAGGTGAGGAAGAAATATGAGGGAGTTGGTTATTTGCCATGTGGCCCTCGGAAGGATAAGTTTGATCAAATCTATATGAAACCCACCCACTTCATCCGCCTCAATCGTTGCAAGCCCGAATCAATACCGCCGCCGAACTATGAATTGCCTAATGAGTGCCTTGGTGAATGTTGTCTCTATACACCAGGTTCCGGTTTCCAATGGGAAGCACTGCAAGATACGCCCGTGTTTCCAAGACGAGACATCAATTCACAGCCATTCTCGTCCATTCTCACGGGAGAGAAGTTTACCGCGGGAACTGGCGTACTTGTCACAAAAACCCCGGGATTTGTGAAGATTTCATTTGACTTGACGCAAGACTGCCAATCTATCGGTCTCGAGGATGGTAAATGCATCTCCGTTCTTGCCCCATGGTCAGAAGGATATTATCATCTTTGGCATCAGGATGATTTTGTTGGCGGGTGTTTCATTGTCCCCGATGTAGAGCCCATAGTCGACTGGTGGGTGTACGTACGTAAATCAAACGGCCAATCAGGATGGATACTCTATAAATATGGCTTTGATTTCTGCTATTCACAGCCCTGTTACGAAG
>Ga0209541_10011519_pt1 | contig 13825 bp, 11 predicted proteins | sample RifCSPlowO2_01_FD_184027 | JGI IMG/M metagenome (GOLD analysis project Ga0209541, IMG submission 184027) | Groundwater microbial communities from Rifle, Colorado - Rifle CSP2_plank lowO2_0.1 (SPAdes) (version 2) | ecosystem: Environmental > Aquatic > Deep subsurface > Groundwater | place...
CACGTCCCGAAACCGATTTCCGAAACCTTAATTCCTGTTGCGCCAAGCAGGCGGTATCTCATAGGTTCTCCTTAAAAAATTGCTTTCACAACGCCGCCGTCAACCGAAATACAGGTGCCCGTTATAAACGAGGATTTGTCTGAGGCAAGAAACGCGACTACGCCGGCGACATCTTCCGGTTCAGCAAGGCGTCCAAGAGGAATTTTCGCTCGTGCGTCTTTCTCGAGTATCTTGCGTGCTTCTGCAACAGAAATTTTGTCGCGCGCGGATCGATCCCGAATCTGCGCTTCCCATAAATCCCCCGCCACATTCGCCGGCAAAATTGCATTTACTAAGATTTGTTCGGGCGCGAGCGCTGTCGCGAGATATTTATTCAGAAAATTGACCGCTGCTTTTGCCGCGCCGTAGTGCGGATTGAAAAATCCCGGCTGGCGACCCGGCACGGATGAAATATTAATGATGCGAGGATATTTTGAGGCGCGGAGCAAGGGGAGGGCCGCACGCGTAAATCGCACCATGCTCATAAAATTCAGTTGGTAAGAATCCAACCATTGCTCGTCGGTAAGTTCCTCAAATTTCGCGTGTTCTCTCACCCCGCCGACATTGTTGATTAAAATATCAAGGCGGCCGATCTTTCGGACAACGCCAGAAAAGAAATGGGAAATCTGTTTGGCGTCACGGACGTCAAACACGCCGGCATATGTTTTCACGCCATACTGCTTTATATTTTTCTCTGTAGCTGCCACGTTCTCTGCGCGCGAGCCGCATACGATAATGTCTGCGCCTTCACGCGCAAGGGAAAGGGCAATCGCTTTGCCGATCCCGCGACTCGAACCAGTTATTAACGCAACGCGTCCCTCTAATGCTTCTTTTCTGTCTTTCATGGTGAAACAGTTTACCCTTTTACTATCTCCTGCAGTTCGCGCACGAGATCGGGAGATTTTGCGAGAATGATCGGAATTTCTTCGTCGTTCAGATTGATCGTGCCGTCCTTGAATCCGGAAGCAACGCCTCCTGCTTCTTCGACGATGATGCGGGCTGCGGCACAATCGTAGGGAGTCGCGCCCGAATACACGCAAGCATCAATCTTTCCCTCAATAAGCCACAAGGACTCTGCAGTGAATGACCCGCCCGCAAGGACATTTCTCGAACGGGCGCGCAAAGGTTCAAATAATTTCTCGGTTCCACGCTTCAGCCCAACGGAAATGAGGGAATCCTGAAGTTTCTTTTTGGTGGGCTGAAATGCCGCTCGTTTTTCGTTCACCCACGCGCCCTTTCCCTTAATCGCATAAACAAATTTTTTGAGTGCGGGAAAATACATGACCCCCATCTGCCCTTCGCCGCTTTCATATAAACCTGCGGAAATACTGAAAAGTTCCATACCGTTTGCAAAGTTCGTCGTGCCATCAATCGGATCGATAATCCATTCGTGCGGCGATTCAGATTTCACGTCTGTCCCTTCTTCTCCGCGAATACGGTGGTCGGGATACTGCGCTCTGATATGCGCGGTAAGCATTGCTTCGCATAACGTGTCGGCGCGTGTCACAATATCTGCAAAATCCTTCTTCGTCTCAACTGCCATATTCCCAGAACTTTGTATGGCAAGCACCTTCTCTCCAATGTCGTAGAGAAACGGCTTTAAGAGAGCGACCGCCGCCTCTGGATCAAACTCGGCTTTGTGAGATTCAATAGATTCTCTGCTCATAATGCAGACGCTGCTATTTTCTTTCTGATTTCTTGATCAACGACTTCAGGTAGCCCCAAGGGGTCAATTGTTTCTTCTGTCCGTTCTGTAATGAGCGCGGCAAGACGTTTTTCAATAAGATGGCATACCACTCCTTCGTTTTCGATACCGCCCCGGCCGTGGAGTATCGGGTTATCCGTAAATTCAACAATTGATTCCTCGTTTTTTTTCCGATAGTTCGGGTTTTCAAGATTTTTCCTGGTTCTCCGGTCAACTTCGTTCACTACCATCCCGTCCTCTTCCTTTGCCACCGGCTCTGCCCAATCACTACCCCTCGTATAACCGTCCACATAATGCATGAGAAGCAACGCAACATCCTTGTCGGTAAGTTTCTCTTGAGCAAGAATCCTTGTCATTCCGAAAAGTTCTTTAGATTTTCCTCCAACAGAACCAGCGATCTCGACCACATTTTCACCGAACCCAAATTTGTGAAGTTCATATTCGCCTTCCTCATCCGTCTTATCAGAAGCTTCACCGCCTGACTCACCGCGCGCGATTGCCGCCTTTATTGCCTCGATTTCGTGACGTTTGTTAAAATCGTGCAGCGCAGCGCCGAGCGCTACTTCCCGCATTGTTGTCTCCGGCAACCTAAGTTTTTCGCCGAGCACCCGCGCGCGAGCAACTTCAACAAGGCAATGTTCGGAAACATTTTCCCAATCACGCTTTCCTTCTTTATTGCGCTCCCACAGCGATCCGGGATTCTTATGCATCCGCATCGCTTCAAGAACACTAAGCGCGAGCCGCGAGAAGTAGGCGCGTTTTTTGAGATCAAACGATCCCTCGTTTTGTTCCTCCCCTTCGATGCCCTTATGTGACTCTAGAGACATTCTTTTTTAAACTACGAAAATGACGCTCTAACCTATGCATTCACAAAGCTGTCGCGTTTGATTATTTGATACCCTTTGATCAATTCGGTAATTCCTTCTTTGAGAGAAACCTGGGGTTTAAAACCGGTTTTTCCGATTTTTGCATTCGAGACAATGTAATCTCTCTTATCAGGATCTTCACCTATATTCGACTCCACAAAAACAAATTTAGGAATCTGCTTTTTGATTTCTTTGCACAATTCGAGTTTGCTTAAGTTCGCATCGTTCAATCCCACGTTGTATGTCTGATTCTTCATCGCCTCAAAATTACTCATGCAATGCATAAATGCGCGCGCTACATCCCGTATGTGGATATAATTCCGTTTGAAGTGCGATTCGAAAAGCACGACGGTATTGTCGTTCACCGCGCGATACACAAAATCATTCACGAGCAAATCGAGCCGCATGCGCGGGCTGATACCAAACACGGTCGCAAGGCGCAGCGTGATGCCGCCTCCGGCATCAAGAATTTTTTTCTCGGCCTCGACTTTAAGCCGGCCGTACAAAGAAATGGGCTTGAGCGGCGTTTTTTCGTCACAGTACTTACCCTTCTCACCAATGCCGTAGCCGCTGTTGGTATTCGGAAAAATTATCTTCTGAGATTTTTTGCGAAGCGTTAAAATCAGTTCAATCGCCTCGAGATTAATCGTCCGTGCGGCAACAGGATCACGCTCGCACGCACGCGCACCTACAATACAAGCCAAAGGGATGATAACATCTGCTACCTTCATGTATGAAGCAATCAGTTTCACATCTCGCGCGTCGCCCCGGATTACCGTTAATTTCTCATTGCTGCAGACGTCCAAGAGAGATGACTGGTGGTACATGAAACTGTCAATCACCACGACTTCATGCCCAGCGCGCAATAGCTCCGGCACAAGGATCGAACCAATATACCCGGCGCCTCCGGTCACAAGAACTGTATAGTGGTTATTCAACATAATGTCCTTCTTCGTCGCGTCGAGAAAGAATTGGGTTTTTTATCGGCCATCGGATTTTAAATCGCTCATCATTCCACCGGTACGTGAACTGTCCTTGCGGATCGTAATAGTGAGATTGCTTATAATGAAAAATGATTTCTGGGGTTAACGCAAGATGCGCATTGCCGAACTTCGGAGGTACGAGCACCTGGAAATGGTTGCGATCAGAAAGCACAAATGATTCCCACTGACCAAAATCTTTTGACTGTTCGTCGCAGTTCACCACGACGAAATAAAACCGGCCGCGAGGACAAGAAATGAGTTTCCACGTATGGTCATCCCCGTGAATGCCGCGGAGGACATGTTGTGACGACCAGGATATATCATCCTGCACAAAATCAATTGCGATCCCACGCTCTTTATAGAGTTTTGCGTTGTATGTTTCAACGTATCCGCCCCGAAAATCATCAAAAACATCCGGTTTTATGAGAAGGACCCCCGCGAGTTTAGTTTTAACAATTTCCATGGTTTATGAGTTAGGTCCTCTTCACTTCTCGTTATAATAATCTCCACATTCGATAAGGAGCGTTGACTTGCCGTCTTTACGAGTGAACGCCCGTTCGTAGGCCGGAAAAATTTGCTCTGGCTCATCAAGACGAACCACTTCGATATTCGGCACGAGCAGCCGAAACGCCTCGGTAAAATCGCCGCTGTGCTGCATACCGGGAAAAAGCGGCCGCTCACTCCCGATGGATGTCCTCATAATAACACGCGGCCATGTTTTGTTATGCGTGATTGCCGGAATTTTGTCTAAATGATTTACTAATTGATTCATCGCGCACAAAAGAAAGTTAAAGCGCGGGAAAATAGAAATCGGCACTTTTCCTTGAAGCGCTAAACCAATTGACATTCCCATCTGCGTTTCTTCAAAAACCGGCAGTTCGATCCGCTGTGCTTCGGGAAGCGAGGAAATAGTTTTGTAGATGACGTTGCCGGGCCATCGTACGCTCTGCCCTAAAAAAATCGTCCGCGGGTCAGAGGCGAGATATCCCATTGCCCGGACCATCTCGTCGATGTAGCGTATTTTTTTTGTAGGAGTTTCGCTCATACTCAAATTAACTAAACGTAACCCACTTCCCGCTTCCATAGTGCGGGTATTTTTCTTTTTTGTGCTCATAGCGGATCACTTTGGCTTGCGCTGTTCCTTCACCCCATGCTTTTTTGGTCGGCGTATTCGTGGAAATACCATTGTCTTCAATAACAAACGTGATGGGCAGGTCATTCTTCCCTGCATATTTTATGCACTCATGAAAAACTCCGCCCTCGGCAGCCATATCACCGACGAACGCCCATACCCGTTGCGATGCGCCATCCCGCTTCAACCCCATCGCAACGCCGAGCGCAATCGGCGTATTCCCGCCGACAATAGCCGAAGAAAAGAAATGATGCTCCGGAAAACACATCGTGATGCTATTCCCGCCCACAATTTCTGCCTTTACCCGAGCAGGGTCAATCCCGTGCAACAGTGCGTGATAGTGGCTCCGGTGAGTCGAAAAAATCCAATCATCGGATTTCACGGACTTAAAAATTTCCAAGAGCTGGTCTTCGTTGCCGTCGGATAAATGAACCGGCGCCTTAATTTTCCCTGCGGTAAAAAGCTCGGAAATCTCTTCTTCGAATTGAATGAGGAATTCTTTCGTCACCATGTTTTTTCCCTTTAGAGACTCAATAACAACGATACGCTATACGGGCACGCTGTTCACGACCTTACAGATATACAACACATCCTCCGGACGCAATGATTCGTTGTTGGGCAGGACAAAGCCGCGATCATGAATCATATCAGCAATAGCATCATGAAAGATACCATAACGTTCCGACCAGAACGGATGCCGGCCAAGATTACCAGCAGAAAAAAGCCCGGTCTCGATGCGTTCATGATTCAACGTTTGAATAATCCGTTTGCGATGAGCGACTGAACGCGCCACAGCACCGAAAGAAATACCGCACGGCTCTGAACGCGCATCCCATTTCTGAAAACTGACACTAGTGAGATGTTCGGCGTATAACCTGTGGTTGCGTTTGCGAATCGCCACCATGGTATCTGCCTTTTCCATTTGCCGCATGCCGAGGTATGCCCCGATTTCCGTTCCACAAACATTAAACGCAGGCACGAAAAAAGTAAATGGTTCATGGAAATCGTCTATGCCGTAACGTTCCATTTGGCGTGACCTTGCCCTGCCATCCAAATCCCTACTCAACCCATGGCTACGGAGCATAAGTAAAATATCATAAAGAGCTTTGCTATCGGTGCCCACCATACCGCCTTCGATAGTAGATAGTTGGTGTCCGAAATAGAAAGAGGCGCTCGACATCTCTCCAAATGATCCTATTTTTTTCCCGCGAAACTCCGCTCCCATCGCGACACCGGCATCCTCTAAAAGCATGAACCCATATGTACGCTGAAGCGCCAATAAGGCATCCATGTCAGCGGGAACGCCGAGCACCTGGGGTACCATTACAAGCGCAGGGCTATGTTCCTTTAAGAGCTTCTCAAGCTGTATGAGATTCAGACCAAAATTTTCCGGGTCAGCACCGCACATCATAGGTTCGAATCCGAACTGCATGAACGGCGCGATCGCGGTTCCCCAGCCAACAGCCGGAACAATGACTTTTTTGTTCGGAAGCCCACCTGCAATAAACGCCGCATAGGCCATCAGCAAATTTGCCGAAGAGCCAGAATTGCAAAAAACACCGTACCGCCTGCCAAGCCACGCGGCCCACCGCTTTTCAAAAGCAGCGGTGAGCGATCCTTTGGTTAGTTGCGGATTCGTATGGAGCCACTTTGTAAGCATTCGTATATCCCTCCGGTCGATGCTATTTCCTGCAAGCTGAAAGATACGCATAAAGGCGAATTTCGACATAATACGCTTCCCGAACAACCCATGAAAAAGTTCCTTAAGAATTCTGCGCTTAAATTTCCAGAATTTTTTGAACCACGGCACAAACATAAGCCGCTTTCTTGAGAACGGAATGTTCGGCGACGACAGGAGCCACGTCAAAATCGTAACAATGTACCTCGTGTACGCAAATCGGTCGGCATAGAAACCCCCGACATGGGGGTGTCGAATTTTAGCGGGCAATGGATCCCGATACTTGGAGTGCAGAACCAACGGCACGGAATAGAACTTTGTGGTGAGTGCCAATTCGTACATATACACATTGGCGTCTTCAATGCAGCGTGGTATGCGCCGCCGGAACCAACTGATCAGATCTTCTCGCCGGTACAATCCAAACCAAAAAATTGGGTTGATTTTTGATGCCATAATTTCTTGGTATACCTCGTAGTGGCTCTTATGCGTGTAATCATGGTTATGGACGCGGCCACGCATGGCAGCATTATATGTATCGGTTGCATGATCACTGAAGTACGACATAGCTACCCCATAGTCCGGATGGGCTTCAAGTGTTTCAACCATAGTTTGCACAAACGTTGAATCCCACCAGTCGTCATCAGACGCCCACATAAAATACTTGCCGCGCGCCTCGGATAGAGCTTGGGCAGTATCATTGATCATGCCTTCATTTATTTCTTTCCGAATATAACGTACGCGCGAATCTTGAGCCGCATACGCCCTGCATATTTCGGGGGTGGTATCGATCGAAGCGCCATCCACAATAATAAGCTCTATATTCCGGTACGTTTGCCCCAATAACGAATCGAGCGCGCTCCGAATACAAAAATCACGGTTCCGCGTCACCAAGCCAATGCTCACCATCTGCCGCTCTGCAATCAAACACTCCAGTTGACGAGTTACCACTTCGCAGGCGGTCGTGGTAAGGCCGCGGGGCCGTATGTATTTTTTCAAGAATGCTTCGCGTTCTGCCCGAAGCTCATCCTTCCCTTCCACAAGCTTCGCCACAATTTCTACCAGCTGCTCTTTGTTTTCAGCAACCGAAATAGCGCCGCTCTCCAAGAGCTGTTTGAAATGCGGCGCCTGCGCTTGAGGCGCACCGATGATTTCTTGGTCAACATCAACCAAGATAGTCGCTATCGGTTTACCAACGATAAGCGCATAGATAAAAGCGCTGGTATTAACGCCGATGACGGCATCGGAATAATACAGTGTGTCATAAAAGAGCTGTGTACCTTCGACGGTATCGGGCAAATCCCCTTTGCGCGGGATTAAGGCAATGTTTTTATCGTCTTTGGCTAAACTCTGATAGATTTTGTCATTCTGCGGGTGGGGGCGGACTACGATCTGAAACGGATTCCCATGCACCTTCGCGTATTGATCTACTGCCTTCTGTAAAATTCCTAAAAGTTCCAAGTCTTTTTTGAAGAACGTCGGCGAGGAACCAAGGTAGAGGACCATCGGATCATCGGGGCGCAGTCCGTGGCGCGCACGAAACTGCGCTTTTGTACACGAAGGCTTAAGAGTTGAAAAAAAATCATCAAACATCGCGCCGCCGCTTATGCGGATAGTCCCCCCCTCTACCCCATGATCCCTGATAGCCGTTTCCTTCTGCGTTTCATTCCACACGAGCAGCACATCTGGTAAAACGGGAATCACGCCCTTAATTTCCAGATAGTCCCAGCTGGTAACGAAAAAAGCGGATTTGACGCCAAGACTCCGCGCAGCCCGTACGTACTCTGGCTGAGGAGACCTATTCGGCAAATCTCCCGAAGAAACAAAGAGCACGTCGGGCTTATATTCCTTGAGTTGGGCGAGTATCCTGCGGTCGGGCGGCGCCATATTATCCAAAGCGCGAAGCACTTTGGCGACAGACTCACTCCTTAGGAAAAAATTGATATTGAAATGCTCGAACCAAATCAATGGCTTAAGCCAGAACGGCAGATATCCTTTGAGGCGGTCGCGATAAAAGCGCGGTTCATCTTTTGATAACAGAAATCGCCGGTAATTCAATATTGCCCGCAGAGTAAGCAGGAATTGAAAGGTGATACCGGTCCGGTACACGGCCCGGCTGTACTCAAAATTCTGATGGTTCTCCTTGAACTTGTTTATCGGGTCAAGCCAGCGATCTTTAAAATCGCGCCCGAAAAGCACTTTCACCGCATGCCCTCGCTCGCACAATTCACGAATAATGCTTCGGTAATGATAAAAATGCGAAGCGTGTTCTAAGACAATGAGGATAGTCGAGGATTTTTTGCTGCGTGGATAGCCAATCATATCAAATTCTTGCCGTTTATTTTTTTCCTATGTATGAAAGATTGCATGCCGCCTTAAGGTAAGGAATTCCTCTCGGGCAAGAAAGGTTTCTTTCATCTGCCGACGCATTTTTCAATTTCATCAACCGCCGCCTCGCTTGCAGAAACATTGAGTCCGCGCGGCCTCAAATAATTCTGAACGAAATCCTTTCTCTTGTTCGCTAGATCATCCTTGCCTTCAAGAAGCTTTTTAACGGCATCGATAACTTTTCCCATGTTGCTCGCGAGCGTTGCCGCGCCTCCTGCGACAAAATGCTGAAAATGTTGGGCTTCCATCTGTGTCTTCTCATATTCTTTCGGCAAAATAACAATGACTGGCTTCCCGACAATCAGTGCCTCCATCATAGCGCTCGTGAAAATGCCCATCACGGCAGTGGCGTAATAGTAGCTGTCAAACGACGACTGCAATGATTCGCGGGTATCCGGCAACGCTCCTTTTTTCGGAAACACCGATACGCCGGGAATTTCAAAATTTTTATAAATTCCTGCGTGCGCTGGATGCGGCCGAACGACGATCCATACATCTCTCAATGCCCGATCGTCCGATTCATCAAACGCCTTCCGTAAAGCTCGTATAAGCCATGTCTCATTTTCTGCGGTGCCTTTCGCGGAACCAAGATACAAAACGTATGGCCGCTCCCTCTCAAAACCAAGCAATCTGCAAAATCCAGCGCGGCTCATCGAAGGCGCAAGAGGGGAAAACCATTTGTCGAAAACGGGAGATCCTATAATTTTTGTGTTGGCGGCCGGAATACCATGGTGCTCGAAAGCCTCTGTTCTGTGAACCTCGTTCCATGCAAGAAAGAAATCCGGCTTCACACTGATAAAACTCTTCGTTGTCAGACTGTCCCAAGAAACGAGGGGGGAGACGGCCGGGATATTGAGCGCTTTTGCAGCCTTCAGGTATTCGGTATTAGGTGAGAGCACCCGGATGACACCAACTGGAGAGATGACGACATCCGGATGATAACTTTTTATCTGCGCCGTTATTTTTTTGTCTGCCGGTATTATCTTTTCGCAGAAAGTTAAGAGGGAATTAGCTACTCCCGTCTCGAGCACCATATCTGCGAAACGTAACCCCAGCGGTAAACGCAGCCAAAAAGGAAGATATCGCCGCCAACGATCTTTAAAGAAGCTCGATTGATTCTTGACGACGAGAAAACGCCGGTAGGTTAAAAGAGAACGAACGATAAAAAGAGAACGGGTCCATACGTCAGCCCTATTCACAAGCAAGCTGTAGCCGAAGTTGGAAACCGACCTCTTAAACTCCTCCACTTTCTTCATATCATCCTCGCTCGACCACTCCGCATCAAAAAGGACGGTCACGGCATGGCCGCGCATGCACCATGCGTGCACGATGCCGCGGTAACGGGAAAAATGCTCGGCTGACCTCACAATGAATAATGCGTTCAGGTATTTCTTCATAGTGACGCATCGGCTATATCGGCCTGCTCGCGTGGTATTGGCGTGAAAAATATGAATTGCGATCCGCGAGCAGCTTTTGAGGAGATCCTTCTTCAACAATCCGGCCATTCTCCAGGGCAATGATAGTATCGAAACCCATGACCGCCGAGAGCCGGTGCGTGATAAAAATAACCGCTACGCTCCCCTTGAGCGCCTCGATTGAATTTTTGATCAATGCTTCTGATGCATTATCGAGGGCGCTCGTGGCTTCATCTAACAGAAGAATTCTTGGCTTCCGCGCGAGAATCCGCGCCAAAACAATTCTTTGGCGCTCCCCGCCGGACAATAATACTCCCCGCTCGCCGACCACCGTAGCAAATCCTTCAGGTAATGATTGGATAAAATCATAAATGTTTGCCGCCTTGGCAGCGGAAACAATATCATCATTGCTCATGCTTTCATCATAAAACCTGATGTTGTTCTCGATAGAATCATTGATCAAAAAGATATCCTGCGATACATAACCAATGTTCCTCCGCCACTCAGCCAAGATGACGTCACTGATGTTCACGCCGTCAATGAGAATTTCTCCGCCGGTTGGCCGAAACAAACGGAGCAATAGGTCGGCAATGGTTGTTTTCCCGGATCCGGTTGAACCGACGATGCCGACAATCTCGCCCTTCTTAATCCGAAAATCGATATTTTCGAGAACTTCCTTCCGGTTATGGTACGAAAAATTAACCTTCCGAAATACAAGATCGTTCTCAAAACGAAAATTGGTTTGTCCGGAATCGTGCTCCTGATACTTCAATAATTCGTTTTTGAAATTCACAATTCTCACAGCGTGAGGGATCGATTGGTTTATGGCGTGGAGCGCTCCCTGAAGATTGTTGGCGAAAGCAAAAATGTTATTGATTAAATACATGATGACGGCAAACGTGGCGATGTTAAAATGCGGCTGGGTTGAATAAAAAAAGGAGAAAACCACGGCAATAAAAATCACCGCGAAGAACTGAATTGGCTGTGAAGTAACCGCCGAAACAAAATAGGATTTAATGGCTATTCCTTTTAACTTCATGAATAAGCTGGCTCTCGCATTAGTCGCCGCTCCTTCAACGCCCATAATTTTTAAGGTTTTTACCCCAGCAATGCTTTCATTTACTGCATGAGCAATATCTTTCTTTAACGCTTCCGACTGACGGCCGTACAATTTGCTCTTCTTAAGCAACGGCTTAGCACACAACAAAAAGATTCCGCTGAAGGCAAGCGTTAGCGCAGTGACATAAGAAGAAAGCGTAAATGCCGTAATGGTATACATAAAGGAACTAGCTAAACCCAACGCTAACGCAGCCAATCGTTTGAGTAATCCGACTGAAAAATCGATGTCGCTCATCAAAACGTTTTCGAGAAACCCAATTCTGTGCTTCAAGAGGTGGGGCCATGACGAAAACAATGTTCTCCTGTATAGATCCAGACGAATCTCATAGACATAGTTGCTGATGAGACGAATGCGGACATAGCCGAAAAGCCAAAGAATAACGGCTCGCACGAAGAATACCAACACGATAAAAATTAATAGCGTCTTGATTCTCGGCTGGACGCCGATATAAGAAAAAACCTGGGAGACGAGCTTGGAGATAGGATCCTGGTTAGCCTGGTCCTGACCGATGATGAAGGAAAAAAGCGGCACGAGCGTCGCGATGCCGATGCTTCCCATAACGCCACTTAAGAAACCGAGTAGTCCCAACGTGAGGATGGTGCGCCGGTAGTCTCCATACAAGGTCTTGAAAAGCATGACGGCGGCTTTGAATCGTTCTCTTATTGGATTGTCTCGTTTTTTTGTACTCATAGCGATTGTGCAATATTATGCCGTAATGGTGGACGCAAAACCCCGACCCGATGCCGTTTCCTTGCCAAGAGCAACGAGGATTGCCGTTGCCACCCGCTCGGCCGCTGTACCATCAGCGTGAGAGAACCACTGGACCCGAATTCTCTCTCGTCCCTCACGATCGCTCTTAGGATTTCTAAGATACTCTTGAATCGTTGAAAAAAGTTCCTCTTTTGTTGTGACGTAACGGATTCCCTTGGTTTTTAAAAGCTTTTGGATATGGGTAAAGCAATAACAGTACACGCCGTCGAAGAAAGACCGTGGAGTCGGATACAAATGAACGGCGACGATCGGCTTATCAAAAAAAGCCCCATCAAGACAAATCGAAGTAGGACCCGAAATAACCACGTCGCTCCAATAGATCGAATTGATAAGCCGGTCATCATCTTCGCGTCTAATTTCCCGGTCAGTAAATTCCTTCTCTTTAAAAACAGCGCCGGGTTTATCAATAACCATATTCGGAGGCTTCACGAAATTCACTAGTGTCAATTTTTCATCGGGTGGGAAGCGTACCAATATCTGGGCATTGAGAGTGCCTAAAATTGACATCGCATATTGGTCAATGTCGTTTACTTTTACGAACTTATCTCCGAGGGGCGTAAAAAAAATAAGAGGTTTGTTGGTATCGAGGCCGAATTCGGAGAAAAACTCCTTTTTGCTTTTCGTCGGCCCGCGCAGATAGCGGTCGTAGTGGGGCTGGCCGACAACTTTTATTCTGTCTGCCGGATAGTCATGTAGCTCAAGTATTTCTTTCTTCATCTCTTCCGAGCCGACAAGAAGATTATCCGGCAGAATGCGCATAATGTACTGGCTCGGATTATCCCATGAACGGACCATCCCTAGAATGGGTACCCGGCGTACCTTAGCTGCTTGCATGAGACTCACGTCGTTCTCATCAAAAATATCGGTTGAAAAAATGAGCGATGGCTGGTAACGGTCGATTGCGTCAAGGAAAAATTCTTTGGGAGAGAACCAAAAATCTAAACGGCGAATCAACTTTCTCACCAAATAAGAATGGCCCGTAAAGCCAACGGCCATAGAAGCCAAAAAATACAGCAGTTTTTTGTCGCGATAAAATTTATAGCGCTTTTTGAGCCGCCGCGTTTCGCTGTCGCCAAGCATTAATTCCAGCCGCTTGAAAAATAAGCCGGCCGTGTAGTTTTTGGACGCCTGATACAACCCCATGCCATGAACGATGACATTCCCGCCGCCAAAATACCCCTTAAAATAATCAACTTTGTAGTTGGGCACGACAAGAACCACCCGCAGCTCTTTTTGGGCCTTTAAAATTTTGAGAACATCGGTCGCAAGGATATTCCTCGAAATGTGGGCGTGAAAACTGGTTATAAAAACTGTCTTCATTGTTGATTGATAAACAAGGACGGGTGAATACAATAACACGACGCGTGCCGCTTTAGTCTCGAAGAAAATGATGGCGCGCAAGATTAAAATCTCGCACGCTCGTCCAATGGAAAAATCTTGCCGTTCCTATTGACCGTCATCACGCCTTACTGTCCGCCAATTTCTTCAATATACTCATCCTGACTATAGAACCCAGTTTTATAGAGCAGCTTAACATGAAAATAGTGAAGGTTGCCAATAAATAAAAGGAGGGTGATGATGTTGAAGAGCACGAGCGAACCTTTGATAAACGCGCTGTACCGGGGAATGCTCCATGTGTTCTTCCAAGCGACGTACCACCGATCAAAAAGAAGCGCTAAGAGCGGAGGCAAGAGCATGGTTGCCGGCAGTAAAAAGCGGTACTGGTGAGAA
>Ga0209541_10011520_pt1 | contig 13825 bp, 16 predicted proteins | sample RifCSPlowO2_01_FD_184027 | JGI IMG/M metagenome (GOLD analysis project Ga0209541, IMG submission 184027) | Groundwater microbial communities from Rifle, Colorado - Rifle CSP2_plank lowO2_0.1 (SPAdes) (version 2) | ecosystem: Environmental > Aquatic > Deep subsurface > Groundwater | place...
GTTTCCGGGCAGACATGGGCTATTTTAGCTTAGCAATAACCTCATCCAGGGTTAAAGTTTCCTGGGTTTTGGCATTCATGTCTTTTAAGGTGACCATATCTTTGGCCGTTTCTTCCGGGCCGATGATAATGACGTATGGGATCTGTTTATCATTGGCGAGTTTAAGTTGTGCTTGAAGTAATTCTTTGAATGTTTTCTCTTTATTTCTTTTCTTTTCAATTATATTAATTAAGTTTTCATCACTAATAGGTTTTTGAATACTTGTTGACAATTCTGAGGGAATATTATTTTCCCTTAAATTTCTAATGGTGTCTAAAGATTTTTTAGTTGTTTCTTCAAAAATTGCTACGAATACTTTAGAACTAGAATTTTTTTGCCGAATTAAGTTGAGCTGATCAGCTGCCTCAACAGTACGATCAAATCCGAACGCCATCCCGACTGCTGGAGTATCAGGCCCTCCAAGATTTTTAATTAGATTATCAAATCGTCCACCACCACCAACTGAACTAGATAATTCCGAAATTGACACTTCAAAAATCATACCTGTGTAATAATCTAGCCCTCTCGTCATAAGTGGGGAATATATAAATATGTCTTCAGGGACACCAAGATCTTTTGCAAATCTAATGATTTCTCTAAGTTCATTTGTCATATATTCATTACTTTGTTGTCTTAGAAGAGTATTCATTACCTCTATTTCATATTCCTTAAATCCTTTTTCTCTCAGTTCTTTGGTGACTCTTTCTTTTCCAATTTTTTCTATTTTGTCTAATGATTGGAAAAAAGAGTTAACTTTTTTATTCCAGATATCTATGCTAATTTCTCCCTCCAAATTTTCCATGGGATAAGTATCAAAAACATGAGATCTTTCTCTTAGGTCCTTTCTGCTGTTTATTTTTACTTTAATGTCAGGAAAACCAATGTTTTTATATGTAAAATATGTGCAAGCAAGTATTTCAGCGTCTGAAATTAGACTTTTAGATCCAAAAATGTCGATATCACATTGTGTAAATTCACGATAGCGACCCTTTTGTGGTTTATCCGCGCGGAAAACGTTCTGAATTTGGTAGCGTCGAAAGAATTTTGGAAGTTTGCCTTGGTATTGTGCGAGTACTCTGGCCGTTGGTACAGTTTGATCGTAACGAAGCCCTACTTGTCTTTCTCCTCGGTCTTGAAATGTATACATAAGTTTATCTGCCTCGTTGCCATACTTTCCCAAAAGCACTGAAGCATATTCTAATGTTGGCGTTTCCAGCGGTTCAAAGCCAAAAAGTTCAAAGGTCTCTTTAATTTTCTCCAACACAAAATCCCGCTTTCTTTTTTCAGCGGGGAGGAAATCTCTAAAACCTTTTAAGGTTTGCGGTAGTTGACGCTTATTAGGTTTCATCTTGATATGATTTTAACACAGCAAATGCAACGGCGATTCTTTGCTTGGTGGTTTCCAGGTCAGTACGGTTGGAAAGAATAATCACAGTTGTATTTTTACTCGGTATTTTAAGGATAATGTTGCGAAAACCCACCCACCACCCGTCTTGGTAAATGATATTTTCTTGCTGGTAATTAGTGATTAACCAACTAAAACCAGTGGGGAGCGTTGTTTGACTCACCAAGATTGGTTTTTCCCATGCCTGATTCCACTTCACCATGTCATTAAGGCTAGAATAAACACCTTCGTCACCAACAATGTAATTTAGCGGATCAAAATCAAAAAGTTTAAAGCCATTTTTTAGAGTGCGATAGCCATAGGCTCGGTTGCTAATTTTCGGTTTGGTGTCATCGAGAACATCGGAGTTGGCCATATTTAATGGTTTAAAAATGTTAACTGTCAAAAAGTCGCGATAAGATAAACCGGAAACTTTTTCGATAATCAAGGCCAATATCACGAAACCAGAATCGCTGTATTGAAATTTGCTTCCGGCAGGGAAAAGCAACTGCTTTTGCTGTTTCAGCACCAGTAAAGAATCATCAATATTTGGCACCATTTTGGGATTATTTTTTAGTTGTTCGTAGAGTGGTTGTTCATGATCGGGCACACCCGAGGTGTGAGTCAATAACTGCCGAACAGTGACCTTTTTGCCGTAATCGGGAAAATCAGGGAAAAATCTGGTTAGGCGGTCATCATAATCCAATAATTTTCTTTCTTTTAAGATCATGATCGCCATGGCCGTAAATTGTTTGGAGAGAGAAGCGAGGCGAAAAGCAGTCTTTGACTTAATCGGTTGTTTGCTGCTTAAGTTGGCCAAACCCGCCAATTTCTGATAAACAATCTGGCCGTTTTTGACCACCGCTAAGGCATAGCCCGGCGAGTTTGGTTTAATTGGTATTTTGATAGCCATAATACTTCATCATTTCCGAGTGACTGGCCGGAGTGACAATTGGTATTTGATTATTTGACCCCAGGGCGGTCATTTCGTTTACCCGAAACTCCTCAAGATTAATCATGACTACATTCCGGCCGCCTTTTTGAATATCCAAAAGTCCCATGCCTTCACCGCAATAAACGCCGTAGTATTTGATGCCGTTTTCCGCTACCAACTTTTTACTGACAGTAATGCCTCTTTGTTTAAAATAAGAGATTTCGTTGCGGACAGCTTCTTGTTGAATTCTTCTAAAATTAGGCAATTGTCGGATTAATTTGTCGCCTTCAACCGAGTATTCATAAGGTGTTTTAGTAATTTCCCGGCTTAAAAGATAATCGTCCCAGCGCGTGGCTTTGATTTTTATTCCTAAAGGGGCTAATTGTTGGTCTAAGGCTTTATTGAGTTCAACGACAGCAGAGTCAGTCATTCGTTGTCTTTCTTCCGGACTCTGCTGGTAATTCCAGACATCGCTGTAATTAGCTTCACTACTGGGGATTAAGACAGTAAAAGACGGTTTTCCCAGCCAAGATAGTTTTTCTGCTGTCTGTTTAATTCGCTCCTGAAAATACAAAACCAGGGAGGTATCTAATTTGTTAGTGACAATACACAGTGGTCTTTCGTTGGGATTTTTGTTTGGTTTCCACTCAAATTTGAAACAATTCCACATCACAAAGTCTGTCGGTTTGCCTTGAGAAAAATCAATTAAAGCTTTAGCCAGTCCCGTTTCGTCGGTGCCCCTCAACCACTTTCTGCGCCTCTGCTGCCTAAACCAATTAATTACTTCGATAACCGACTGAGGGGTGCCATTTTCTTTAACGACAAATGTTGGCGCGGTTTGTTTAGCCTGAAAAACAATTGTTTGATTTTCCTGGGTTAAGCGATTTCGAGCCGTTTCTAATCGTCTGCTTTGAATCCGAGCTCGCTGAACCGGGCCGCCGCCAGGGGGTCGCGATTCATATCGGCCCCTTTTAATGACCCTTTTAGGACTGACCTTACCTTCAGTCAAAGCCACGTCTTTAGTAGAACCGTTAAGGCCAATGGTTATACCGTAGCGGGCAATTAAGTTCTCGATTTTTATCGGGGAAATGTCGGTAATCCGGGATAGCTGTTTGAGGGTTAGGTTTTGCGCTTCTAATGACGATTCCAAATAATCGGTAATAGCATTTTTAATGCGCGGTAGAGTTTCTTCAACTACTGGATTGTATCTGGACTCAGCTAAAACGGTGTTGCTATAGCCAGTAATCTGACGCAGCCATGAACCGGGATTTTTAGATTCAGAACCGCGAATATCTTTTTCTAGGTCTTTTACCGACAAGCCGTCCGCTTGCAACCTTTTCTTGAAGGTGGTGGAAAAAATTGGCCTTTCGTTCATAGAGTATTAATGGTGGCGTTTTGCTGGATGATTTTAATTGGTCCGGAAATAATTACAGCCGGTTTTTTGCCGGTTAAATCAACAGTGACGATAATAGACATGCCGCTGGGTTGAAGAACGGAATAAGTGGCCTGTTTTTGTCCGCCTTGTTTTGCCAAATACAAACCGACAGCGGCCGTGCCCGAGCCGCAGGCAGTTTCATAAAAGCAGGTTTGAATGTCACGTACCCAGACCACTGGTTTGGCCACTATCTCATCCTTGCTTTGATCAATAAACATTACTCCGGCGGCCGGGATTTGAGGGTTATCAACCAGATTTAGTCTGCCCAAAATGGCCATTCCACGTTTCTTAATGTCATCTGAACTAGTGAGATCGTAAGTTTCTTTACTAATTACCTGAGTAATTCCGTCCAGAGGTACTAAAGTATATTTATCAATAGTTTTAAGATTGATGTCATCAGGAACGGGCATTTCCACCCAGGCATAGCCTTGTTTATTAACTCCGGCTTTAAGCCTACAGGAGATTCCTGATACCTGAACATTTATTTCTCCAGATTGGCCGCTTAGGCTTAACCAAGCGGTAGATCGAGTAGCGTTGCCGCAAAACTCGCCGCCGGCCATTTGCAGATTAGGTCTATATTTATCGGTTAAATCAATGAACCCCACTTGCTCAATGTTGGGAAATTTTTTCATAATTAAGTCGTTAATCAACTTTTTTTCACCAGCATCATAGTTTTGATTGGGGACTAAGGCAGTATCATTGCCCCCTGGACTGATTAAAGTGATGTTATTTATTTGCATAAAAAACCCCGCCTAAGAGCGGGGGAGTAGGTAACTTAATAAAGTTAATTAACTACGGCAAAGTTGCCCCCGCTTGGACGGGAGCATGATGGTTCACTGATAAATTACTAGCGTCATTCATATATTATCGTGTTACTATGTTAATACGTCAATATACAACAAAATTAATGGTTGTCAAGCAGGAATTTACTTCTTAGGGAAAAGTCGGGCCAGGATCAGGCGGTAGCCGCCGCGGCCTCGGTGTAGCCATAAAGCCACTCGGGTGACGGTGGTGGTGGAAGTATTGGTTATTTTGGCAATTTTGGCGTAAGACATGCCTCGGTGTAAAAGTCTGGCTATTTTAAAGCGGGTAGAGAAAGTATCGATTTCTTGAGGGGTTAATAAGTCACGGAAAAAGGCTTGGGCCTCTCTTAAACTTTTAAGTTTTAAAACTGCTTGATAAAGGAGATTGATATCTTCATTCATATTTGACTTAGATTTGGCTTTATTTTATAATGTTTTACGAGAAGTCGGTAAATGAGCGGATAGCCATGGCCGACTTTTCTATTTTAGAGCAGTTGTTCCAGATAGCTTGGATTATTTTGATCTTTTAATTTTCTGTCTATTAACCTAATCTTGATTTGTTCAATTCTATTTTTCGTCTTCTTTGATAAGTAAATATTAACTATTGGAGCTAAGGCGTCGGCAATTTGCACGTCCGCGTCTTGATTAGATTTAGTTACCAGACTGATTGATGTGATCTTTTGACGGTAAATCAGGTTTTGGGTTTGATGGCTGACATGAGCGTTAATCAGTTGTTTATCTTGAGAAGGATCTGATTCGGCAATTATTTTCCCCATGCTTTTATCTTTGGTAATTTGTACGAGAAAAAGTTCTAACAATCTGAAATAACTCCGAGAAAGAATGGTTTTAGGCTGCCAACCCAGTTTCCTGGCCTTGCTTTTATCAGCGACTAGGAAAATAAAACTAATTTGAGAGTCATTTAAGATTGAGATAAGCTCCGACCAGAAACTTGTTTCAACTGTTTTATTTTGAAAGATAGAAAAAGGGCCTTTTTTTCTGGCCATGTCACGGCTATGAAAGACAATATCTTCATTCTTTAAATATTTCTTTTTTAGTTTTAAGATTTTATTAGAAAGTTTTAACCTAAACGTTTCCTGAACAATAACACCAGACAAGACAAAGGTTTTTGATTTGTGACCATATGAAGCTTTCCCGCTTTCATCAATTGAGAGAATTTTATAGCTGCTGGGCATTAACCTATGGTAACAGATTTGATGTCTTTCGGAAAATTGGTTAAGTAACGAAAGCCGGTTTTGGTTTTGACGATTGTGTCTTCGATGCGGATGCCAAATCTGTTTTTAAAGTAAAGCCCGGGTTCAATGGTGACGACATCTCCGGGCTTGACCAGTTGGTGCTTGGCTTTGGGGCTAAGTTTTGGTGGTTGGTGAATTGCCCGGCCAATGCCATGGCCCAAGCCGTGGATAAAATGTTTATCAAGTTTAAGGTTTTTAAAGTAATTGCGGGCGACAGCGTCAACTTCGCGGCTTAAAACTGTGGGTGGACGCAAAAACTTCAACGCTTTTTCCTGGGCAATTAACACCTGGCGGTAAGTCTTGAGCCAAATGGGTTTGGGCTGGCCGACAAAAAAAGTCCGGGTGATGTCGCTCCTTAAGCCGTCAATGACGCAGCCAATGTCGATTAAGACCAGGTCATTAGTTTGAATTGTTTTACTGGTTGGCCAATGATGGGGTGAAGCAGAGCTTTGGCCGCAAGCGACAATGACCGGGAAGGCCAGTTTGGCAGCCCCGTGGGAAAATAAATATTTTTTAATCTCCCGGGCAACTTGTCTTTCGGTTAGGCCGGAACGAAGAGAAGAGCGGATGAATTTAAGAGTCAGGCTGACTAAACGGCAGGCTTTAATTTGCGCTGGCGGTGGCGGTTGCAGATTCAGTCGCCCCGACGTTCGTCGGGACTTCGCTTAAAGGATTATCTTTGCCTGGCTTGACCAGCACCGCGCTGACTGTGTCGATGTCGCCGTCTTCATCTAGGGTGACGATAGCAAACAAATAGTCATTTAGGGTTAAATCTTCAATTTCACCCTTAGGATCGCCGCTGATTGTAAAATCGGTGCGCGAACCGATAGTTAAAGTTTTTCCGGAAACGGTGAGTCGATTGCCATCAATTTCACTGATGGGGCCGGAGATTAATTGCCGGGGGGTGGGGGAAGCGGGTTTGGCAATTTTTTGAATCTCAACTGCTTTGAGCTGGACATTGTCACCGGTGACAAAGCCAAATGCCAATAAAAAGTCTTCGACTTTCAGATCTTCAGGATCTAGGGCGACTCGGCCCCGGGCCTGGACTATTTCAGTGTCCTCGTCAAAACCAACCACCAAAGTTTCGTTTTTAAACTGCAAGGTAATTGTATTTTGGGTCATGGCTGTAACGGCGCCAACGTAAGCTTTGGGTCGGGGGGCGGTGGCACTTTCGGTTAAGGCATCTTTAATCGTGTCTAAACCCTGTTCGGCCGTGTCCTGAAGGCGTTCTTTGATTTTATCAGTCAAAGATTGGTTGGCCGAGTCGGTAGCTTCTTGAGCCAGAGTCGGTAAAACCTGTCTGCCGACAGGCAGGCCGGTAACCATTAGTAAAGCAATGGTAAGGATTATTTTTTTAATCATTGGGTTGTTTTAGGGCTAGGACTAGGGCTGGGGGGTAAAAACTCGTCTTCTGAATAGGTAATCACAAACGGCAGTGTGTGGGTAGCACCAGAATCATCGGCCGCCACCAGGGTTAATTCGTTAAAACCGGTTACCAGTTTAAAGGTAAAGGTAAAGATGCCTTCTGCGTCAGCCTCGATTAAAAAATTATCGGATTCGGTCATTAGGGCGACAGCGGCACTAGGCCAGGCAATGCCGGAAAGAGTAATTTCCGGTTCGTTGACCAGGTCATATGGCTGATGAGAGGTAATTGTCAGAGATTTTTGAGTTAAGGGTGAGTTAACATCAGTCAAACCGACCCCTTGATCGGAAGCGGCTTTTTTGGCTTTTTGCCGTTCCAGGGCCTTATTGGCGGTATAAATTCCCAAAGTAATGATCAAACCTATAACGATTCCCGAGACAACGGCGATTAAAACTTCTTTTTTCATAGGCTTTTAAGGCTTTCGGAATATAGCACCGATTAGATTTCATTGTCAAGAAAATGGGATTGTGATAGGATGACTACACTTTTATGGAGCTCTCCTATTTAGGCCACTCAGCATTTTTGCTAAAGCACAAAGATGTGAAATTGGTGTGCGACCCATTTGAGGCAGAAGTCGGCTTTAAACTGCCAAAAGTGGAGGCGAATATTGTCACCATTTCTCACGATCACTTTGACCATAATGCTGCCGGTTTGGTTTCGGGGGGGCCGATGATTATCAACGGCCCGGGAGAGTATGAGGTTAAAGGCGTAACAATTTTTGGTGTGGCTTCATGGCACGATAATAAACAAGGAGCCGAAAAGGGTCCCAATACGATTTATTCCATTCATATGGACGAAATTAATCTTTGTCACCTGGGTGATCTGGGCCATAGTTTAAGTGATGAGCAGATTCACCGTCTGGGTGAGGTTGATGTTTTGATGGTCCCTACCGGCGGCGTTTTTTCCCTTGACCCGGAAACTGCCTGGAAAGTGGTCGAGCAAATCAATCCTTATATCGTTGTGCCGATGCATTACAAAACCAAAGAGCATAGCCCCAATTTTGGCAAAAGAAGTCCGGTAGAAGATTTTGTTAAAGTGTCGGGCCTCGAGCCAAAACATTTGGACAAATTAGTGGTCAAAAAAGGTGAGTTAAACGAGGAGCAGTTGGAGCTTACGATTCTCAACCGTTATGGCCGGTAAAATCAAGGTCCCGCCTTCAAGTTTGGAGGCCGAACAGTCAGTTTTAGGAGCGGTTTTAATCGACAAAGATGCGGTCGCCGAGGTTTCCCAGATTTTAAAGTCGGAGTATTTTTACCACGACAAGCACGGGCTGATTTTTGAATGCGCTTTGGAACTTTATGAGAACCGGGAGCCGATTGATGTGGTCACCGTGGCCGAAAAATTAAAATCAAAAAAAAGTTTGAGCAAAATCGGCGGGGCGGCTTACTTGACCGAGCTGGTCAATCAGGTACCCACCTCGGCTCATGCGGAAAACTACGCCACCATTGTAAAAAACCTTTACACTAAAAGGGAATTAATCAGTGAAGCTAGTAAGATCGTTGAGGATTCGTTTGATGAGAGTAATGAGTTAACCAAAATCTTAGACAGCGCTGAAAAAGCGATTTTTGGTTTAAGCCAGCAGCATTTGGTTAAAAACTTTATCCCGATCAAAGACGCCTTGGCTGAATCTTTTGACCGCCTGGACGAGCTTCACAAAACTGCCGGCGGTTTGCGGGGGATTCCGACAGGATTTACTGATTTAGACAATGTTTTGGCGGGGATGCAGAATTCAAACCTGCTGATTTTGGCGGCCCGGCCGGGTGTGGGTAAAACCAGTTTGGCTTTAAATATTGCCCAACACGCAGCCGTCGAGCAAAAAATTCCCATTGGGTTTTTCTCTTTGGAAATGAGCCAGGAGGAACTGGTGGACCGGTTGCTGGTGGCTCAAGCGGACATTGATGCCTGGAGATTAAAAACAGGGAGGTTAAGCGAAACCGACTTTGCTTCCTTATCCGACGCCATGGGGCAATTAGCCGAGGCACCTTTTTATGTTGACGATACGCCCGGCATGAGCATCATGGAAATGCGCACCAAGGCTCGTCGTCTGCAGGCAGAGCATGGGGTGAAATTTTTAGTCGTTGACTATCTTCAGCTGGCTCACAGCCGTAACTTAGAAAATAGGGTTCAGGAAATTTCTGAAGTCTCCATGGGTTTGAAAAACTTAGCCCGTGAATTAAGGATTCCGGTTCTGGCATTATCCCAACTTTCCCGGGCAGTTGAGCACCGGGGAGTGAGAAGACCTCAGCTGGCAGATTTAAGGGAATCAGGCGGCATTGAGCAGGATGCTGATGTGGTGATGTTCTTGTACAGAGAAGATGAGGAAAAGCTGGATAACTGCAAGCTTTACATCGCTAAGCACCGAAACGGCCCCCTAAACACGATTGATCTTCGTTTTCGAGGCGACCGCATCCGCTTTTACGGCATGGAGAAAAGAAGGAAGGAAAGTAAGACTTAGCGGGGTAGGCCCATATTTTTGAAAGTGGTGTTGACGGTATTTTCAACGAATTTTTGCATCATCTGTTGAAATTGCTGCTGAAACTCTCCTGACTGGAATAGACGGGAAACCAAGTAAAAGGCGATACCGGTAACCACAATCGTGCCGACAAAACTACCTAAACCCCTTAATACCGATTGAGCCAAACCCCGACCAAGAGAATTCTGCTTGTTTAGCTGTTTATTCAGCTCAGTTAAGTTTTGGTTTAATTCTTGTAGTAGTTGTTCTTGATTGGGCATAAGTGTTAATCTTACCTTAAAGCTATTTTATAGCATAGCTTGATATTCTCAGTACATTACTATATTATAGGATTATGTCGAAATCAATTTCGGCTCAGAAAAAAGATCTTTCGGAAAAATTAAAATCCCTGCCGGAGGCAAGAAAAGTCTCATTGCTGGAAAAACTAAATCAAATAATTACTCTGGGGATGAGGCAGTTGATTTTAGATAATCTTGATCCAAAAGCCGACAAAGTAGCCGTTCAGAAGATTTTCATCACAGGTAACGATGATAATTTATTTGCGTTAGGCTGTCGAAGAATTCCCGGTTTCGCTCAAAAAGTAGACAATTTTATCAACTTGATCGCTAAAGATTTAGAACTCGAGGTTAATTATGGCCGCTGAAATGGTTAGTTTACCTCAACCAGAAATTTCTCCAGGAAAAGAGTGGGGATTGGATTCGCGTTTAGCAAAGGTTAAGGCTGGCTTGGAAATAACTGGCAGAAAATTCGGCATCACCGGCAAAGAGCTGTTTACTGTTGGTTCTTTGGCTGGTTTAGGTCTAGCAGTGGGCGCCGTTTTAGGTATTGGTATGCACGAAGCCTCATTGGTGTCCAAAAATCCTCAAGATTTGGGTTTTGCTTGGAAATATGCCACCGAAAATTTTTGGACAAGCTTTATCTGGATTAATAAACCGACCGAGCTAATCGCTTTAGCAATGGGCAGTCAACCAACTGAAGCTTTAAAAGATTTTGCGGGAACGGTGGCAGATGCTCAAGTGCAATTACAAATTTATGGCCACTTGGCCGCCCGTGGGATTGCGACAATGGTTTTGACCTTAGGACAAATTGTGCGTTTAACCAACATTGGTGCCGAAGCAAACAGAATTTTTAAAAATAGAGTTTTAGCCGGCAGAGAAAAAATGTTACGCTGGGCCAGTCCCGAAGAAGTGGTAGTCAGATTCGCTGGCCGACAAAGTGATGTTACTGATTTTTCCGCCTACCATGACGGTGCCCATCTTTTGCCTGTTTTTGAGGAACCGGAATTGGTCAGTGATTTTGTGGCCAAGCACACTCGTGATGGCAAACAGCCTAAGGTTTGGCAGATTCCCTCTGGTCGCTACGGCAAAGCGGAATCCTGGGATGGTTTTCACTATCCTCCCAAGTGGTTGATTAAAAGAGACGACGGTAGTCGTGTCTTGGTGGTTGAGGCTGATGCTTCGGTGGGTGAACAGGCGCTGGCTTTAAGCAAAGAAAGCGCTGCCGATCTTGATATTCAGGAAGTGGCCCAAGGTTTTAGAAAAGTCAGAGACATGGTCAAAAGAGACGGAGCAAAACCGGCGGATAGTTTCCGGGTTTTACTGGCTGATTCGCAACAGGAGATTGTTACCGGTGGTGGCGGCACACGAACCTTGAGGGAACAGATCTCTGAACAACACGAAGCCAACATCTTGATTGATGCTAAAGCTCCACTGATTTTAGAAATTTTGGGTTGGGCTGAGGTTGCCACCGGAGATGAGAAACAAATTGTTTTTGACACTACCAACCAGGAATATTTCGCTACCGTTAAAGCATTACTTGAAACCAATGGCTACCAAGTTTTTGATGTAGCCAAAGACAAAGGAAAATATTCCAACCAGACCCCCAGGTTAGTTTACCAGTCAACCACGGCTGACACCGCACAAACAATTGCTGCTTTAATTGAAAATAAATTAGTCGACCCGAAAAAGTGCTGCGCTTTACTGGATAAAGCCGGAGGGGTAAAGGAACTAGAGGCAATCGCTGCCGAGAATAAAGTGGTCGCAATCCCATCGGTTTGCAGTGCTGTGATTTATGATAAGTGGTTTAGAGCTGTCAGAGCGTGGATTAGAATGGGCTATACTGCCGAAAATATTCAGGCAGAATTAGATATGACTTTTAAATCAGTTTTAGGAAAATAAACCATGGCGGCGGAAATAACCTCCAGCCTCAAAGAAGCTCCCCGAAGCGTCGATCGTTTACTAGACACGGTTATTGGACTCGGTGAGAGCCGATTAACCAAAGCAATCGCTTTCCTACAGTTACCAATTTATGCCGGTTTTATGCATGCGGCGATGAATGAAGGGATGAGTTGGTGGGGGGCGGCTTTACATCCTGTTTTAACACTTGGCGGTGGTCTGGATTCATTATTGAGTGGGACGGAAACAGCCAATCAACTGGTTTTTGCCCTTACTCTTGGTGAACTTAAAACTATTGGTTTAGCTACCTTACTTACTGTTGGCACGGCGACAGTTGACAGGATGGGCAAAATCTCAAGAGGAGAATTGCCGATTATTGACCCGGATGGCGTTTTATTTTTCTCCGCAGGTTTTGATTTACCCTTGGGTGAAGCTATCGGTAAGGCGGTGGTTGGTAATGTTGATACTCCCGGTGCTGCTGGTAATCTTTATTTTGCCGCTTTGTACGGCAATGAACAAAACAGACCTTCAAAACCAGGTCAAGCTTTTAAAAAACGACATTATATCGCTCCGGCCGATTTACAGTTGAATGTCACCGACACCGAGGTTCTAAGGCCAACAGGAGCTTTGACGGCAAAAACCGTGATTTTGGCTGCTCCCAATGATCGGGTATTGGAAGACATTGCTATTACCATCAAGCAGCAGCGCGGAGATGAGGTGCGGATCATTCCTTTACCCCAGCAAATGACCAGTTTTGAACCGTATACTACCATTGATTTGGACACAGGTGAGCGCACGGTTTTGACTGAGGCACCGATTAATCCTTTTCGTAGCTTAACCGAATCAGTCAGCCAAATGAATGATGCCAGTAAACATCAGCAATTAGCGCATATGCTCACTGACGGTTTACCGTCAGGTTTAAGAGAGTCGCGCCAAAGGCAAATTACCAAGAAGCTGGCGGGGTTAAGTAGTGAAAAAATTAAGGTCTTTTTAAACGGTAGCGATGGCGGGGAAAAACAAGCTTTGGTGGCCGCCTTTAATTTAGACACAGTTAAAGATAAAGTTAGTTTGGTTAAGTCAGCCAAAAAAGCAAATTTAGTTTTGTCTTTTGGTAAAGGTGAGGTTACCGACGATGTATCTGTTAGCCAAGCAGCTGAAGATATGAAAGAGGCAATTTTTGCAGACAAGATTGACACTTTACACTTGGGTTTACCTTTTAGTTGGGGCAACGAAGATAGTGTCGGTGCTCATGCTGAGGGGGTAATTTCCATTCAGCGATTGTTGGCTGAGGAAATTGCTCAAAGGATCAAAGGAGACTTTTCCAAGGAATTAAGTTTTAGGGAAAAGTTGAGGCAGTCATTGCGGGGGACAGTGAGTAAATTACGAGGGCAGAAAATTCGTCAACGCTTGTCTTGATTAGCCCGGTTAATTTCTTCGTCAACGATTTTGTCAAATTCCTGGCAGTTTTCTTTAAGATAGGTTTCTAAATTTTCGTCGTCATTTTCTGCCATTTGACTTAACTTAACAATCGTTTCCGGGGATAACACCTCTATTAATCTGTCGACAATTCTGGCTTCAACCTCAGCCGCCAGTTTTTCTTGCTTGACTTGTTTACCTAAGAGTTTTTTTAATTGTAATTGCATATAGTGCCAGAGGAGGGAATCGAACCCTCATGATCTTGCGATCACACGATTTTGAGTCGTGCTTGTCTACCAGTTCCAACACTCTGGCCCTTCGACTACGCTCAGGGCTATAGCCGTGTATAATTCTAACATATGCTTGACGTTAATCAGTTAAGAAACGGCACTGCTTTTGAGATGGAAGGCGAGCCTTATTTAGTCTTAAACTACGAATTTTCTAAGATGGGCAGGGGTAATGCTACCATTCGGGTGAAAATCAGAAACTTA
>Ga0209541_10011523_pt1 | contig 13824 bp, 12 predicted proteins | sample RifCSPlowO2_01_FD_184027 | JGI IMG/M metagenome (GOLD analysis project Ga0209541, IMG submission 184027) | Groundwater microbial communities from Rifle, Colorado - Rifle CSP2_plank lowO2_0.1 (SPAdes) (version 2) | ecosystem: Environmental > Aquatic > Deep subsurface > Groundwater | place...
TGCTTCAGGTATTTCTCCGGTGTCTGCTCCGGCAGAAATCATTAGTCCGAAAATTACTGTTGCTCAACAGATTTCTCCTGATGGAGAAAAAAAAGTTATTATGAAAGTGACTGAAAATTCGGACAATACGAAAACGCATGATTTATCAACAGCTGACGAAAATGGCGCAAACGAGAAGTTTGTTTTTACTAAAATCCTTGATTCATCAAAAAGCATGTCGATTCCCTTCAACACCTGGTCCCCGGATGATAAATATTTTTTCATACAGGAAAATGCGGGAGAAAATAAGAGTATTTTCGTATTTAAAGCAACCGGCGAATCACTTACCGATACGGAAAAATATTTTGATGCTGCTGACATATTTAGACAGAAAGGTACCGGAAATAATTTTGCTGAAGCAACCGGCTGGGCTTCGGAAACACTGATTATTATCAATTCGAAAAAACCTGACAATACAAAAGGATTTTCCTATTGGTTCGAAGTTCCCAGTAAGGCAATCATCCAACTCTCCACCGAATTTTAAAAAAAATATGATGCAAGCGCCAATTCCTAGCAATGAAAAAGAACGTCTCCTGTCCCTGCATACACTAGGACTTCTTGATACTAATCCGGAAGAAAGATTTGACCGTATCACCCGTACCGCGACTAAAATTTTTCATGTTCCCATTTCAACCCTAACTCTGGTTGACGAAAGGCGGGAATGGTTCAAGTCCTGCCAGGGACTGCCGAACCGCGAGGGCAGCCGCGCCATTTCTTTTTGCGGGCATGCGCTTCTTGCTAACGAAATATTTGTTATGCCCGACACGAAAAAAGATATCAGGTTTTTCGATAATCCTATGGTGGTTGGCAAGCCATATATCCGTTTCTATGCAGGCGTTCCGATTATGAACGCCGATGGACAGCGGGTTGGCGTTTTTTGCATTAAAGATATTGAACCAAGAAAGTTCTCGAAAGCTGACGGAGAAATTCTTGTTGGATTAGCCGGGTGGGCAGAACTTGAAGTTAATTCTCGTAATTTAAGCCTAGCCCTTGAAGAACGTAAGGAAATTGAGCAAAAATTAATTGGAGAAAAAACTAAGCTCAAAACTGCCAATAAAAAATTAGAGAGCTTGGATAAACTAAAGGATGAATTTTTATCTATTGCTTCTCACGAACTTAGAACGCCCCTGACTGCTATTAACGGTTTAGTTTCGATGATTCTTGGCGGAGAATATGGAGAGGTAAACGCAAATTTAAGAGAGCCGCTTGGGGATGTGAATGCATCCAGCGAACGGTTAATCCACTTAGTGAACGATCTTCTTAGTCTTTCGCGAATTCAAGCAGGAAAAATGATGTACACGTTTTCAGAGTTTTCTATTGCAGATGCTGTTAATCAAGCAGTCCATCTGTTGCTGCCGTTATCCGAACAGAAAGGACTGCGGCTTACGATCGCAAAACTTGAGCCTGTGATTATTCAGGGCGATTCAGAGAAGGTAAAAGAAGTTCTGAATAATCTTATCGGCAATTCTCTTAAGTTTACGGATAAAGGCAGCATTACTATCTCAACGAAGAGTGAACCGGATAAAATAAACGTTTATATTACGGATACGGGTATCGGTATTACGAAAGATGATCAAAATAAACTTTTTGGTATGTTCGAGCAGCTAGAATCAGGTAAAGATAAATCTGCGAGTACGGGGTTGGGACTGCATATTTCACGAGAAATGGTCCGAAAAATGGGAGGAGAATTGTGGATTGAAAAATCGGAGACAGGTATCGGGAGCACTTTTGCTTTTTCCCTGCCCGTTGCTAAATCCAAATTAGCGCATGAAATAAAAAAGGCAGTTGATTTGACAGTAAAAAGTTGATACAGTAGATTTATTGTATGGCAAAAGCGCTGTTGTTAGTTGAGGATGACAAAATTCTCCTTAACATGTATCAAAAGCTTTTCGTTAATCACGGATATGATGTTCATGCGGCGATGGACGGAGAAGAAGGATTGAGAAAATCTCTGGAAGAACATCCCGATCTGATTTTATTAGATATCCGGATGCCAAAAATGGATGGGATGACAATGTTGAATTCGCTTCGTCAAGATTCTTGGGGAAAGGATGCAAAGGTAATTATTCTGACCAATTTGGATCCTATCGACACAATTTTACAGGGAGTCGTTAAGAATCAGCCCGCTTATTATTTGATAAAAGCCACCACTAATTTTGAAGGCGTACTTGAAAAAGTAAAAGAAATTTTAGAAACACAAAATCCAAATACAAATACCGAGCAATAAAAATAGTTCGCTGTTGAATTATAGCTAGAAAAAAAAACATTTGTTTTGGTCAACTGGAAATTATGAGGGTCTCTCGGAAGGAGCCGTAGTTGAGGCTATTTTGAATTATGGCGACATGGATGACGTACGAGAGTTATTCTCTCTTTTGGGGTGCGGAAAGTTTCAAAAATTTTTCATGAGAAATCAAAAAAATCCAAAATGGGAAGACAAAATTATCGTCCTGAAGCAATAAGTTACTTCAATTCATATTTTAATAAATATTCCAAATAAACCTCGTGAAATGATCAGAAAATTTTCAGGACTCAACTCGCCTACTTTGAAGACATTGATTATTCCAAACAGATTATTTATCGAGAAGGCTTTTTAATTGGCGATGAAATGATAAAAAAAACGCTTGTTGAGTTTAGTTTGGGGAAATAGCGCTGGCAACACTTAATTTAGAGAAAGATAAAAAGTTATTGGTCGCAACTCTCCGCAAATTAAAATCCTCAAAAGATTTATCTTTATTTATTGACGACTTATTAACCGAAGAGGAAATTCTTGATCTAGCCCAAAGGATTAAAATTGCCAGATTAATTATCGATGGTAAAACTTATGATGAAATCGCAGTAAAAGTTTCAACCTCTATTTCCACAGTTTCAAAGATTGGACAGATCATTAAATACGGCAAAGGTGGATTGAAAAAAGTATTAGAGAAGAAGGCATAGTCGCATAATCTGTCAATAGTCTACATTATCTGCTAGAATTGACTTCAAGATGTCTAAATTCTTACGCGAATACCTCGCAACGAAATTAACATTAAAGCGCTCTATCTCTGATCCCGAGAAATTGAATACTAGCATACGTTCTGCGAATGTTGATTTAAATCCCCATCAGGTAGATGCTGCTGTTTTTGCTTTCAATAGTCCTCTTTCAAGGGGAGCTATTCTCGCTGATGAAGTTGGTCTGGGTAAAACAATTGAGGCAGGGCTTATTATCAATCAACTTTGGGTAGAAGGACAAAGAAAAATTTTAATTTTGGTTCCGGCGTCTTTACGTACTCAATGGGCAGATGAGCTTAGAGACAAATTTGGTCTCGAATCGACAATCTTAGATTCTAGAGTTTTAAAACAATTACAAGAGTCCACTGAATTATTTAACCCCTTAGACACTCCAAGGATTTTTGTAGCTTCCCATAACTTTGCTTACAAAAACGGCAAACAAGTTAAAAAAACTCCTTGGGATTTGGTAGTAATTGATGAAGCACACAGACTTAGAAATGTTTATAGAAAAGGGAATAAAACAGCAAAAAAACTTCGAGAAACAATAGCTGAAAGACCGAAATTATTGCTTACGGCAACTCCACTACAAAACACTTTAATGGAATTGTTTGGTCTAGTTAGCTTTATTGACGAAAAATATCTGGGAGATTCTGACGGAAGCTCTTTTAAATATCTTTATGTTCAACCAAGAGGAACAAATAACGAGACACAAAAATCCAGATTATCCGATTTGAGACAAAGATTAATGGGAAAGATTGATCCAGTTTCAGGCGAAACGGAGGGAGGTATTCTTACAAGAACTCTTAGAAAACAAGTTCGCGGTCTAGTTCCATTTACAAATAGATACAATATTACAGAAGATTTTAGTCCAAATGATAATGAAGTCGAACTATATGATAAGGTAAGCGAATACATTCAGCGGCCTCTTCTGGCATCAACCAGAGCCACGCAAAGACACATGATGGAACTTGTTTACAGAAAGATACTTGCTAGTTCCTCTTTTGCTATAGCGGGTACTCTTTATCGGGTTTCGCAATTTTTAGCTAAAAGGTTACAAAAGGAATTTAAAACTTCATTGACAGAATTGCAATTTGTTGTAGATGCTGTCAAGAAAGAAGCAGAACAAAAATACGACAGGAGTTTTGATACATATTCAGTCGAAGAAATTAAGGAAGTTATAGATCGGGAACAACTTGCTATTTTAAATGACGTTGAACTTTCCCCGGATGATTTCGGGGAAGAAGAGGCTGAAGCGGAGCAAGACGAATTAGCCAAAGTTGAAGAGGGAGAAGATTCCGCGAAAGAGCTTTCAGAAATTAAGGAAAGAGAAATAGATCATAAATTTACAAAAGAAGAAATAATTAGTGAATTTAAAGACATGCTTGGATTCTATTTTCTTGCAACTTCAATAGATAAAAACCAAAAAAGCCAATCCTTAATAAGAGCGTTGCAGAAAGTTTTCGATCATGCCAGAAAGAAAAAATGGCCAAGAAAAGCAGTTATTTTCACCGAATCTCGCAGAACCCAAGATCATCTTAAAAAAATACTCTCATTAGCTGGTTATAAAGACAAAATTGTTTTGTTTAACGGTTCTAACGCTAGTAAAAATGCAAAGGAAATATATGAAGAGTGGACAAAAGAGTTTCCCGAAGAAGCAGAAAAGAATCCTCGGTCAATAAGTTTGAGAAAAGCCTTAATATGGAAGTTTAAATCATTACCAGAGGGTCTCCTAGTCACTACTGAGGCCGGAGCAGAAGGAATAAATTTACAGTTTTGCAATATTGTTGTTAATTACGATCTCCCTTGGAATCCTCAAAGAGTTGAGCAAAGAATCGGCAGATGTCATCGCTATGGTCAGGAGTTAGATGTGTTAGTTATTAACTTTCTAAATAAAAGAAATTATGCGGATGAAAGAGTTTATGAACTTCTAAAAGTAAAGATAAAACTATTCGGTAATTTATTTGATTTCAGCGATAAAATATTAGGAACAGAAGAACAGACAAATGACGGATACGAAGTTAGGGAAATTGCACTTGGATCACTAGACAGCGGAGTTGGTTTTGAACGAAAAGTTTTAAACATTTATCAAAAATGCAGAACAAAAGAACAAATAGAAAAAGAGTTTAATCAGCTAGAATTGGATCTGTCGAATGAAATAGAAGAGAAATTTGAAAACACACAAAGAAAAGTTATTCAGCATTTTGATAAAGAGGTCCGCGAGAAATTAAGAATACGAAGTAAAAAAATCTCAGATATGCTCGACATATTTGATAGAGATTTAGAGAGATATATAAAACTAGTTTTTAATTCTGGTCTAAAGGAAGTCGGTGGTCATCGTTATCAGATTACGCATATACCTAAAAATTTAAATATATCTGCGGAAGATAACTTGTTAGGAAAGATTTTAGGCGTCGGAGCAGTTTCAGATATTGAAAGACAAAGAGGCATTATGCCCCTGCATACGGAAACAGAATTTTTATCAAAATTATTAAAAGGAGATTCTGAAGATAATAGTCAGACATATAAAATAACATTTAAACAAGATGAGGATTTTAAAAGAACGGCATTTAAAGATATCCAGGGAAAGAATGGATTCTTGCAATTAAATAAAGTTGTTTGTAGACGTAAAACCATTAATAATGCTGATGAGATATTTGAAAAAATTGTTTTTACTTGCGTAGCTCAAAATGATAAATCTTGGGCTTTGCCAACCACAATGCATGATGGAAGCGGTTGGATCTTGCTCGAAAATGATAGAGCGGAGAAACTGATTAATCTTAATGTTGTTGAAGAAAAAATAGTTGAGGTGCGCACCCCGATGATTTTAGAGGAATGCGTACAAGAAAACATTAGTAAAGAGAAAGAGCAATTTATTGAAAAGAATCAGGGATTTGTAGATAAGATGAGAGATCAATTAAATCGTAATTCAGAAGAAGTTCTTCTAAGATTTAAGAGGGAAACGGATGAGAGGGGGGAAGAAATAAAAGCGTTAGAAAGAAGTATGCGAGGTTCAAAAACTTTAGGATTTCACGAAAAACAAGAGATACAGCAGGAGGTTGACAAGAAACAACGTCAATATGCACAAGCGGTAAAAAGACATGCTGATGAGCAGATAAGGCAATTTAAAGACAAAGACGTAAGCTTAAGAAGCTTACAAGAAAAACTAACACTATCTTTCGAAACGAAACATTTAGCAACTGTTTCATTTACAATAGAATCATGAATCCATTTGAAAAATTAGCAAAAGAATTAAAAAGACTAGAAACGGGCTATCGAGAGGAATCATATTACAGACCTCTTTGTGATTTTTTAGAATCTCACGCCAATGGCAGAGATCATCTTCACATGACAAATGTTGTTGCTACAAATAATCCAAGTTCCGAATCAATTGGCGAAGGTGTTGGTTTCCCTGATATTGAAATTAGACAAGATAGAAAATTAATTGGCTATATTGAGGTAAAATCCCCAAATCAAAATTTAGATAGTCCTGCTTTTTCAACGCAATTCAGTAAATATAAAGAATCATTAGAGAATATTATTTTTACCAATTTTAAGAAATGGACTCTATATACATGGGATAAGGATGGGAAACCGCAGAAAACTGAAGAGGCAGAGTGGAATTATCAGCAGGATCTGATCGCAGAACAACTTAAGAAGCTTTTAACAGTATTTTTTGAAGGTCAGTCTTATCAAGCTAAAACTCCTCATCAGCTTGCTATAGCGCTCGCAAGAAAAACAAGACTCTTAAGCCATCAAGTTGAAGAAGCAATAAAAACAAGAGTAGATAAGAGACTGGTTGATCTTAAGGAGACTTTTGAAAAAACTTTAATTCAAAATATAGGCGACCATCAATTTGCAAATATTTATGCCGAGACAATAGCTTACTCTTTATTTCTTGCCAAACTAGAACATTATAAAGAAGGTGGCAATGAAGATTTTACGTTGAGAACTGCGGTTGATTATCTTCCCAAAAGCGTTCCAATCTTTAAAGATTTATATCAGCTTACCGGTGGTACTGTAGCCCCTGTTACTCAGGAAATTCATAAAGCTACAGAACTTCTCATTGAGCAGTTGTGTTTTGCAGATATAGCAAAAATCTACAAGAAGCTCGTTGAGCATAAGCCAGGAGAAGATCCAGTTATTCAATTCTACGAGCCATTTTTGTCAGAATATGATCCCGAAGAAAGAAAAGCAAGAGGGGTTTATTATACACCTAAGCCAGTCGTTGATTATATTGTTCGAAGTGTAGATTTTATTTTAAAAACTAAGTTCAATAGGAAAAAAGGGTTAGGTGATGAGAGCGTACAAATTCTTGATCCTGCGACAGGAACAGGTACTTTCTTAATGTCAGTAATTCAAAATATTTATGCTGATATTGAGAAAGAAAATACACCACTAGGTAATGACGCAATAAAGAGGAAATTTAAAGACGTAGTAAGTAGTCATATTTTGAAACATTTGTATGGTTTCGAACTATTAGTTGCGCCCTACGCAATTGCTCACCTTAAGCTTACACTCGAATTAGAACGTCTTGGCTTTGATTTTTCATTAACCGAGAATGACCAGGACAAAGAAAATGATCGTCTAAAAATCTTTTTGGCAAATACGCTCGATGATCCCGAAAAGCAACCAATAGGACTATTCGGTTTTGAATCAATTACAAGAGAAAGTGAAGATGCGAGAATCGTAAAGAAAGAAAAACCAATAATGGCAATCGTTGGCAACCCTCCTTATTCGGTTAGCTCAAGCAATAATAAAATAGAGTTCATTTTAAATTTAATAGAAGACTATAAACATGGATGTGGTGTTGAGGATGAGGTAAGAATTGCACCAATCCAAGACGATTACATAAAGTTTATTAGATTTACTCAATGGAAAATGGAGCAAGTTGAAAACGGAGTCATAGGGTTTATAACAAATAATTCATATTTGGATGGAATAATTCACAGGGCCATGAGGCTTAACCTTCTTAAATTCTTTACGGAAATATACATCGTTAACCTGCACGGGAACACGAAGCTTGGAGAAAAATCGCCCAACGGAGAAATTGATGAGAACGTTTTTCCACATATTCAAACAGGAGTATCAATTATATTTTTAATAAAAAAGAAGAAAGAATTAGATAATATAAATTTATCAACCGTTTGGTATAAAGATATCTATGGGAAAAGAGTATTTAAATACAATTTTTTAATTGAGAATAATCTAAATAGCACTTCCTTTAAGCAGTTATTGCCAAAGTCGAATTATTACTTTTTTACGGATAGGGATATTACTTATGAATCTGAATATGGGAATTATTTATCCCTATCAGATGCTTTTATTGAATACAAGCTGGGAGTTATGACTGGTAAAGACCATTTTGTACTAAGCTATGATAAAGACCAGCTAACTAAAAGATTGCAAGATTTAGTTAGTAATAAAACGGATGAGGAATTAAGGAATAGATATGACTTAGCCGATTCGAGAGATTGGACTTTGAAAAACGCAAGGAAAATTAATCTAGCAAGCAATAAGATGACCAAAATATTGTATCGTCCATTCGACGAATTGAATATATTTTATGATAATAATTTATTAGCCAGTCCACAGAGGTCAATAAACGCTCATCTACTAAATCAAAATCTTGCATTATTGTTTTCCAAACAGTTGGGCACAGCTGCAGCATATAATAACTGGTTGGTAACGAAAGGTATAACGGAAATGGCTGTATTTAAGTCAGCAAAATCCGCTGCGAGAATAGCCCCATTGTACCTCTATCCAGATGATACTTTATTTAGTGAATCTAAGAAGAGTAATTATTCTGAAAAATTTATAGATAAAATAAAAAAAATACTTGATTTGGAGTATGTCTTAGAAGGTCAAGGAGATCTGATAAGTAATTTTGGTCCTGAAGACATATTCTATTATTCATATGCAGTATTTCATTCGCCAACGTATCGTTCTCGTTATTCTTGTCAGCTTAAAATCGATTATCCTAGACTACCATTAACAACTAATAAGGATTTGTTTAGGAAATTAGTTCAAAAAGGAAATGAATTAGTTAACCTACATCTTCTTGGTGAAAATCCGTTTGATAAATCAAAAACTATTTTCGATGATACCTCGAGGTGGAATGTAAAAATTGCAGGTAATAAACCACAAGATACGGAGGATTGGAAGGTTATGGAAGTTAGGTATGATGAAAAATCAAAAAGAGTCTATATAAATTCTGGGCAGTATTTTGAAGGGATAGGAAAAGAAGTTTGGGAATTTATGGTTGGTGGCTATCAGGTTTTAGATAAATGGTTAAAAGATAGAAGAAAAGCCGGAAGAACTTTATCATACGACGACCAGATTCACTATATGAAAGTTATTGTTTCTCTCCGCGAAACTATTCGACTAATGAAAGAAATCGATCAATCAATTCCCAATTGGCCCATACAGTAAACAGTTTGACGATCTATCTGCTTCTGTGCTTAGTAGGATCTACGATAATATATTCTTGACCCTGCCGAGGCGTGGGAGGAAAATGTTCCCCTCGCGTAACAGTTCTTTCATTTCCTGTTTTTCCACCGCGTGATCCAATTATTTCTGCCTGCCCTGATTTGGGTACAGTTTCTCCCGGTTTATAAGTTTTCATTGATAATCACCTCCTTTGTATGGAATTTTTATACATCATGCAGGAGAGTTTGTCAAGTATTAAGGAGTTATTGACTTATGAGAGAAATGTGATATACTCATATTCATGCATCCAATACAATCAAAATTACTTGAACTTTCAAAACAAGAAAATCTCGCAAAGCTTACCCTGCGTGAAATGGCAAAACTTATTGGTATGCCGAATGAATCTCCGCAAAAGATCAAGCACCATCTTCTTCAGCTTCAAAAGAAGGGTTTTGTATCCATAGATCGAACAAAAGGGGTTATGGAAACATCGTCCCCCACTCCTAGTTGGGCAAATGGATTATTGAAAAAAGCTTCACAACTTTTTTCCATTCCAATTGTAGGTACGGCAAACTGTGGTCCGGCAACAATTTTTGCTGAACAAAATTTTCAAGGATTTTTGAAGGTGTCTAGCAAGCTGATAGGTAGATCGATGCCCACGGGTCTTTTCGCAATTAAAGCAGATGGTTCGTCAATGAATAGGGCTCAAATCGGAGAGAAGTCCATTGAAGACGGAGACTACGTCATTGTTAATAGTCATGATAGAACTCCAAAAACCGGAGATGTTGTCCTTGCAATTATTGATAATAACGCAACCATTAAGCGTTTTATTGACGATAGGCAAAATGGTCAAATAGTTCTGAGGGCTGATTCTTCATTTGACTACGAACCTATTTATTTGCATCCAGATGATAGTTTCGATATTAACGGTAAGGTAATTGGTGTTATAAAGAGGCCCGCTAATTATTGATAAAAAAGATAATAAAATATATGAATAACGATATTGCAATTGCTTCGGAATATAAATGCCCTCTTTGCGAAAGCATGCTGACCAGAGAGAAGTGGATAAAGATTACTGGGCAATGGGTCGAAATAGAAAAAGAAAAAGCTAATATAAGGAAACTTCTTGAAAAATCTAAGATAGAAAAAGCTAACTTAGAAAAAAAACATCAAATAGAAGCTAGAAAAATGGCCAAACAAGCGGAAGAAGCAGGAATGTTGAAGGGAATAAAAAAAGAAAAGAATGAACGAGAGAAAATGAGTAAGTTAATTCAAAACCAGACAAAAGCAATGATCGTAAGCAACAAGAGAATACAGGAGCTAGAAAAGCAACTACGAGAAGGAAAAACTCCTCAAACTGCGGGATTTGATTATGAAAAGGAAGTAGCAAGGATGTTAACTGAAAATTTTCCTGAGGATGAGATAAAGCCCACCGGTAAAATGGGAGACAATATTCATTTTGTAAAATCTAATAATGAAATAGTAGGAAGTATTCTTTATGAGTGTAAAAAAACATCTACATATAATAACTCTTTTGTAGTTGAGATAAAGAGACATCAGGAAACTGCTGGTTGTACATATGCGGTAGTAGTTACTCATGCAATCAAAAAAGGAAAATCTAGATTTTTCATTGAAGATAATGTGGTAGTGATTGACCCACTAGGTCTTCTTGACGTTGCGTTTTTACTTCGTAATACAATTATTGAGATGCATCACTTAAAATTAACTAAAGATCAAATAAATGAAAAGAGTAAGGAAATTTTGAAGTATATGCAATCGGGCGTCTTTAAAAATAGGATGATGCTTGCAATTCAAAAAGCAGAAGAAGCCTATAATTTATTGATTAAAGAGATGGGAGATCACAAGAAAATTTGGGAAGATAGATATCAAATTTACGCAACAATTCACGCAAATATTCAAATGGTAAGAGCGGAGATAGGACAAATAATTACAGGCGATAAAAATCTTTTGAATGAAGTTAAAAAATTACCTGCTCCAGGCAATGCTTAGGAGCAATTACTTCGGTAAATGTTCTAGGAAAACCGCTGTAATAAGATTAAAATTAAAAAAATTGCAAGAGGAGGTGAAAATTAAATGACAGATTATAAAAATTTAAGTGGTCAATCAAATGTTGCTCAATTTGAAATAGGAGAGGATCATATTGATGTACGGTTTAAAACGGCCAGCAAGGATGGCTCTACCACTTATAGATACTCATATGGTAGCGCAGAACAAGATAATGTTGAGAAAATGAAAAGTCTAGCGATGCAGGGTTCTGGATTAAACTCGTTTATTAATACCAACGTTAAAAAACTTTACGAAAATAAATGGTAAAAATTGCATGAATAGTGTATAAGCTAGATTTCTTAATTTTTAAATTTTGGAAAAATTTTTGCGTCACGTAATATTTATTTCAAATAAACGTGACAGCAACGTTTAAACTTTATTTATTACGTTGCGTTTTTTCTCCTTTTTACCGGCAGCTGGTTCCGACTTACAATTTGGGCTTTGCAACGCTCCAAGCCTATGCCTCCCTCCAGAACCAATCTTCAGGGACTTCTGGAAAATCCCCATCAGTGAGCCGCCCGGGACTCGGACCCGGAACCTATTCCTTAAGAGGGAATTGCTCTACCAATTGAGCTAGCGACCCGCCCGACACGCAAGACAAGCTTGCGAAGTCGTTGCGGGCGGGCCCCACTAAACCTGCAAACCCTGCATGTTATATTCTGTTTTTTAAGAACTTTCTTCCAAAACCCGTTTTAAAAAATTTCTCTCTTTTAATAGATTTTTTTTCATTTAAGCAAGATTCATAATAAACTAACTCCAAAGGCCTTCTATGTTTTGTGGACAGAACAACTCCCTTACTGTGGTCAATGATTCTGCGTCTTAGATTATTTGATTGACCAACGTATAGCTTATTATCTTTCTTACTTTTTAAGACATATGTATAAAACATATGTGATAATTATAATTATAACAATAGTAAAATATATTGACAAGAATTAGGATTTTATTCGATTTTAATAACTGTGTAGTTAATTATTTCTGAAAGGGTTTTTAATTCGATTGCCTCCCCCACGCTTTTTCCTAAAAGTAATTTTCCCAAAGGGGATTCGTTGGATATTTTTTCCATTTTCGGGTCCGCTTCCTCTCTGCCTACAATTTGATATTCTTGTAATTCATTATTGTTTTTTATAGTAACATTACAGCCAATTTCTACGACACCCCTATTAATGAAATTAATAACAGAACCGAATTTCATAAATTCTGAAAGCTTGCGGAGATTGTGGTCAATTGAACTTAATTTGGCCTTGGAAGATCTGTAGTACCCGTTTTCGCTCAAATCCCCCATCTCGCGGGATTTTGCCAGGTGGGAAACCGCATCTTTACGTTGAATTAATAATTCTTGATATTCAAGCTTGATTTGTTCGTATTTTTCTTTGGTGAATAAGATTAACATGTTTTTGTGGCCTCAAGAAATAGGAAAAGAGGGAATTCGTGGCGGGCTTTATCTTCAGCAGTTTTCTTCGGTCCTTGTTCGCTTATTTTGTGGGAAGTCCACTCTTCGAGTTTAGAAACAAAAAGCCCGTTTTTATTCAGCGTTTTAAAGTAAAATTGAAGCGGCCTGTGAAAAGAAATGGTTTTTTCCCAAGGTTTGATTCCCGGATGCATTTGTATCTGCTCTTGCGACTCGCTAAGATAGGCGTCTAACCTTCGATACTGGGTTTTTTTGGCCTCATCCCAACCCCAGGAACTGGCTTTGGGTATACGGAAAGCGGGGTGATTTAAAACTAAAAATAGCTTGCCTTTAGGCTTTAGAATACGGCTAACTTCTTTAATTACCTCGTTGGCGTTCTCAATGTTTTGTAGAGATAAGACGATCAAGACTTTATCAACGCTTTGATTCTGTAAGAAATCAAGCTTGCTAGCCTCTGAAACGTGATATTCAACACTTTTATCTTGTTTTGCTATCTCAATAAGTTCGGAGGAAATATCCACACCAATAATTTTTGCTTCGGTTTTGGCAAATTCTCTGGCGAAAAAACCTTGTCCGCAAGCTAAATCAACAATTACTTCTCCTTTTTTAGCCTCAGTTAGCCTGATCAAATTAGGCAAAATGAGCTGTCTTTGGTAGGAATCATCGCTTTTCTCAACGAGATTATTATACCAATTAGCCGCTTTTCCCCAAGAAGTCGACTTGTTCATATTTCTATTATAGCACTTATTATGGCTTGACATATATCTTATAGTATGATAGAATTAGAACTTCCTATGAATATTATCGGACCTATATTATTTTTTCTATTTTCCCAATTTATTACTCCTTCGGTGGATGTTAATCCCGCGAATACAAAACAATTGGCTTCAGAA
>Ga0209541_10011525_pt1 | contig 13824 bp, 19 predicted proteins | sample RifCSPlowO2_01_FD_184027 | JGI IMG/M metagenome (GOLD analysis project Ga0209541, IMG submission 184027) | Groundwater microbial communities from Rifle, Colorado - Rifle CSP2_plank lowO2_0.1 (SPAdes) (version 2) | ecosystem: Environmental > Aquatic > Deep subsurface > Groundwater | place...
GCTTGATATAATCAAAGGCAGGGATGAAAAAGATGCCACAACATATCAAAGCAATGAAATAAGAATTGAAAAACTAAACAAGCTAAAAGTAGGCATTCCTGACATCAAGATTCAGGACAAAAGAATATCTGAATTAATTAACAAAAAAATAAAAGAAACTGCAATAAAAAAAGGATGGCAGATAAAAAATATTGAGCTAAAGCATATTGATTTGGCTGTTCAGGCATACTATCCAATATGCTATGTTGAATTCTTTTCCGGCACAAGAAGGTTTGACGGCAGACGCTACGGCAAAAAGATTGAGTATGCCTGCGGCCCGGAAGTTCTAAGAAGAATTTTAGGTGGCAGCGAGATTTCAAAGGCAGAATTCAAGGGGCTTTATTACAGAAGGGCTCTGAAGGCAAAACAGCTTATCAAGCAGGAATTTGAATCTGCCTTCAAGGACGTTGACTGCATAATCATGCCGACTGTTCCAAGACTGCCTCACAAGCTCGGCAGCAAAATCTCAGTAGAAGAAATGTATGGCTATGATGCTCTTACAATCCCTGCAAATCTTGCAGAAATCCCTGCCATCTCTATCCCTGCAGGAAAAATAGACAATGTTCCTGTTGGAATGCAGGTTATGTGCCCGCATCTGCAGGAAAACAGGATGCTTTCTATATCAAAAGAGTTTGAATGAGGTTGTATAAAAGATTAAAGATGGCTGAAAAATATATTTTAACAGGCGGCCCAAACAGCGGAAAAACAACAACGCTTAATGCATTAAAGAAAGAAGGATTTAATGTCTTTGATGAGGCTGCGAGAATCATCCTTGAGGATGAAATGAAAAATGACAAAGAGGTAGTCACTTACAAAGGAAATGTCGAGGCCCGCCAGAAAAAAATCCTGCAGCTGCAGCTGAAAAACGAAAAAAGGGTAGAGAATATCAAAGGCGCAGTGTTTTTTGACAGGGGAATTCCAGACGGAATAGTTTATTATAGGCTTAGCAAAACAAAAATACCTAAAAGTATTTTATTAGAGGCAAAAAGAGAGAAAAGAAACTACAATAAGGTTTTTATCTTTGATATGCTTCCATACAAAACTGATAGTGTAAGAAAAGAGCCTGAAGAGATTGCCAAGAAGATTCATGAGCAGATTTATGAAGTTTATTCTGAGTTAGGCTATGACATTATCAGAGTCCCAGTTATGCCTGTTGAAGTTAGGGTTAGCTTTATAAAACAGAAAATTCTTTAATGCCTATGAAAATAGGCGAAATAGAGCTGAAATGGCTTGGGCACTCAGCATTTTTAATCTCAAATGAAAAGAGGATTTACATAGACCCTTATAATATCCCGCAGGCAGAGCCAAAGGCAGATATAATTTTAATCACGCACAGCCACTATGACCACTGCAGCATAGCAGATATCCAGAAAATAATAAGAAATGGCACTATAATCCTAGTTCCAGCAGACTGCCAAAGCAAGATTACAAAGCTCGAGAATGTTGAAATGCAGATTGCCGAGATTGGCGATGAAATAAAGGTTGGAAATATTGTAATTGATGCTGTTCCTGCATACAACATAAACAAGCAGTTTCACCAGAAACAAGAGGGCTGGCTCGGCTATGTTGTAAAGATGAATAATGTAATCATCTATCATGCAGGCGATACAGACATAATCCCTGAAATGCAGAAGCTTACCGGGCACGGAAAAAGCGAAAATGAGTTTATTGCCCTGCTGCCTGTCGGAGGAAATTACACAATGAATGCTGAAGAGGCTGCAGAAGCCGCGTCCGTAATCAAGCCAACTATTGCGATACCAATGCACTATGGCTCTGTTGCCGGCACAGAAAAGGATGCTGAAACATTCGTTAAGCTCTGCAAGGAAGCAGGGGTAAATGCAGAGATTCTGGAAAAAAGCTAAAGTGTTTTAGTAAGTATTCTTGACAGCTTTTGCTTTAGCTCTTTGAGATTATGCGCAGATTCCACGCCTTCTATACCCAGCTGTTTTTCAATGTTGGCAAAAATGCAGCTAATGCCTTTCTCCCTGCAATAATCAAAGCTGTCTTTCCTGTTTCCGCCGATATAAACAAGGGGCTTGCCATATTTTTTAATAAATCTTTCAAAAACAATTCTTTTGTCGTCCTTTTCATCAGGCATTGATGCTTCAATAATGTCAAAGAAATCTGTTAAGCTTGCTGATGACAAAATTCTTTCAAGAGCAGATTTTGTGTTGGTTGTTATCAAGGCAATCCTATAGCTTTTCTTCAGGGAATTAAAATAATTTATTATGCCATTATTCCTTGCTTCGGGATATTTCCTGACATAATCGCAGACAGAATCAAAGAATGTCTCCCTTGCCTTGATTGTCCTTTCATCGTCGCTTAATTTTGGATAAATCCTTTTCATTACCTCATCAACGCCCTTGAAATAATCGCTTCTGTTTGCCCATTTATTAACTGATTCATCATTGAGTTTTTCAGCTGCTTTTTTGTACCAAAGCACATGCGCTTTATCCCAAGGCTCGTGCTTTAAAAAAAGCCCTGACAAAGTTGCTGCTACAATTGGTTTCTCCATAAATAACAATGATTTTAAACTAATTAAATTTTGCTATAACATGAAAAATAACTTCCAGCAAACAAAATTGAATGCATTAGCCAAGGCAGACAAGTCCAGCAAGAATAGCTTTGATAAAAAGATTTCAAATTTATGCGAAAAGCTGAACAAAAGCAGGGAGTATTACACAACATCAAGCTGCGCGGGCAGGATTCTGCTGATTCAAAGGGAAGAAAGAAAAATGCCCAGATTGTTCCTGTTTGTAACGCATGACAAGACAAGCCTAAAAGAGCTTAAAGCAGAGATGGGAAAAATTGCAAGGAAAAGCAAAAGATTGATATATTTCAAGCAGGAGCCGTGCATCCTGCATATTGCATGCCAAAGCCTCAGCGCAGCGCAGAAACTTCTTGAATGGGCAAAGCTTTCCGGTTGGAAAAAGCTGGGCATAATCGCCCTGCGCCGCAGGATTGTCGTTGAGATTTCAAGCACAGAAAAGATAGAGATGCCAATCATAAACAAGGGAAAAATCCTTGTTTCAGATGATTTTTTAAAGCTGCTCGTGAAAGACGCAAACTCGCTTCTTGAAAGAAGCTGGGAAAAGATTAAAAGGCTGAAAAAATTTGTTTAAGATGGTTCTTGACATTGGAAGAAAATACCTGGACAATTTAGCAGAGAAAAGGGCTTTAGTCAGACGGGCCCTGCAAAAGCATAGCTCAAATGAGTTTCCTCTTTTTGTCCTGAACAAAGAAGACTCAGTTATTTCTGTCAATGAATGCAGCAAAGGAGCATGCTATGAATGTGCCTCAAAGATAAAAAAAGGAGAGGGGTTAAAGCTGAAAATAACTGAAAAGAAAGGCGAGGGCTCTGAAGAATACTGCTTTCATAAGTACCATTTCTAAATGTTTCGAATAGTCATCGAAAAGCTTTTATAATAGCTTGCCCTTATATTTACAGGATATTCTGCATAAAGCAATTGTCAAAAACTGCCCGTTACAAACGAGTGGAATTCTGACATTTAAGGATTAATAAATTATTGGGGGGGATTTCATGGATAATATAAACCAGATAAGCAGTTTATTAGAGAAGGTAAGAAAGGAGCCTGCAGATGTAGAATCAAGAAAAAGACTGAGGGAAATTGTGCGTAATACTCCGCAATATATAATTAAGTCAGTAGTGCCGCAAAAAGCTGCTGACAAGGCAAGCTTTTCAGAGCTAAGAAAGCAAAACAGGCCTCTTGAGGAGATATTGTCAATAGGAGAGGAAAGGCTTCTAACAGACCCCTGGAACATGGATACCCTGCTAAATCTGGGCGAGGCAGCAGCAGAAGTTGCTGAAAGCCCGGAACACTTTAATGTAATATTTTACATGTTCAAAGATATCACTGAGAAAGCAATACCTCACCACGGAGAGGCTAAAGAAGACAGGAAAAAGAAATGGTTCTTTATCGCCCATAGGATGCTGTTAATTGCTTATTCTAAAAAGGGGGATTTTGAGAATGCCAGCAAAATTCGCGAGATATCAGAAGGTTATTTGCTAAATAAGGATCCCAGTACAATAAAAGAATTAGATGATTTGGTGGCTAATGCATATTCAAACAAGCTCAAAAAAGAAGGCCATAAAATATCAGAGGAAAAAAGGGTAAAAACAGACTTGGAGGAGCAAAAAAGAGAAAAAGAGATTATGCCTGCAGAAAAAAAGAGCCCTCTTGAAGATGCGCTCAAACTTTATGAATCTGCTCAGGATGTTGGGGATTATCTTCAAGTTGTAAAGGTTCTGCAAAAAACAGTGCAGGAGCATGGCAGGGAAACAAAAGCAATGTCTTTGTTGTATCTTGGCTTGTGTTATGAGGCACTGAGCAGGTCTTCTTTGTGCCCGGAGGATATGGATCATCTTGTCTCAGAATGCTATAAAAAAGCTCTTGACAGCGGAATCGAGGGCAATGAACTATGGAAAGATATTCTTTACACAAGGGCAAATGTGTATGAGAAACAAGGAAACGCAAAAAAAGCAATAGAAGATTTTCTAAAAATATTCAGTGTTGATGTTAATTACAAAGATGTTGCTGAGAAAATTATCCCAGGGATAAAATTTAAGAATAGCGCAGAACATTAAGGCTATAATGAAAACATTGGTAAAAAAAGAGCTTAAAGGAACTGAAACAGAAAAGAACCTTCTGAAGGCATTTGCAGGAGAGAGCCAGGCAAGAAACAGGTACACATACTTTGCCTCTGTTGCAAGAAAAGAATATTATGAGCAGATTTCTGCCATATTTCAGGAAACAGCAGATAATGAGAAAGAACATGCCAAAATCTTCTTCCAGCACCTGGAAAGTGGGGATGTTGAGATAACAGCAACATACCCGGCAGGCAGGATTTCTGCAACGCAGGAAAATCTTCTTGCTGCAGCAGAAGGCGAGAAGCTGGAATGGGGAACAATATATCCTGATTTTGAGAATGTTGCAAGAAAAGAGGGTTTTAGTGAGATTGCAAACTCGTTCAAGGAGATAGCAAAGGTTGAAGAGCAGCATGAAAAAAGATACATTAAGCTTTTGGAAAATGTAAAAGCCGGCAGGGTTTTCAAAAAAGACAGTGCAGTGAAATGGAAGTGCAGAAACTGCGGCTATATCTATGAAGGCAAAGATGCGCCTAAATCCTGCCCTGCATGCAGGCATCCGGGGGCATTTTTCGAGGTGCTATGCGAAAATTATTAGTGTATGCTATTAACTTTTCTGCTCAAAAATAAAAAAATCTATAGGGACTTTAAAAAAATCCCTGCCAAGACATATATTCTGCACAATAAAAAGATTTATAAAGAAGTAGTCTTTTTATTTTCTAATTAATTTAAACTTTGGCGAGTTTAAATCAAGGTTTCGTGTGTGTAATGAGAGGTGAATTCTTTTATACATAATTGGCGTTATGTACAAACTCTCTTTTCTGATAAAAGATAAATGCATGGGAAGTATTTAAACCTTTCGTTCTGAAGGGCCGTATTTTTCATGCAAAAAATAACTGAAAGGAGGTTAAAAAAATGGTATTTGATATTGCAAAGGAGGCTTTAAGTAATGTATCAACCCACAGCATAAACTTTGACGAGTTAAAAGCCGGAAAAGCAAACATCAAGGTTTTCGGAATTGGCGGTGCAGGATGCAACGCAATAACCTGGCTTTTCAACAAAGGCATTAACGGCGCAACAATTTACGGAGCAAATACAGACGCATTGCATCTCAGCATAACAAAGGCTGATGAGAAAATCCTTATAGGAAAAGAGTTGACGAGAGGGCTTGGATGCGGCGGCTATCCTCAAAGAGGAAGAGAGGCTGCAAAAGAGGCAATCTCAGAGATAAAGAAGGCAACTTCTGGAGCAGACATGACTTTTGTAATTGCAGGAATGGGCGGTGGAACAGGAACAGGAGCAGCGCCAGTATTCGCGCAGATTTCAAAAGAATCTGGAGCAGTAGTTATAGCTGTAGTGACAATGCCTTTTGAATGTGAAAAGGCAAGAATAGACAAGGCAGAGTTTGGCTTGCAGGAGTTAAGGCAGGCAGTAGACACTGTAATCGTTATTGACAATAACAGGCTTGTTGATATCGCTGGAAATCTGCCAATAGAGCAGGCATTTGCAGTGGCAAACGAGTTAGTCAGCACAATGATAAAGGGAATCGTGGAAACAATTACCCTTCCTTCATTGATTAATCTTGACTATGCGGATGTCTCTGCAATCATGAAGAACGGCGATGTTGCTGTTATTGGAATTGGCGAAAGTGATACACAAAGCAGAGTGGATGAGTCAGTAAAACAGGCATTGACGCACCCATTGCTTGATGTGGACTACAGAGGCGCAACAGGCGCACTTGTGCACATAACATGCGGCCCTGACCTAAAGCTGGAAGAATTCAACAATGTAGGAACACTTGTTACAGAGAATCTCTCTCCAGAAGCGCAGGTCATAATCGGGGCAAGAATCGACAAGGGATTTGCAGGAAAAGTAAGGGTTATAACAATAATGACAGGAGTAAAGAGCCCATATGTGCTTGGAAAATCTGCCCCAGAAATGGCAGAGCCAAGAGCAGAGCTCTCAGACTTGGGCATACATGTGTACAGATAAGCCGGCAAACAGCAAGAACACAATAACTACATGTTCATCGGTTTAAAGCCGAGATGGTCTTTCCTTAGTTCAATTTCTGGCCAGCCGTCAGGGCTGGCCCTATTTCTTTTTTAACGATTATACCGAAATATAAGCCCGCCATTGTATCCTTTCGGAATGCCCTTGTTTTCGATGCCTTTGTCTACGAACCCTTCCACTTGATATTTCTTATCTTTTGATGTCCATCTAAGAGCAGTTGTCAAAAACTCTGGGCTAATGTCAGAAATGCTGTTGATATCGTGCATTTCTGAACACCTCAAAAATCCAAAAACTTAAACAGGATTTTTGATGAGCCGCAGAGCGTGTTTGAGTTTTTGAGCATGTCAAGATTTCACAAAATCTTGAGCACTATCAGAAATCTTTGATTTCTGAAGCATTCAAAAATGCCAAAACTTCAAAAATCTTCTGATTTTTGATAGCTATCAGAATTTTTCAAATTCTGAAGTTCAAAGAGCATTTTTGATGTGTTACGTCCGCATCATAAATGATGCAGTTTAATTTCTGACATTAAATTTTCCAGATCTTATAAATCTATTAGCATACTCTACTTTGTATCTTTCAGAAGGCGTTAGCCCTTCCTCGTCCCTGTCCTCAGAATACTTTTCTAAAAGCCCTTTCTCAATTATCCTTTCCTCTTGCTTTGGACTTTTTATTGAAAGCCCGTAATTCTCCTTGAAGAATCTATTCATAAAGACACGTTGAGACCGCATATAATGCTCTCCACCTACGCTACTTAAATTGCAGTTTCAGGGTCAGGAATAAAAATCCTTTTTGTTTTGTATGTTCCAACTGGCATTTTCGTGCTATTTCATATACCTGTTCTTGTACTTCTCAAAATACAGCACGCTGTCAAGGCTTGCCTTAGGCCTTCTTCTTGCCTTTCCAAGCTCATAGCCGACAGGAAGCAGCGCTTCAACATCGGAATCTTCCGGAATTTCAAGGATGCTTTTGACAAGCTCGTCTGCAAAAGCGCCAATCCAGCATGAAGCCATGCCAAGCTCTGTTATTTTCAGCAAAAAATGCTCTATTGCAGCTCCTGCCTGCTGCCTTAAATACATCTCTGCCCTCTCATCATACAATTTCTCAACCTGCTTTATTTCAGAGCAGACAGCAACAACATGCTGCGCCTGCGCAATAAAATCCTGCTGTGCTGCCTCTGCGAGCCTCTTTATCTTCTCCTTGTCGCTGACAAGTATAAACCTTAATGCCTGAATATTTCCTGCAGAAGGCGCCTGAATCGCGCAGTCAACTGCCTTTATAATATCTCTCCAGTCAACCTTTCTCGAGGTAAATGCCCTGGCACTATGCCTCTTTGCCGTCAAGCTGTCAAATCCCATTATAAGCTATGCAAAAGCAGGTATAAAAATCTTTTTGATATGCAAGAAAGGAAAAAACGTCCCGGAGAGGACTCGAACCTCTGACCTACTGATTTCAATAAGCCTGCCTAGGCAGAGTTTAACAGTCAGCCGCTCTACCTGCTGCTCCCTTTCTCAGTTTTGCCTTGAAAAGTCTGAGCTACCGGGACGTGCCAAGAAAAACTAAGATAGCTATTTAAAACTTATTCTTTTCTCTCCAAACAAGAATAATATTCTTCAAGCTAATAATTTCAGGATAAAAATTATCAATCTCCATAGAAAATATAAAAGTCCTGACATTAAGGCTATTCCACGAGCCCCATTATCATTGTTGAGGTTCCTGTTGTTGCCATTGAATTCAGACCTATTGTCAAACCTGTTGAACCACGGGTACTATAGCCAATTTACCTCATCAAAACATAATTTTGATGCCAAGAATTTCGCTTGGACATAGCAAAAGTTAATTTGCCCACCGAAGTTCCTCGCAAGAAACTTCTGTATTTTATGGCTTAAAATAAAGTTGAATATGCCTTGATAAATCAGCGTGTAGCCCAGCCACTTTCATGGCTAGGAATTTTATTAAGAAATATTGGTTTAAAAACTATCCTAGTCTTCCAGTTCTAACATAATTTTCAGCTTTTCTTGTTCTTTCTGCAAGTTCTGCTAATTGCTTTTTTGAACTTGCTTGAACATTAGTTAAAAAGGAGTCTAAATTTTTCGGCGAAGTGCCTTCGGCACTTTCAACGACTACCCCGCCACTCCTGTCGGAGTTATCAAGATTTCCGTCGTCACAGTACCAGTCGCCATCACTGTGGAGATAAGCCCTGAACAGTCCACCTTGTGTCGGTTCACAGTTCCATGTAAAATCAGCAGTATTTCTAACAGCATCTTTAGCAAGAGATTTTCCTTCTTTTGATAATCTAAATACTAATCCGCTTGGTGATTTTTCATCAACTTCAGCAGTCAAAACATGATAAGGCACTAATCTTGCACTATTTGTTTTTATCCCTGCCTTTCTTAAATCTGTTTTTAGCTTTCCTGCTTGAAAAACATTTATTGCTTCATTAGCATTAGTATAGGGGACTAAGTTTAATCCGCCATCAACATAGAATCCAGCCATAAAATTATAATCATTTCCTCTTGCTATTCTTAATCTCTGCATTGTAGCAAGTCTTTTTCCTTCTGGAAGGAGCTGTTGCAAAACCACTAATCTGTAAGGGCTTGACTGAATTAAATTTCCAGCACTGCCTTTTTCAAAGCAACCTAAAGTTTGTCTTAATTTTTCTTTTAAAGAATCATCATTTGTACCTTCACTTATTACTCTAACTTTTTCTACATACTTTTCAGGAAAGTCCCCTGCTTCTAAAGCAGTACAACTAACAATCTCTTCTGGTTTTGCTGCGACTGCACTATAACTTGTTGCCATGCTTTTCATAGAAAATCGAGGTTTATAAATCTTTCGGTTTTGTTGTTTTTATATAGTAGTTACAAATTTAGAATTATCTTCTTCCCTTCTTTTTAGAATCCTCAATTATACTCAACGGCAGCGATATTTCCCCGTTTTGTCGTTGAATAGACTTCAATACTTCTTCAGAAGTTTGAAGGATAGAAAGCATTAGCTTTCTATATGGGGAAAGACTTATGTCTTTCACTATATATCCAAATCACCAATCCCCTTTTCCAGCTTTTTGCTTTTTTCAAGGTAGCTGTAAACATTTGCCTGCTTGCTTCCTCTTATAAGAGATTTCATGGCAGTAAGGGCAAACTCAATATCATCTGCCTTGCCAATAACCCCCACCAGATTGTCATGCAGGACAATCTCACAGTTGGAAAGCCCGCACATTGTTTTTAATGTCTTGCCAAAAGTGCCTATCACCCTTGCCCTTACCTGGCTTAAATCCTTTCTTCGCGAGACATCTTTTATATTTATCTTTTCAAATACATAATCCTCTTTTGTAAGAAGAAGCGCGTCATTGACAGAAAAACCCAGCTCAATCGCGTCAAAAACCATCAAAGCAAGATACTCGTTTAACTCGTCCCCTGAAATGATTATGCTGTCTCCCTTGAGTCCCATGTTTATGCCTAGTGTTTTCTCAAGAAGCCCCTTGTTTTGCATTATCTTCCTTTTATTTTCAGTGTAAATTGTTCTCATGTCCATAAATTGAAACCATATACTTTAGTATGTAGTTTCTTTAAATTTACTTTTTTCAATTTTGGATCACATCAGAAATATATATATGATTTCTGACTGCCATCAAAAATTTGCATTTTTGAGGTCCAGAAAACCTAAACAAACCACACCTTTTAAAACTTCAAGAACTTATGTTCTTGATAGTGCTCAAAATCTTATGATTTTGACATGTGGTAAACACAAGGTTTTCTTGATTCTAATTTCCCGTTAAAATTCAGAACCGGTTGTGTTTAGGTACCCCTTATTCCTCAGCCACTGAACAGCTGTTGGCGTGTACTTAAATATAACATCGCCTTTCTCGTCATCAAACTCCCATGGCTCCACTATAACAACATCGCCTTCCCTCAGCCAGAGTTTTCTTTTCATCCTTCCTGGAACCCTGCAGTTCCTTGACTTGCCGTCAAGGCATTTGACTATCATCCTTGCCCCGCCTACCCTCTGCTCAATTATTCCTATCACCTCTTTCCCGCGGGGAAGCCTTACCCTGATAAATTCCAGGCCTTCTGCTCCGTTTGCCCCTTCCTGGCGTTTATGATACTTGTTCTTGTTGCTTTTGTTCTTTCGGTACATCTTTATTCTACAAAGATGCGATTTATAAAGCTGATGTGCGCGCCCGATTTTATTGCTCAAATTGGGTGCAATACCCCTCAGCTTGCTGTGGCAGGGATTTTTTATGTTATGCCCTAGCTGACGAAATGCTGGGGAGAATTGCCCATAACCGCAAACTATAAAAATGTCATTTACCTGCATATCTTCTGTCTTTCCTGCCCCCTGAAACATTTCTCAAAAAGAGGGAATCGAAGGTAGCGGGCACTAAAGAATAGCGTATTTGAAAAATGGAAGGTATAATAAAGGAAAAAATAAGCGCAGACCACCTGATGTATGTCAGCCTAAAATACACAAAAACATGCGACATAATAGTCAACCTGCTTATAAGGTGGCGCGTTATGATTGATGTAAGCATTGAAAAGATGCTTAAGCATGCAAAAAAGAGAAAATTAATCTCAGCCATCCCGGATGCACCAAGGCAGAAGATAGACAAAATAAAGGAATTATTCAGGAAAAATGAGGATGTCTTAAAGGTAATAGAGGCTTATGAGATGTTCAGGGAGATTGAAAATCTTGAGAAGCAAAGAGAGAATGAATTCAGGAAGAATGTAACCCTAAAGGTGGCATACAAAGGCAAAATAATAGAGGTAAATATAGACAAGCTGAAGGAATACTCTGAAATCTTAGAAAGGTTTATAAAAGAGGTTAAGCATTTTCTATCAAAATAGCAAGGACAAATTTGAGTAACATGACCGCAAAGATATTTGTAGTGACTTCTGGAAAGGGTGGAGTTGGAAAGACGACATCTGCGATTAATCTAGGGGCTGCCCTGAACTATCTTAACCAGGATGTTATTGTTGTTGATGCTAACCTTGCCACGCCGAATATTGGCCTGCATCTTGGCGCTCCAATAGTGCCTGTAACTCTCAACCATGTTTTATGCGAAAAAGCAGGAATAGGCGAGGCGATTTATGAGCACAGCTCTGGAATGAAAATACTGCCTTCATCCCTGTCGCTTAATGAAGTTAAAAAGACAGGCTATGAGAATTTCAGGGAAACTGCAAAAAAGCTTAAGAGAATAAGCGACTATGTCATAATTGACACGCCTGCCGGGCTTGGCGGTGATGTCTCTGAAATAATAAACGCCGGAGATGAGGTGATTATAATAACAAATCCAGAACTGCCAGCAGTAACAGACGCCTTAAAGGTTTCTAAAATTGCTAGGGAGCTGGACAAGGAAATAAGAGGCATTATAATAACAAGAGTGAAAAGAGTAAAATCAGAGATGCCTTCAGCAAACATAAAAGAGATGATTGAGGCTCCAATCATCGGGGTTGTGCCAGAGGACATTGCGATTCAGCAGGCTCTTGTAATGAAGGATGCTGTATTTCATACGCATCCAAGAAGCAAGCCGGCAAGGGCTTACATGGAGATTGCAGCAAGGCTTATAGGAAAAAGCTATGCAAGCGCAAGGCAGCAGGAAGCCCTTGAAAAAGCAGGCTTTTTCAACAGGGTGATGAAAGCTTTGGGGATGAGGTAAGAATAAAAAATGAGAAAAAGACTAATTTTCATATCACTAATCTTTGCAGTTTTAATAATAAGCTCAGTTATTGCTCAAGAAATAGTACCAGTAGAACTCCAACCATCCCTCCCTATTCCCCAAAGTCCTTTAGTAAAAAATTATTTTAGTTTTGATGCTATATTAATTATGCTGGTTTTTGTTCTAATTCCATTGATGGTATCATTCTTCCATGTATTTTTTATGTTGAAAGAATGGAAAAAGTCTACCAAATTATTTAAGATAACCACATCCATAGTTTTGGTTGTACTACTTTCAATTTCTTTTATACAGATTTTCACAGTAGTTCGTAGTAGTCTAGAATTTGCTATGCCTTGGCTTTTTTGGCCTCTTTTTGCTGTTGTTTTTATTGGCTGGTTTATAAATGCTTGTTTAAAAAATGGAAGAAAGATTACAGCAAATACTATCTCGATTTTAGGGTTAGTTATTTTTGGATTAATTTTTTTGATTAGTACTTTGGGACTTTTCCGAATAATGCCTTTTTATAGATGGGATATTGCTGGATGGTTTGCATGGCCATTTCAATTAGTTATTGTTATATTCTTTATAGTTTCTACAATTATTATTAATAAAAAATAAAATCTTAAAAAATCTACAATTATCTAGTATTTCTTTCATACCAAAACCATTTATAGCAAGAAAAAGCCATCAGATAAATTTATTAATTCTTTATATGTTGCAGTCATAGCCGGGCTCGTAGTCCAGTGGTTAAGACGCTGCCTTCACACGGCAGAGACCCGAGGTTCAACTCCTCGCGGGCCCATTTATTCATTAAACCCTTTAGGACCAAGATTAAAGAGTATTTTCTTAATCTCATCAATAGTTTTTTGTTGGTATTTTTTATCAGACATTCTCACAAACCTTATTAACATATCTGTTAAAAGTGATTCATCCATTATTTTTAGTTTATATCCATCTGTAATAAAATAGAACCGAAAACCTTCATATTTAATTTCTTTGACAGCAATTCCTCCGATAATTCCAAGTAATTTGCCCTTTTTTGGATTGTCTTTAAGAGAATACATTTGTTTGAACATTTTTTTAGATTCTCCTTTAAATTTTTTTAGAATTTCGTCTTTTAATCTCTCAGCAATCATCACTTTGACCATCTTTTATCTGCCTCTTTTATGGCCTCTTCAATAGGAATAAATCCTTCATCAGACATTAAAAATTCTTTCAATTGCTCTTTAACAGCTAGGGAATAAATCCTTTTAAGAATTTCATCGTAACTTTCTCCCTTAACTCCAAAAGAAGATATTTTACCTTTTGTTTCTTTGCTTAACTGAATTGTTGTTATGTTCATTTTAGTCTATAACAACTATAGTAGCTATAGTTTATAAAACTTTCGGTTTTAATTCTCTAAACTATCGCCTTTATCTTATCCTGCTTCCCTCATCAATATCCTTCTCCGGCTTCAGCAAGCTGATTTTGCTTTCATCCTCAGAAACAGCAGCCAAAATCATGCCCTCACTTT
>Ga0209541_10011526_pt1 | contig 13823 bp, 17 predicted proteins | sample RifCSPlowO2_01_FD_184027 | JGI IMG/M metagenome (GOLD analysis project Ga0209541, IMG submission 184027) | Groundwater microbial communities from Rifle, Colorado - Rifle CSP2_plank lowO2_0.1 (SPAdes) (version 2) | ecosystem: Environmental > Aquatic > Deep subsurface > Groundwater | place...
AGTTCTGTACGCACTACTTCAATGCCCCAGTGTTTGGTTTCGTTGCGCAATGTTTCCATGAGCACGCTGTTGATTTTGTCGCGGCTGCTATTGGCATCATTTAATGTCATCGTACCAATAATATTTCTTAATGTTGTACGAGATAATTGGACGATTTGATCTTCATAATTATGGACGTTGTACTGTGATGATTTGACTGATACTTCGTCAGGTTTTACCTTGAAATAGACTTGTGCATCAACGATTGCATTGAGCTTGTCTTTTGTGATTATCTGCTGCGGTTTTGCGTCGATCATGAATTCGGTAATATCGACTTTTGTTAGACGTTGAATGCCCGTAAATACGTAGTTTAACCCTGGTTCTGCAAATCGCTTGTATTTGCCGAAGGTTTCAATCAGACCGCGTTGTGTTGGGCGTATGACACGGAGGCCACTGAGGATGTATACGATTGCTATGCCGCCTGCGAGCCAGAGAATTACCATTTGTGTTTTGAGATGATGGAAGGTTATATAGTTTTCGCCTATACAAACATCTGCGCTCGCAAGAATCTGAGAATCAATCCTAGCATGAATGGTACCATAAACAAACTCATGATTGCACCGATTACTATTGCGGCTATTGCCAGCCCTTGAAGAGGTGTTTGTTTCTTTAGCGCGACAATTCCTAAAATCAATCCGACGAGCGGTGCGAATGGTATGAAGAATAACAAACTTAAAACAAATGCGGTTATCGTCAGCTTTCTTGTCATTGTTTCGGTAATATCTTTCTTCCTATTAAATCTTTAGACTACTTTTGCAGGATTTTTTGGATGTCGGTTTTTAGTTTGGGCAAGTCGTTTCTTATAACATCCCATACTTTTTCTGTATCAACACTAAAATATTGATGGATAAGCATATCTCTCATACCTGCTATTTTTGACCAAGGAATGTTTTCGTGTTTCTTTCTAAATTCTGAAGATACATTCTTTGATGCTTCTCCCATTATTTCAATTTGACGAAATACAGCACTTTGGATGAGCTTGCTTTTTTCTAATCCTTTCTTATCGATGTTTATTGTAAATTCTTCAATTAGAGCTATTGCGTCTCTTATGTGGCTTACGTAGATTATTGGTTCTTTCATAAATTCTCACCTCTTCCTTGAGTATGCGCTTTTTAAGGTACGGACTTATGCCTTTGTATGAAACTATATCTATTTTTATTCCAAGTTTTTTCTTTAGTTCCTGCTGTATTCCTACCATATCAAGCAAGCTCCCATTGAATTTTATGAGAATATCCAAGTCGCTCTTCTTTTTCTGCTCGTTGCGTGCGTATGAGCCGAAGATTCCGGCTTTAACTACGCCGTTCTTTTTGAGGATGGGTATTATTTTCTTTGCGATTGGCTGGATATGTTTTGGGAGCATAGGGAAACTAATGGTTTGAGAGTATTTAAAGCTTAGGATAGCACTTTCTTTTCTTTTAATCCGCTCATTATTACATCCGCCATCACTTCATGCCCCTGCGGTGTAAAGTGTCCGTCATATGCGAAGTATTTTGGATATACTTTTGATTGTTTAAATTTCTCGAATGTTGGGATAAATACGATATTGTTGTCTTTTGCGAATTGTGCTAACACTTTCTCAGCGCGATCACTGTAGATTTTGTTTTGTTCGAAACCGTAGAGTGTACGGCCATCTGACCATTCATCTTTTGAGATTTGATGACCATAGGGATATGTTGTGAGGATGAATGTTGCGTTCAATTGTTTGCTGAGTTCGGCGGTCTTCTTAATGTACGATAATGTGCGGTTCCAATGATTTTGTTCGTCTTCTATTTGTTCGAATCGTGTGATGCCGTATCTGTCGGTTTCGATATTATACATGGGTGCATTGCTGATTTCTGTTGACTTCGGGAGAATTGCATCTATCAATTTGAAGATGACGTCTGCGAATCTTGTAATCTGAATATTGCTGCGGATTCGCTGGAAGAATGATGGATTTTGCGCAGGAACAGCGACTATTTCGTTGTTTTCGATGATGCCGTCGTTCTCGCGGATGTAATCGTCTTGGACGTCACTCATGTCGAAATTCATGATGATGATGTCGGGCTTGAATTCTTTGCCACGGTTCTTTAAGTAGAGATATTGGAGAACGGGTGAATATGAGGTTGCGCCGGCGTTGATGACGTCGATGCTTTGTTTTCTTTGTTTTGTTAACTGATGTTGCATTACTTCTGTATAGGCTTTGTTGTGTTCGACGCCATACCCCCAGGTGAATGAATCGCCGAGTACGAGGATTTTTAATTCTGCGTTGTTGTTTGGTTCTTCGTCGCGTAGACCATAGCTGTTTATTTTCACGTTTGTGCTCCATTCGGATGACTTGAACTGCGCTTCACAGTTTGGCGTGTACGAATGATCGAGAAGTGCGTCGGACTGTTTGCAGCTTTCGATGGGGTTTAATTGCAGGAAGACTTCTAATATTATGCCGCAGATGATGCTTACTATAATTAGAAGGGCGATGTTTTGGACTATCTTTCTGTGCTGTTTTGTTAATGGTGTTTCGTTTAGGTAGGAGAATAACGCGAATCCTATCAGAAGAATTCCGCCGATAATCAAGACGGCTTGTATTAATTCGGCTTTAATGATTAAAACACGGTTAAATGTTGTTGGAATACTGCGTTGTGCGCCGTTTATCAGCATGAGCAGGCCGATGACTGCGGCAATTACTTCGCTCGCACTAATCCGTCGCATACTTCTCACTGTCCCACATGTCTTTTTGATTGTCTTCGCGCTTGATGAGGAATGTGTCCATGACGAGATAATCAATCTCGGTTCCCATCATGCATTTGTATGCGTCAAACGGCGAGCAGACGATTGGTTCGCCTCGGATGTTAAATGATGTGTTGATTAAAATTGGGACGCCTGATAACTTTCCGAATTCTTTGATGACGTGATAGTATCGTGGGTTTTGTTCTGGACGGACGGTCTGCAATCTGCCGGATCCGTCGACATGGGTGACGGATGGTATTATCGCATGCCATTTCTTTTTTATCGGATAGACCATCAGCATGAAATCTGTTGGCAATGGAATCGGATTGTCGCAGTCAAAGTACGTTAACGCATCATCTTCACAGACGACCGGTGCGAATGGTCGGAACTTCTCGCGATGTTTTACTTTGGTGTTGAGCAATTCTTTCGCCTGCGGGTTGCATGGATTAGCCAAAATACTGCGTGCGCCCAGTGCGCGCGGCCCCCATTCCATCCTTTCTTGGAACCAGCCGACAACTTTGTTATTGTTCAGCAATTGTGCAGTGTGGGCAATCATCTCTTTGTCGTCTTTAAATTGTGTGTATTTGATTGTGTTTTTGTCCAAGAATGATTTTATTTCTGATGAACTGTACGCTGGGCCTAAGTACGCGTTGCTCATGTGAGCTGTTCGCTTTTTTCCGAGGATGCTGTGATATATGTACGATGCGACACCGATGCTCGTGCCTGCGTCGCCAGCGTCTGGCTGTATCCATATTTCTTTGAATGGTGTCTGGCTGAGTATTTTGCCGTTATAGACGCTATTGAGCGCACAGCCGCCGGCGATGACGATGTTGTCGCACTTTGTTTCTTTGTGGATATGATTGAGCATTTTTGTCATGACATCTTCGAGAATCAATTGGACGGCTGCGGCGATGTCTCTATGGCGCTGTGTCAGTTCATGTTTTGGATTTCTGACGGGGCCGTCGAGGAGAGCGCATAGCTTTTTTGACGGCATTCTATCCTTGTAATGGTATGCAAAGTAATCCATGATCATATGGTAACTGCCGTCGTCTTTGATGTCGATGACCTGCTTGAGTTTTTTGTAGTGTGGGTTTTTTTCGCGGTCCATCGTGCCATATGGTGCGAGGCCCATAACTTTGTATTCGCTGTTGTTGACGCTAAAACCGAGGTATGCAGTGATTGTTGAATATAAGAGACCTAAAGAATGAGGGAAGCGTATTTCTTTGTGAAGTTTGAGGGAGTTTGATTCGCCGATGCCGTATGCAGTGGTTGTCCATTCGCCGACGCCGTCGACGGTGAGAACCGCTGCTTTATCGAACGGGCTTTGATAAAAAGAGCTGGCTGCATGGGCGAGGTGATGTTCGATAAAGATGATTCCTTTTTTGCATTTCAATTTCTTTTTGATGATCCGTGGCACGCGCAGCTTTTCGTTGATCCACGATGGCATGGAACTGATGAATGTCTTGAAACTCTTTGGGAACATCTGCACATGCTGGGCCATGACGCGTTCGGCTTTGAGGAACGGTTTTTCGTAGAATCCGACGTGATCGATCTGGTTGATTGAAATGTTCTGGCTTTCCAGACAGTATTTTATTGCATTGATTGGAAATGATGTATCGTGCTTTTTTCTTGTAAAACGCTCTTCCATTGCTGCGGCTACAACAATGCCGTCCTTGAGGAGGGCGGCTGCGGAATCATGGTAAAAACAACTGATGCCGAGGATGGTTGTCATTAGAATTGCCTGTAATGCTTGTGTGATGGGTTGAACTCAGACCAGTAGGTTGTGTCTTTTGGTTTTAGCTCAAGGAGTTGTTTTTTGCTTCGCTTGTTTGCGAATGAAGCTATCCCTACGCCGACGATGTAGACGATGCTCAGAAGGATGCTATTTACGAGTGTACTTATACCTGTGCTGAATTCTTTCAGGCCGTGCTGGAAGTCTTTGATATGTTTTGTTTGTTTCATGTCTATCGTTTAATTTCTGAGTTTGTTTTTGAGGAGTGCGCCCAGTGCGGTGATTGTGGCAGTGATGACGGCTGTTATTGCTATTGATTTGAACGTGAAGCTGATTCTGTTGGTGAGGATGAGTATTGTTGACAGGACTGCGGTGAAGAGGAGGTACCCTGAAAGAAAGCCTGCGATGTTTGCGGGGTTCATACGCGCTTGTCAGGCTGAGATGTTTATAAAGGTTTTGAGCCGGTTTTCACCTGTTTTTTAATCAGGCTCTTCATGAAGTCCATTTGGTAATAACCAAAGAATGTCGTTGCGGGAACACTTATCATCAATGATCCTATGATCAGCGCTGCAATCAATATGACCAATAGGATTATTCCAATGATCATCAGCGGGATGAAGAGAACCGCTGATAGTTTGTAGATCAAAAATCCTATGCCGAAAAGAATGGCTCCGGCTAATACGAGAGCAAGAAGCAATACGATCACTGCAAGCGCTGTTGCTATGCCAATTGCGATGCCCAAGCCGAGGTTGATGAGCAGGAAGATGATTGTTTCTTTCCATTGTCTTAAGCAGAGAGAAATGACTTTCTGCACAGATTCCCATGCTGTCTTATGTGCTGCGTACATGTAATAGATGGTGAACGTCCAGAGGATGATGCGTGTTATTATTGTGAGCATAACGATGAACACAACGGACAGTATAATGTACGGGATGTTGAACAGATCAAGACTTAAGTTGTCGAAGTTGATGATGAACGCTTTTACTGAACTATAGAATAATGCGATCGATATGAGGAAGATAATAGCAGAACGCATTAATATGTCGGAAATGAGCGCATTTCTGAGCACGATCAAAAACAGCGTGTTTTTGACGATTGAACTTTTGTGCGTTCGGCTATAATAGCAAATCTCACGAAATAAGTTCACAAATCAATGAGATTTGCTATAATCATGTTTGCGATGAAATCCAGCAGAAATAAAGACGTTCCTTTCTTGATGTTTTTCTTGAAATAGCCTAGAATCTGGACGTTCTTTGCTGCGATGCTGTCGAGAAAACAGAATTGGAAGACGGCGCGCAAGAATGAAAATAGTATTCCCCACAGCGCTATTATGATAATCATTGCTATTATTAATCCCCAATAGTTTGCTATAATATCTGCGACGTTGATTGGGCTGTTCTGCGGGTTGAAGCTTCTGAAATTAGTATTGAAGCTCATACCTCCCATGAATATCGAAAGCATGGCAAGCTTCAGCCACGTGACAAGTTGAAACGGCCAGAGCAAGCTCTTTGCTTTTTCAATGCTCGGTGCGACGAGCTTGCCTGCAAGAAGTTCCATGATGTGATTGAATCTGTGTTTGTTTAAAAATATTTAGTTTGTCTTGATTACTTTGAATTGTTCATTCTCAAATACAACCGTTCCAATGTTCTTTATATCGGCGTTCAAGACGTCTTTCTCGACGCTGCTTACTATGACATAATCCATCCTATATTTTGGCGCGCGGGGCAATGTGTTGTAGAGGCTGATGACGGACTCTTTTACGTTTGCCTTTACTTGACATTCGTCTGCGATCACTTCGGATGCGATGTGGAACGTCAATAGATGCGACAGCGCTGGTTCGAATAAATCATATCTGTATTGCGCGCCTTTGACGTTTTCGAATTCGTTTTTCCAGAGCGTTTTTATGGCGCAGGCATCTTCGAGGAACACGAATTGGTCCGGTGCCGTGTTCAGTATTTTATAGACGTGCAGACGACGCTCGATGTTTTCCTTTAATGATGTTGATTCGGTGATTGCGTTGGGAATGTAATTGTTGTTGTGCGTGTAGACGGGCACTAAGAGGATCAATTCGGAGTTTAATGCTGCAACGACGTCGTCGTTCTGTGTGTTTTTGTTTAGCCATTGGAATAATTCTTGGTGGCTTTCGGATAGTGTGTAGGCAGGCGCCATGGTGAACGCATAGGTGGACTGCCAGACTGCGCCGAAGATCAGGAATATGACGATGACTCCTTTGATCGCGCTGTAGAATTCGTCGCGCCAAAACTTTGTGAGTAATTGGTGGATAATGTATGCGCCTGCGAGGATGAGGATAGGCCATATTGTTGTGGTGAGCCAGTGGCGCGGTGAGACGGTGAATCCGACAATCAGCTGGATGTTCATAATGATGATGCTTGAGATAATGAGTGCGTTGATGAATGAGTTGTCCTGTTTTTCTTCACGGAGGCGTTTGGTCATCGTCAATGCAATGAGCGTGCCGATCAATAACAATGTTATGGGGATGTTTATGGTGCGGCCGGCGTCGGTGATGTGGCGTGTGATGATGTCCTGCGTTGACGATCCTTGAAGGAATGCGATCAAGAACGGCAGGCCGATGAGCAACGTTATTATTGCGGATGCTGCGATCATCATTGCGGTTTTTCTGTTTTTTATGTGCGTCATGAATATAATGATAAGGAACACGCCATAAAATGTCCAGTAGTAGAAATAGGTGTAAAATAACAGCCCTCCGATGATGCCGGTGATCATTGCACAGATCCAGCTTTTCTTTTCGATGGCGATAAGAAGCATGAGCAGCGCTGCTGCAAGCACGGGAAAATCGAAGAGCACCGGATAAAAACGTGAAAAATAACTGATGGGCTGGGTGATGTTGTCGGTGAAGAATTTTATCATGTACGTAGGTGAGAAAAACAGCAGTCCGGGCGTCATCAGCGCGACGATGCGGTTCTGTGTCAGCTTGTAGGCGAGCGCATAGATGAGCAATGATGATAGTGCAGTGAACATGAATAATGAGAGATAATATGTGTATTCTATTCCGATGAGCTTAGCGATCATGCCGAGGACGAACGAAGGGAAGGGTGCGCCTATGTGGGAGAATGTTTGGACTTGCTTTTGCTCGTAGACGTTGGATGCGGCGATAAAATGGCCGTCCATGACTTCTCTGAGGTATTGGGCGTATAATACTTCGTCCACTGTTCTTGCGTCGACGCCTTTGACGACTAATGGGCTGTAGTCGTTGCCGCTCAAAATGGGCATTAGTGTATGTGGGAGAATGAAGATTATGCCGATGACGAGGGCTAGGATGAACGCGGACTTGTGTTCCTGTTGGTGTGTTTTCAGCCATTCCTTCATAAACGAGCTTTTTATCGACTATTTATTAAGGGTTGTGGTGGTGGAGTACTTTATTTGAGTATTCTTTCTACATCTTGTTTTAGCTTTGGAACTTCCTTTTGGGTAATAATCCATACTAATTTTAAATCAACTCTAAAGTACGCATGGATAAGCACGTCTCTCATGCCTGCGATTTCTTTCCATGGACACTCTGGATGTTTCTCTCGGAATGATGATGGCAATCTTTTCACTGTTTCGCCTATAACCTCAAGCCGTCTTAACGTGGAATCCTGTTTGTCGATGTCTGCTAAAAATTCAGCTTCGCTTATCCCTCCCAGTTCATTTTCTAGTCTCTCAATGTACTCTATAATATACCGCAGATATTTTTCAGTGTCTTTCATAGAATTTCAATTTTTTCTTTCATTATCTCCTTTTTGAGCAATGGGTGAACTGAATTATATGTTACAACGTCTACTTTTCTTTTGAGTTTTTCCTCTAATTGTAGCTTTAAATGCACTAAATCAAGAAGACTTTTTTTACCTTTAAATCTAATCAGCAAATCTATGTCGCTCTTCTTCTTTGCTTCTCCTCGAGCATAGGAACCGAAAATTCCGGCTCGTATGACGTTGTTTTTTTTAAGAATTGGAACTACTTTCTTTGCTATTTGTTTTACGGTGAGTTTTGTCATGCACACTCTAAGTCTTTGGTATTTTTAAATGTGCCTTTGTTTGCTGCAGTGTTGAGTTTAAAGTCATAGAACCATTTAAAAACGCTGCATACTTCCCTAATTTTATGTCTCGTTCATTATTCTGCATTGTTTTGCTTATGTCCCTTCTTTTAGTTCCATTTGTTTCTGCAACTCCACCAATGGCTGAAGATCTTTATGTTCAGCGACAAATGTTCAGCGTTCCTCATAACATCTGCTACACTGCTCAGGGAGGCGATGCTCAATATATCTTGCAGCCTACAACGTATAATACTGTACAAACTGGGCAGAACAATAAGACAAATCTTGCATTTCAAATCTGCAAACATGAAGCTCGCGATTTTCGATCGGAACCTTCTCTTGATTGTATTATGGAAAAAGAATCAAAAATTATTGCGCTTTATCCAGGGGAAACAGCCTGTGATTATTCTCAAGATCCTGAACTTTGTTATTCTTGTGCACGAACTCAAAAGTTAAAACAAGATGTCGTTGGGATTATTACGGTTATACTTTTTGCCTTTAGAATATTTACTCCGCCTCTGGCTTTGTTATATCTTGCTTTTGTCGGAATATCCTCTTTAATCAAGAAAAGATTGAACGCTCCGAAATGGCTTTTCATTCTTGTAATTTTACTCCTTATCATTTCAGTTGCTTTGTGGTGGCTAGTTCCCTGGCCAATCGGTTATTGATTCCCTTTCCACCACTCATACGCCTCAATGACCGTATCCTTGAAATCGATCGACTGTTTCCAGCCGAGCTTCTTCAGCTTCGTGTTATCACCGATGATCACGGGGCGCTCGTTTTTGAAGCTGTCCATCTTTTTTAGTATTGCTTTTTTTCCGGTGTGCTGTTCAAGAATATCAATAATTTCCTGTATTTTGCGGCCGTTTCCGCTGCAGACGTTATAGATCTCGTTGCTGCCTTTTTCTATCAACGTTTTGTATGCGGCGCAGGCGTCCTTGACGTGCAGAAAGTCTCTGACGGAACTGGTGTCGCCCAAGGGGAGGGTTACGCTGTTTTCTTTCGCTCCTGCGAATGCTTTGGCGATCTTTGGAACGATGAACGTGTCTTTTTGTGTTGGACCGGTGAAATTGAAACTGCGGGCAACGATGGCGTTTGGGTATGTTTTGATGAGCTGTTCCTGCAGAAGTTTTGTTTCGGCGTAGGGTGATAAGTTGCATGTCTTGTTGGTTTCTTTCAGTTTTTTTTCTGACGGGCAATAGACCATCGCTGATGAAAGCATGAGCACTTTGGTGTTGAGGTTGTTTTCCTTGATTGCGTCGATGAAATATTTTGTGCTGAGGTAGTTTACCTTGATATATAATTCAGGATGAGTGAAGCTGTCGCGGAGTGAACTTAAGCCTGCACACAGAACGAGTTTTGTTGGCCTTGTTGTTTTGATGATGTTCTTGATTTCTTTTTCGTTTGTCAGGTCGAGCTGGAAGATGTTTTCGTTATGTTTTTGACGGGATGTGCCGAAGAACTGTTCTTTTGTTGTTTTTGTTTCCTGCTTTATCAATTGCCAGAAATGTTGTCCACTTAATCCATCAATCCCTGTTACAAGCCATGTCATGTTGCGCGAATCTTTTTTCTTCTTAAAAGGAGGCGGAGGTACCCTTTGCCGACGGGTATTAACTTTACTTTTGATTCGCCGTATTTGCGGAATATCATAGTGATGGGGACTTCGATAAATGTCTTTTTTTTGTTTGCTGCAATCAATAGGATTTCCATCAAACCCTCAAAGCTTTTTGCTTCGACTAATGGCGCTATTTCTTTGATCGTTGCGGCATCGAACATCCTGTAGCCGCTGCTTTTGTCTTTTACTTTGATATCAAACATCTTGTCGAACACGAAGTTGCTGAACTTGCTGAGGATTGTTTTTAATAAAGGGACTTTCAGACGTTTTGCGCCCTCGATTGCGCGGGAGCCGATGACTATATTGTAGCCCTGTTTTGCTTTTTCGATGAGTCTTGGCAGTTCTTCGGGATAATGGTTCAGATCAACGTCCATCGTGACAACGTGGGTGGCTTCGGCTGTGATATTATTGAAGCCAAACTTGAAAGCGTTCATGATTCCGCGTGGCTCTTTTTCGTAGAAAATTTTGATGCGGATCTTTGGGTTTGCCTTTTTGAACTCTTCGAGGATCGCGAGTGAATTATCTGTGCCTTCGATGACGAACACGAGTTCGTAATCACTATTGATTGATTTCATTGAGGTTGTTATCCGTGCCAGAAGTTCTGGAATACTTTCTTCTTCGTTGTATGCGGGGAGAACGAACGAGATGAACATCTCCTTTGCTTTTTTTTGCTCATTCATTGCAGAATCACTTTACTCTCTTCCTTTCCGATAACCTCGAACACCGGTAATGGGAATATAAACTTGCCTCCGTTGTTTAGGTATTCTGTTTCTCGCTCCAAGAATTCTTTCTGGAAGTGCCAGGGCAGTACGAGCAGGTAATCGGGTTTCTGGTGGCGCATCTCTTCCTCTGATTTGATCGGAATATTGCTGCCGATGGTTGATTTGCCCCATTTCATCGGGTTGCGGTCAGCGATGGCTTCGACGAGTGTGCTGTTGATGTCGAATAACTGAAGGAGAGTATTTCCTTTTGTGGATGCGCCGTAACCCCATATTTTTCTGCCTTTTTGTTTTTCCTGGATCAGGAAGTTTCTGAACTGTTTTTTTGTTTCCATTATCTTATTGTAATACTCTTTGTAGGTTTGAGGATCTTCAAGCTTCAAACTTTCTTCGTAATGCTCGAGGCTTTTGACACGGAAATCGGCGACATCGCGCATCTGCGCTGTGCTGAAGTTGTGCGGGTTAGCATGTATTTTTCTGATATAAATTCTGTAGCTTCCGCCATTAATGTCGTTGAGCAAGACGTCGACGATTTTGAAATTGTGGCGTTCTAAGAGGTATTTGAGGCTCTTTAATGAGTAGTATTCCAGATGTTCGTGGCAGATATTGTCAAATGCCATCTGCTTCAGCATCAATGGGAGATAGCTCATCTGGATGATCCATAAGCCTTCGTCATCAAGGACTTTTGCTATGTCCTGTACGAATTTGTTCGGATCTTCGAGATCGTAAAACATGGCGATGCTTGTGACGACTTTTGCTTTCTTTTGATAATGCTTGAAATATGCATCGCTGTTGAAATAATCGACAATCGTTATCGTGCTGTGCTGTGATGAATATTCATACAGGTTTTTTGCGGGGTCGAAACCTACTTTGGTGATGTTTGCAGGATAGAATTTGATTAATGTGCCGTCGTTGCAGCCGATGTCCACGACGATGTCGCCGGTTTTTAACGGAACGAGCTGCATGACGGATTCGGTGATGCTCTTCAGCTCGTTGGTCATGGTGGTGTTCATACCGGAACGATACCAATATTCTTCGTACATGTAATTTGAGGGTGTTGAGTGCTTTAATTGGACTAAGCCGCTTTTTTTGCCGATGCAGAGTGTTAATGGCACTTTTGGTTTTGATGGCTTATGACCGTTTGTGAGAAAATCAGATGCGTATAATTCGCCCAGATCGAACAGCTCAATAAGCTCACTTCCATCGATCCTGCAGGTGGTTCGTGTGATAACGTCCATGTTTGAGCTCGTCACTGCGTTATTTATATAGTTTTGGTGGGTGATTTATCCATTGGCTGAATAATGGGGTGATGCTGTTTAAACGTTCTTTTCTCCTATAACTCGACTAATAATCAGCTGATGGAGGCATCACGACGACGTTCAGCGCTGCGTGCTCTATTAGCTATATGAAATAACATTAATAATCGTATCATTTAGATGTTATGTCAAAAATCACGAGATATTTGGTGATTTTTGATCATGATCAGAAATTGATAAATTTCTGACATTTCATATCTAGTAAATTGTAAGAAAACATCCGAAAATTAATGCAATTTACTATAATTCAATGAAACTTGGTCGCATACCACACAGTTCTACTGCGACCCAGTTTTAAGAGTAAAAATCCCACTATTCAACATTCACAAATACCCCGCAGCTGCGATTGGGATTTTTACTTGCTTGAGCGTTTAGAAGTCTCATCTATTTTTATCTCTTTCACGCCACAATCATCAGTATAATACCTACTATGGAAACGGTTGCCATGCTCGCGTGAAACATGACGTCCTGCTCTTTGAAGTAATGGCCGCCGATAAATGTGGTGAATACGACGGCTGATGCGATAATGGAACGGATGACGCCGGTTAAAGCTTCCGGGTCGCTCAATGCGAACAAATATGCATATGTTCCGATCATGGTGATGGCTGCCAGACGTGCAATGGGTGCGACGTGGGTTCTGAGGAATGGCATGTCAATCCTGTCTTTGTAGAATATGTACATCACGCCGATGAACAAGACTATTTGGATTATGCGGACGAAATAGAAGTAGGTGAACGGGTCGGACTGGTTGATAATCATGCGGTCAAGCATGATGGCGAACGCATCGAGCACGGTTGCCATGACGAGGTACATCACATGCTTTTTGTTCACGTCGCCGCGGCGATAATCATGTAGTGTCAGATATGACAACGGAACGATAATCAGTGCGATGCCTAAAAAATGTAATTTTGTAAGAAATTCTCCTAAAAAAACCATTGCGAAAATAACGACGAGAACTGATGTCATTCCGCCGTTGATCGGCTCAAATAATGTAATACGCATCTCTTTCAAGACGCGTAATGTCAAAAGATTTGAGACGACGGCGATCATTGCGACGATGATAATGAGGATAAATGTCTCGTTTGTCGGGATGCTGACGTAGGGTATGGTCAATTGTGCGATGAGGAACATGCAGCTATAGAAGATGATGACGAACTGGATGGGCTGGCTGTGGTTCAAGAGACTTTTCTTGACTATGTCGCGGAGAACTGAGATTGTTAACGCCAATAGTGCTGCGATTGCCCAAAACATGGAGATAAAGGATTGTTGTCTGGTTTAAAACGCTTTGGGGTGGTTTTATAAATTCTTATCACTTTCAAAAAAGTATGGCAAAATCGAAGAAGTTCAGCTCGTTTATTACGACTGCTGCTATTATCGGCATTATTTTAGGCATTGTTGCTATTGTTCTTATGATATTGCAAATATTTGGTGGAGTGATTGAAAATTAAGAAATGACAGCTTTCAAACTGTACCACATGCCAGTTGCGCTAGGCGAGTGCCTTCAAATGATACATTGCTTCGCAAGTCTCATGACACAAATAAAAATCCCAGTTGCCCCAAAGGGGCGGGGTATTGATTAGTAGATTATAGCTGGGATTTTTATAGCCTCCAAAAACCCAATCATCGCCACGCAAAGTGCGCTTTG
>Ga0209541_10011527_pt1 | contig 13823 bp, 10 predicted proteins | sample RifCSPlowO2_01_FD_184027 | JGI IMG/M metagenome (GOLD analysis project Ga0209541, IMG submission 184027) | Groundwater microbial communities from Rifle, Colorado - Rifle CSP2_plank lowO2_0.1 (SPAdes) (version 2) | ecosystem: Environmental > Aquatic > Deep subsurface > Groundwater | place...
GAGGCGCGGCGAGCAGGTCTTGCTGTCCACTTCCAATAATTTGCGAAATCCTGTTTTGTGGGCCTGAATGGAGTCGAACCATTTTCTATACTTTATAAGAGTATTGTTTTGACCGTTAAACTACAGGCCCCCTTTTACGCTCTGATTACATTAGAGCTTCGAAAGGCTGGAAATGCTTGTTAGTACTGCTTGTTTTTCCGAAGCTCAAATACAATTTGAACGAAGGAGGGAGCTACGCACCCAACGTAAAACTTTAATAAATTTTATGCTCTTTTTGATACTCAGTCAATTTAAATAAGACGTGGTAAATAGTGTTATAATCACCGATGACAAATATCAGCGATCGCCTAAAAATGCACCTGCTTTTTAAAGAAGGTTTAATCTATGCCAAATTTATCCTATTAGCGCGTAGAATTCCTTCTGCTCGAGAGTTTCTTTAGTAATGAGTTCCTTGGCAATTTTGTGGAGAATGTTTATTTTTTGAGTAAGAATTTTTTTGGCCGTTGCAAGTCCTAAGGAAATGAACTTTTTAACTTCGCTATCAATTTGGAAAGCGACTGTTTCAGAATAGTTTTTGGTATGCCCCATCTCTTTGCCAAGAAATACCAGCTCATCTTTCTCGCCGTAAGTTATCGGCCCTAATTTCTCCGACATGCCAAATTGGGTTACCATCTTTCGAGCTAAGTCAGAAGCAACTCTTAAGTCGTTGGTTGCTCCGGTGGTTATATCCTTGAATATGGTTTTCTCCGCCGCATATCCGCCCAGCAAAACAGCTAGTTCCGATTCGTACTCGGCTTTGGATCTCAAATGTTTGTCTTCGCTCGGCAGTTTCAAAGTATATCCACCCGCTCGTCCTCGAGATACGATTGAAACTTTATGCACCGGGTCAGAGTGGGGAAGGGATACGGCAATCAAGGCGTGCCCCGCTTCGTGATAAGCGGTTATCTCTTTTTCTTTTTTGGACAAAATATGACTTCGTCTTTCGGGCCCAAGGATAACTTTTTCTATTGCCTGGAATATATCAATTTGTCTGATGTCTTTTTGATTTTTTCTGGCCGCAAGTATTGCCGCTTCATTTATAAGATTGGCCAAATCAGCTCCGGAGAATCCGGGGGTTCTCTCGGCTACCAATTTTAAATTAACGTCTTTCGCGAGGGGTTTTTCTAAAGAGTGTATTTTTAGTATGCCTTCCCTGTCTCTCATTGATGGTTCGTCTAATACTATCCTCCTGTCGAAACGGCCCGGTCTCAAAAGAGCGGGATCCAGAATATCGGGGCGATTAGTATTGTGTAAGAGAAGAGGGGTTTCACCGCCAAAGAATGCTTCGTTATCGCAACCGCAGAAGTCATAGACATAATCTCTATACGGCAATTTTTTAATGCTTCTAATTATGGGGCGTTTAGGGGACTTTCTGCCGACTGACAGCAGAAGCGGATTTTGACTTTTCCCGAATCCCAGCCGCCAAGCAGTAGAGCTATTCAGGGGATTACCGTTTCCTATTCTTCGACCTTCTGTGGTTTTATATGAGTGGATAAAGGATTTGAAGCCGTGCATTCTTGAAAGCCAACCAAGTTCGGTAATGAGTTGTCTACTCATGGATGTAAGTTCAAGCCGACCTCGTTTGTCTACGTGCCCATCTCCGTTCGCGTACCCCAAGAGGAACTCTCTAAAATATTCAAAAGGGGCTTCAAATAAAAAGTTCGGTGTATGTTTGTGATGAGCTCCTTTCCCGCAGTGCTTTTCAAAGAATTTAGCCAGAGGTTTGGAGTAATAAACTATATTGACAGCATTTCCTCGTACCTTCTCCTTGTCTGGCGCCAAATTAAACGCTCTCTTCATCAGTTCCTTAACGTTAGAAATTTTATCTGCTTCCTTGACATTAAAACAAAAGTCGACTTCTTTTCTCGTGTATCCTTCGGCGGCGTAATAACCGAAAAGGCGCATTAAGTCGGGAGTTATTTTTATTCTTTCGGGCAGGGCATGTTTAAAGTACCTGCTGCTTAATTGGCGGGGAACATTCATTCCTGTTTGCCAATGGGAAATTACCGTCTGCGAAAGACCGGCTTCGGCGGCAAGCGCGCTTTGGGATAATATGTTTCGACAAGCAAGCACTCGGGCGTATGTTTCTTGAATGGCTTTGGCGCCTTCAAAAACCGGATTGTAAACCGACAATTCAAGTGAAAAAGTTTCAGGGAACTTATGCGCCCTAACCTCTCGGAGTTTTTTATTGGTTCGATTTGGGATATAAGGAATGTCGACCAAGCAATCCCCGGTTTTGAGGTCGGATACTTTTCGAGCCAATATGCCTTGACCTGTTCTTATAAACACAGAGTGATTGCCCGTAGTTTTAATTTTGCCGCCCAAGTATGAAATTTCGTAAATTTCGTTAACCTTATGCCTGAAAACAGACCTAACTTTTTTGAAGTTGCTGTTTCCGAAGAAAGTTCGACCGTTTAGATGTTTAGAAACGGGTTTTCTGTCAAATCCAAGCACCTCAATGTCGGGGGAACTTTTTTCAACATTCTCTTCCCCGTTTTTATAGTAGAAATCCACCACTTCTTTAATGGGTTTAAGTTGTGTTTGGCCGTTCTTTTTTACCAAGATGGGGGTATCGCCGGTTACACTTGCCGCCATTACTATAACGGCATCGTTTGTGTCGAAACCATCCAACTCAACCAATATCTGGTTTAACGTTTGCTCTCTTTCGTCATGGCCTCCGCCAAGACCGGCGCCTCGGTGTCTGCCGACGGCATCTATTTCATCTATGAATATAATTGACGGGGCAGTTTTCTTGGCTAATTCAAAACTGTCGCGGACACGATTCGCTCCGACACCTACAAACATCTCTACGAACTCCGAGCCCGAAACGAAATAAAAGGGGACGTTAGCTTCGTTGGCGACAGCTTTGGCTAAAAGCGTCTTTCCTGTTCCCGGGGAACCAATCAGCATAATGCCTCGCGGTATTCTGGCGCCGAGTTTATGGAACTTTTGAGGGTCTCTCAAGAACTCAACTATCTCAGATATTTCTTCTTTTGCTTCTATCAGTCCGGCTACGTCTTTGAACATAACTTTTTTCTTCCCCACTGAATTAGCTAATCGTGCTTTTGTTTTTCCAAACGAAAATGCCTGCATCGAACCTTTCTGGGCCTGGCTGAACATAAACCAGAAAATTAGCAGGATCAGAAGGAAGGGCAATACAATCGGCAACACCGTAGAAAGGATCGCCGCAAATCCGCTGGCGTCTTTAACTTCAATTTTAACTGCCGACAGCTTTTCTTTATCTGCTCCAAGATTTAAGAGTGTTTCAAAGGCCGAAACCGAGGACTCCTTTTTTACTTTCAGAAAGTCTCCATTCGCAAGCTTTACTTCAAGCAGATCCTCTTTTACGGTAATGCTCTCTACTCCCTGATTATTTATTTTTGAGACCAGTTCCGATAAGGGGACGGTTGTTTTAGCCGGCGACTCAAACAAAGACAACAAAGCCGCCAAAACCAGCAGCGAGACGAAAACGATAAGAATATATTTTAGGATAACTTTCATTATGAATTAGAGTTTAATATGATTTTGATTAAAATTCACTCTTGACTATTGTGGGTTTATTTATTATAATATAAGAATAGGCCCTTTGTCAATTTTCGCGTTATTTGTCTGCAAAGGAGGCGGACTGAAAATGACTGACCAACCGGCGGCGTCTAACCTTGATCCATCCGATGTTTTCAGTATGATGGTTGTTTCCTCCGCTTTTGAACCTCGGAGTGCCTCTATCGAAGAAAAGAGACAGATCTTCGGAAAGGCGTGGTTTGAGGATATTCCTCGGCTTCGGAGTAATTTTGACTCGGCTGGCCGGGACCCTAGAACCGAAAGTTTCGGTTTTGGCTTTTTGGTGGAGGCATTCGCGCGCCACTCCAAAAAGATCCCCAGACAGAACACCGAGAGCGGAGAGAGAGCGGCTCAAGCTATTCTCTTCGAACTTCACTCGGAGAAGCGGGGGCATGTCCGGCTTGGCAGCCGGCAGTCTAATAGCGATTTTCTCTGGGTGAGGCAGACCGGTCGCCGAATCACGGTAACTGGCATCGGTGAGATCAAGTCGTCTTATCAGGCCGCCAAAGAGAAGATCGGCGGCCAGCTCAAAAGACAAGAGAGGTCTGTCGGTTACTTGGCGGAACAACTCAAGGCCGCCAAGTTGAACGGCTCTGTTTCCGGATTTTTCAGGAAAAGAAGGATTGAGGTTGCCGATAACCTTGAGAAGTTCCTTATTGTGCCTTTTGGAGAAGGAGAGGAAGCAAGGCATGACAAGAAGTTCTCGGGTTGGCAGGTCGTTGAGATAGAGTACAGCTACAACGAGCTGTTGTTCATCGCCCAGCAGATCTGGCCGGATTTTAGACCGGATATCAAGTTCGTTCCCGGCAAGCTGGCTAATCTTGACCAGATCGCCGTAAGGATTGGCGAATGGGTACGGCCTCGGTTCAGTCAAATTTTCATCGATTCAACCGAGTTTGGCTGCCACAACCCGCTTCCATACTTTGAACTTGGTCTCTTTACTCTGGCAACAGGAAAAACTCCGTTAACAGAAGACGAGGTCAGGTGGGCAGCTGAACTGGTCGAAAACAGTTTCTGGCCGGCAGTACAGAGATGGCTTAACTTTTTCTTAAATTCTTCTCCACGCTCTGATGTTGATTTTTCAGAGCGGGAAAAAGAATTGTTCAAAAAGTTCTGGCGCGTTTGGACATCGGACCGGAATGACCTCGAGCACTTCCTCTACTTTATTAGATCTCTGAATGCGCAGATTGGGGATCTTGCTGTTGGCCAAAATCAACTGGAACGGTTGAGGGCCATGAGCGAGGTCTGGAAGATTTAAAATAAAAACGCCCAGCCGTAGTTGTGTGGTTCTCCACACAACTACGGCTGGGCTTCGTCGTTTCTACTTCGATTGAGATATTTCTATCGGTGGATGATTTTTCTTGATCAACTCGACAAGCCGGTTAAGCGAGAGACCCGATGCCGGCGAACTGCCGCCGTTGATGAGATGGCCGGCGGGTTGATGGTAGTACCATCTTCCCGGCTCAAGCCGCTCAAGCTCGCGGGCCAGGCCCGACATGTCTCGCCCCAGCGTCATTACGGCGCCGTGGCCGTCGGAACGGCGGTTGATGAATATGTCAACCGTCGGCGCGGCGACTTTTGCGATGAAGCGGTTGTCGGTTTCCACGGCCGCGCCGGAAAGAATAAAAACGGAAAAGTTCACCTTTTTCATCTCGGCCCATTCCGTTCTTGCCTTAGCGTATTCTTCCTGAAAGCGATCCCAGGCGCCAATCCAGAAAGAGATCTTCTCGCGGATCTCGTCAACCGAATCGCCTCGTCGCCACAGGTCGCGAAGATAGCGGCCAGGGGTGAATGAAGCGAATTGGCACTTCTTCGTCTTTTGAACCAAGTCGGGAAGCTCGCTTTCCATAGCCGAGTCGTCTTTTGCCGGGGCTCCGCCGTCGGCCTTGCGGTCCTTGTCGTCAAGAAACGCCCCGACCACGTCCTTGAACCTCTCGATCAAGTCTATCTCGTCGTATCCAAGATCGTAAAGGTTTCCAAGAATGCGGGGGATGCTCATATGATTCTGATTCAGATAGCCGCTTTGGTTGCGGCGAGCCATCAGTTCAATGAGCTTCAATACCCCACTGCTCATTTTAGTCGGGTTAAGTCCAAGATTTATGATGACTGCTTCCGTAGCCGAGCCGACGTCGATAGCTTTGTAGCTCATATCGCCAAGCTCAATTGGGAAAATCCCCTGGGCTAGAAATTTGTCTATCTGTTCCGGAAAACATTCTGAACGTTCGCAGAACTTGATCTCGGAGACAGGATTGTCCTGAAGCCGTTCAAGAACAACAAGAGCGGAGATCTCGTCAGGTAGTAACGGTCGAGGCGTTGCAACGCCTCTAAAAGTCGTCGTTGCCGTTTCCACTTTTTCCTCCTTTGCCTCGCCGTAGCTTTATGCATAGGCGGGCTTTTGTTTTTCTGTCAAAGAATCGTTGGATAATAAGATTATACCATAAAAAGGAAAACCCTGCAAGGTCGGGGAGACCTTGCAGGGTGTGAGAGCCGAGAGGTAAGGGGATTACTTCTCGGTGTTGTTCGTTTCCTCCTGCTTTTTGGAAAGCCGGAGGTGCTCCGGGCCATCCGTCTTCCGAATCGTCCAGAAGACGTTGCCGAGGATCAGCTTCGCTCTCCAGGGGAGGTTGCTGATCTCGAGCTCGCCGCGGAGCTCGTTGGCGAAGGCCACCGAAGTGCCGGGCACTGCCCAGACGATCGACACCTTCGAGCCCTTGCGCTCGACGATGTAACCGACTGGGTTGTACCGGTATTCGGGTTTCTGGCCGCGCTCGGCGACGTTCTTGCGAATTATCGCCCGGACGGCGTAGATGCCGCCCGCTCCCTCGATGGTGGTGGCGGTCAATCCGCCAAGGTTCTCTGCCGTGACCGGGACAGCGTTGCGCCGTTCCGCTTCGCGGGTGAGCTGCCAGTCCCTCTCGAAGGGCCTGTTCAACTCCCGGACAAGCCGCCATAGAGGATCCTGTTCAAGGACCCCCAGGGGTGTCTCCTTCCCGATGAAATCGGGGAGGAACGGCTTGGACGAGACGACCTTGCGGGTCGTCCGATCGTGCTTGACTCGCTTGATCGTCTTCTCGGTGCCGGGCACGGTGCCTGTAACCGAGAACGTCGTCCCGTTGCCCGTCACCTGGAAGGTGACGGTGTTGCGCCGGCCCGTTTCAGGGTCCTCGTAGGAGATGGAGACAGGCGCGGAGCCTGTTCCGCCTTCCGCGAGTTCGGAGAAGGTCAATGGATTCTCGATGTTCGAGATATCCCTCAGCTCGTCAGCGGCTTCGCGCCGTTCGGCCGACTCCGTCTCTCGACGGAGATCTTCCTCGAGCGCCAGACGGAGCTGGTTGTCGCTCACACCGGATACGTCCGTCGCAGTGACGGTCGTTCCAGCCTGGTTGATCTTCGGCGCCGAGTTGGCCGCAACTCGAGTGCCAGCGACGGGCGAACTGCGGTCCGGTCGCGTGAACAGGAATCGTCCCGCTCTCGCGCTGGACGCTTTCACCGCGAAGAACTCGCCTCCGCGGTTCTCCAGAACGATGAAACCCCCTCCGACTCGGGCAACGTAATACCGCCCGTTCCCGGAGAGGAACTCACTGGTCTTGCGGGTCGGATTCTCCACATCGCGGAAGAGGTCCAGCTCTGACTGGAGCTGGCCTCCCCTTCCGTCCGGATCGCGCCGGGCGGAAATGTAGAACCCGCCACGGATGAGCTCGGCGATGATCTTGTTGTCGCTGGTCTCGTTCCGGTCGCCGAGGTCGTCAACGAGCTCTTTCAAGCTCGCCGCGACATCAGAGACCGACGGATCGTGCGGCTTGACCGAGCCGTAGTGCTTCCTGTCGAAAGGAAACACCACGCAGTAGTTCTCCTCGTACTTCGCCTTCTGCTCGGGTGTGAGTTCGGTCAAGAACTCCTCCTTCACACCACCAGCGATTCGGCTTCGGATATCGGCAGCGGTCGCGCTGCCGATGAGCTTGCGGTTGGCAGCCGCCGTTTGGAGAGCGTCCTGGCGGGTGTTGTACCGCTTGGTGCCCTCGGTGTAGGCCGCGTGGTTTGAAGCCTCGATGGCATTCAAACCTGCCAAGATCGTCGTCTGCGCCTCCGTCAGCTGGTCGATCTTGTTAGCGATCTCCTTGGCTTGGAGCGATCCCTTCGGGTGCCGTCCCTGCCGTTTCTGGGCCTGGGCGAGGTCGAAGGCGACGGTCTCCTCTTCCTCACGGAAGATGGCGACCTGTTCGTTCGCGGCCTCCTGATCGGCCGCCTCGATCTGGCTCGCCTGTTGGTGAGCTGTCACCTCGCGACGCTTCTTGATCGCCTCAACGGCGGCCAGGATTGCGTCTTCAACCCTCGGCTTCGTTACATTGGCCGGAGCCGCCGTCTGGCGGTTCCTCTGTGTGCCGTCGGTCGTCGGGTTCTCAAGTGCCTGCTGTAGTGTTCCCATCTTATCCCTCCTAGGGAAATGGGCGATTTAACATATATCAGAGCGGAATTGCTCAAAAATATAGTCAAATCAGTTGTCAAGGTTACTTAATTAGCATTATAGCAAAAACCACCTTGTTTGTCAAATTTTTCAGTATTTGACAAACAAGGTGGTGAAGAATATCACACGGATATGGGTTTGTTGTTTTCGATTACGATGAGCCCTCGATTTGGGTGGCTTTCGGTAAATTGGGCCATCTTATCCTTGTCTCCGTGGACAAGGAGGACCTTTTCCGGGTTGGTGCGAGCAATTGTATCAAGAACGTCTTCGCCGTCGCAGTGGGCGGTGAAGTTGAATGTCGCCGTTTCGCACATTCTCGCCGCTCTGTATGCCCCAAACTCGAAAACGTCGTTGTGGCTTGTTGAAGCAAAGAAAGCGAACTCCGGCGAACGGGAATCTCGATATCCCGGCGAGATGAACAAGTGGTCCGGCTGTCCGCAGCCGTATTCAACGTACCGACGGGATAAACCGCCGAACTGCATTGCCGAAGGAGTAAGAACAATGTTTGGTTTTTTTGAATGGATAATTCCCAAACGCTGGGTATTGTCCAGAACGAAATGTTTTTCAATTCCCGCGAACTCTCCACCAAGGTGTTCGGCGTAGATAGCTGACACGTCTCGACCTTGTCCGTCGAGCCAGATTTCGGCTTCGGGGCAGGCCTTTTTAACGAGAGCGAACATCTCTTGAATTCGGCCGAAGGCGAATGTCAAAATGCGAACCTTCATTCCCCGCTGATACGCCTCGCGAATCGTTTTCTTGAACTTATCCTCTTCAATATGGCGGGGGGGATTTAGTTCGGTCAGGCGAGTGGAATCAATAGTCAGGAATCGCAGGCGGTTGAACTCAACTTTTGGCGCGTCAGGGACGGACCTTTGATTGTTGCGAATCGTCAGGTCGCCGGTGTGGAATCCGACCGGCTCGCCGTTCAGATAAAAAATGAACGATACGGCGCCAAGAAGGTGGCCGGCAGGAACCGGCTCTACTTCAAGTTCGCTGTTTATCCGGATGCGTTGGCCGGGATGGATCTCAACTATTCGCGAAAGGGCAAACTCGGCGTCACTCTCATTGAATAGCGGGATCTCTCCTCGTCTTTCCGCGATCTGGGGCGTGCTGAACCATTGAATCTTGGAGAGCTTAGCGGTCACGGGAGTCATGTAGACATTCGTGTAGCGGTGCCGTCTCAACAGATACGGAATAGCGGCGGAGTGGTCTAAATGAGCGTGGGTTACAAGAAGATGCTTGAGTTCGTGTCCCCCTGTATTCAGATCAGGCAGGGGATTTACTTCCGGCTTGACCAGCATTTCGTCCAGAAACGCTCGCAGTTCTCTGTCACAAATGTGAACAGGACGAATATCGCTGTTGAAACCAGGCGGCCTTAAGCCACAATCAACGGCAACCAACTCCTCGCCATACAAATAGTGACCGTGAGATGCACCGATCTCGTTCCCGCCTCCTTTGGCGGTAAAGAGTATTTCTTCTGACATTTTCGCCTCCTTTGCGAAGTCAGTGTAACCAAACGGATTTGTTAAACTTGGCAAAGAACCAAGAAACAAGATTCGGTTTTCACTGTCTGGTAAAAACCCTATTTTTTGGCCCTTTAACTTGGCTCCATTTTACACTAAAATCTACCCCAAGTCAAGAGGTTGACATAATTTTACATTTAGTTTATACTCTTAGACAAGAAAGGAGTCCTTTGTCATGTTCCTCCGGGATCCTCGGTATTTAGCCAACCGAAGAAAATGGCGAAGAAGCGGACAGCGTAACTTAGGGATTTATTACAAAAAAGCTAAGGAGTTGGAACGCTTAAATATTGACTGGCATGCTGGTGTTACTGTTCAGACGCTTTGTCAGGATCCGTATTGTCCGACTGTTGTCAGATGGGTTCACAACCAACTTGAAGCCAAGCCGACTAAAATAGCAATGTACGACTATAAGCCCAAGCCGGCCGGTTGGGGCAATGGTGGTGGTGGTTTGGAAAAGTTAATATATGTTCCAAGCATGGACGAGTATCTCACTGAACTTGAAGTTCTTGAAATGAGGCGTCCGGGCCATCCACTTCTTGACAAGGACTCTCCTCTCTCCGAAGATATAAGAGTTATTTTAACTGGCGGCTTGCGGGAATTCGTTGACGAGACCGGTTTTAGGGATATCGAGATCAGAACCGACTATCCCGGTATATTCCTTTCCGATTATATGTATCCGGATTGGATAGATACCAAAGGCGTCGTCCACCGCGGAGGACATAGAAGAATAACGCTTTGGGGCAAACTCTCTTCTTACAGAGAGGACCCGATCGTTGAGTCGGACGAGATTGACCGGACGGATTGGTTTGATATGTCTCTCTCTTTGCCAAGTTTGTTTTTCAATATTGCGCCGGAACGGCCTTATGTGTCTCACGTCAGGAGCACATTGAGCGGTATTCTGAAAACTTACAGATACGAAAGAGGGATCAGCGATGGTCCTGTTGCGAATATCCCGAGACGGATCCATCCGTCGTGGTGGTACGCTTATCAGGTTGGGAAGGGCGACAGCCGTTTCCCTCGAGAAGGATACAAGTTAGTATCTCCTGCCGGGGTCGGGGAATGGAATAAACTATTTAATCTCATGGTGGCCAAGAGGATGGAAGAGGCCGATAACGATTTCTTGGTCAAGTTTTTGGGGGAGAATCTGGTTAATGCGAAAAGGAGAGAAGAGGAGCGACTAGAACGGGCGTATGGGGTTGAATCCGAAACGGCACAAGCACAGGAAGTAACCCAGGCCGTTGAGGATTCGGAGGACTTCGAAGGGGTTCCAACCGTTAAAGATATGGTTAAAAAAGAAGATGAAGAGTACGCGCAATGGCTTGAAGGAGAGTTAGGGATTGAACCGACAAGATGACTTGTCGGTTTTTTATACCGCGGAAATGCGGCAGGCACAATTCTGCGCCTGCCAGTCGGGTATAGAATTGTATCCGATGGCAGGAATGGAAGACACGGACGAGGAGCCACAGAAACGCGGAAGAAACAGGAAACTCGGAAAAATTAACTTAGCATCAAAAGATAAGACCACTAGGAATAATTTTTAACGAGCGACTATTCCAGTGTCAGCACTATCTTGTGGTCTTTAACGTCAATGCTGACGATGGCCATATTGTATTCTTTTCCGATTCCCAAGGGTTCCGACAGTTTTTCTCCAAGCTCAACCGTGGGAAGAAATCCAATCATGCCTTCTCCGTAGGGAGTTTTTGCTTCTCCTTCGGGGTCTTCTGACAATTCCACGAACACGCCGCTTGACCGCACTTTGACGACTTTGCCTTTAACCTTCTGGCCGACCTGAAACCTTTCTTCAACCGTCTCCCATGGATCGGGTTTGAGCGCTTTCAAAGATAAGGATACTCTGCCTCCGTCCAAATTGATTATCTTGGCTTTGATTTTGTCTCCGATGTGCAGAATCTCCCGTGGGTCTTCTATAAATTTCCAGTCAATCTCCGAGGAATGTATCAAGGCATCCAGATTTTCGCCCAATCTTACAAAAGCTCCAAAGTCGGTTACTTCCGTTATTTCGCCTTCAACCAAGTCCCCGATATTTAATTTTTTAAGTTCTTCTTTGGCTAGGTCTTCCAATATTGCTTTTTCGGATACAATAAGCTTGTTCTCCGCTTCGGAAAAGTCGATTATTTTAACTTTTAATTCCTGCCCCTTAAACTTTTGGAGCGCCTGAACGATCTTTGTTGTGTCGCCGCCCTCCACCTTTGGATAATGTTCGGTAGATAGCTGGGACAAAGGCAGGAATCCCTGAACTCCGCTTATTTCTACGATGAGTCCTCCTTTGTTTATGTTGATGACGGTAGTGCTTATTATCTCGTCTTTGTCCATCTTTTCTTTTATATCCTGCCAAGCCGTAGTCATTTGAGCTAATCTTAATGAAAGTTCCCGGTAGCCGTCTTCATTTTCAAGTTCAACAAGCATTGCCGAAACGGTATTGCCCGGTTTCAACGTTTTCATTCTTTCCGGATTGTCATAAAACTCTCCGGGGTAAACTATTCCGATTCCAGCTGAACCAAGATCTAATATCACGCTATTCTTCGAGGTATTTATTACTTGACCCTGCAATATGGTCCTGGGTTTAGGAAGAAAAAACTCTTCCTTTGCCAGAAGCTCTTTCATGGATTTAATATTGCTTTGCGCTAATTCCATAGTAGAGAGAGTGTACATTATTATGTGAGATAGCACAACTTACAAATTTCTAATTATACTAATTAACCCAATTATTCTAAAGAAATCCCAATACCAAAATATCTAATGTCTAAATTTTTTGGCCATTAAGTTATCAGGATTTATTTAGGTCAATTAGAGCAATTAGAATAATTAGAATAATTTTCCAGCCGTTTATTTGCTACTTAACATCTTGTTATCTTAAGTTTATTTTGCTAAAATAGCCTTATGAATATAAGTTGGTTCGGGCACTCATGTTTTAGGATTGAGACCCATTCGATAAACTCAGGGCAAGGCAAAGAAGGGGTAAGTATTTTGATAGACCCATTCTCCAAAGACATAGGCCTAAAACCGCCCCGGATAAAAGACGATCTGATTTTGGTTACTCACAAGCATTATGATCACAATAATGTGGAGGGCAGCCCTCCACAAGCTATGATAATAGATGGGCCAGGAGAATATCAAAAGCGGGGTATTTATGTGAGGGGCATTCTTTCGTATCATGATAAGGTCGAGGGGCAAGAGAGAGGACTCAATACAATATATGTGATGAAGGCAGAAGATATGACTATCTGCCACATGGGTGATTTTGGCCAAGCTTCGTTTGAAAAAAATCAGATAGACGACATTGGAGACATAGATATATTAATGATTCCGGTGGGAGGGAAATATACGATTGACTATAAAGAAGCGGTTGAACTGATCGGACAAATAGAGCCAAAAATTATAATGCCGATGCATTATAAAATCACCGGTTTGAATTTAGACGTAGACGGTTCCGATAAATTTGTGAAAGAGTTGGGACTGACGCCGGAAAAAACAGACCCCGAAAACCTTCGACTCGGAGTAGGTAAATACAGGATCGCTAAGAAAAATTTGCCAGTGGAGGAAATGAAATTAGTCTTGTTTCAAAACTGACCAACTACCAACAACCAACTACCAACAACAAAAAAGTTGTAAGTTGTCCTTCGATAAACTCAGGACCCTGAGCTTGTCGAATGGGTAAGTTGTAGGTTGTGGGTTAAAAAGCGTGAGCTTTTTAAATGACATCCGAAAACAACCCCAGCATACCAGAGAAATAATGTTTGTTCTTGCGGTTTTTATTACTGTTCTGTTGGTGGGCATGGTTTGGTTTCGTTCGTTCCAGAAAAATTTGTATGTTTTGATGAACCCGGAAGGAGATGTTGAAAAAGCGCTTGCTGTTGAAAACGCTCCAGCGCCGTCGTTGTTCGGCTACATCTGGCAAACGGCGGGAGAGGTTAGAGGACTGGTGTCAGGACTATTTGGCGACAGCAACTTGGGACCCGGGACCCAGAACCTAGAACCTAGAACTGAAAGCGGAAGGGTTTATACATTGCCGTTGTCTGGGCACAAATAAAGCATAATCCGAATCTATGAATAACCAAAAAGCAAGTGCGCTTGCTTTTTGGTTTAACCAGTGTTATAATATAAGCCAGAGTTTCAGGTAAATTCCGCCCTCAAGTGCAACTCTCAGTATTAAATCCTCTTTTTAATATACCAGATTCTCGCGCTACTTCTAATGCACTCATATAGTTAAGCGATTT
>Ga0209541_10011529_pt1 | contig 13822 bp, 13 predicted proteins | sample RifCSPlowO2_01_FD_184027 | JGI IMG/M metagenome (GOLD analysis project Ga0209541, IMG submission 184027) | Groundwater microbial communities from Rifle, Colorado - Rifle CSP2_plank lowO2_0.1 (SPAdes) (version 2) | ecosystem: Environmental > Aquatic > Deep subsurface > Groundwater | place...
CAGGCCACTATGTCTCTCTCCCTTTCTAACCACCACTTCCTGCCTCTTTTTAAATGAAAATCATTGAAGAATAAAGATTTATCGACTTAAAAGGCTGGAAGATGTCGAACATGAGCTATAACTTATTCCTTCCTGCTCAAATAGATATGATATCCCGCCTCCCTTCCTATATCTTCCAGGTTCCCGAAGACCTCCTTCATTTTCTGGGAGAGATGCCTGCCGCCTTTCTGGTGGCGGACAACCAATTGTAACGTGCCGCCCTTGTTCAGATGACCCTTTGACTGCTCAATCAATTTGAAGCAGAGTTCCTTTCCGGCATGCTGCGGCGGATTCGAAAGAATGCAGTCGGATTTCCCCAGCTTCTCGAAGAGGTCGCTCTCGACAATCTCCACCTTCACCTTGTTCTCTTCCGCATTCTTTCTTGCGAGTTCCAAGGCGCGCTGGTTGATGTCCGAGAGCGTGAAGGAGAGTTCGGGATGCCGCGCCGCCAGCGCGATGCCGACCGGGCCGTAGCCGCAGCCGATGTCAAGGACGCTGCCTTTTTCAGGGAGTTTGCATTCCCTGATGAGCAGCTTCGTGCCCTTGTCGATGCGATCTTTGGAGAAAACGGAAGCGTCAGTGTGGAAGAGAAAGAGCTGGTCCTCGAATCTTATATACGCTTTACCGGGATGGTTGCTGGCCCGCGGCTTCCTTGAGAAGTAATGCTCTATCATTGTATTCCCAAAAAGTGGAAGAGCATCCGGTCAGCGGCCTTCCAGAGCTCCTTCTCCCTGCCTGAGACGATGATGCAGTTGTCGAGGAAAAGGACGTTCGTCTGGTTCTCCGTTGCGAAATAGATGACCGGCGCCGCCGTGTCGCAGTCCACCTTCGGCCGGGCGCTGCAAGGAAAGCTTTCGTTCCTCGTGCAGGCGGCGATGACGCCCTTGCCAAAGGCGTTGATGAGCACCTGATCCGTTTCTCCTGTCGCGACGCCGATAAACGGCAGGCCCTCGTCCTTCGGGTCAAAAGTCATGAAGATATCGCGGGAGCTGTCGAAGAGGGAGGCATTGTATTCGCCCAGCGGCGCGATGGCTTCTGTATCCCGCGGTCCAAAGTGGAAGGGGAGGTTGATCTGCTTCGTGCGGCCGGGATTCACGACACTGGTATACCAGAGGCTGTCATAAAAGACGAAGCTGTGGCCGTTGTAGACATAGCCTTGATCCGGCTTGAGCTTGCCCTGGAGGTTGCGCTCGTGGAGCTCGTCGAGCGTTAGCGACGGGCCCTTCAGATATTTCGGAAGGAAGATGACGGCCAGGAAGATAAGCAGCACAAGAACCCCGGCGACTATCATCACCTTGTCCGTGTTGAAGGGCTTCACGTCGGGGATGGGCTCTGGCTTCTGCTCTGCGGGAGGAGCGTCCTCTTGTTGGATCTCTTCCTCCTTTTCCTCTTTCATGAATCCCTCACCCGGAAATGGCGGGAATTCCTGGGCTTCTTTTTCTTCTTCACTCATTCGATGACCCCGAGGAGCGCGTAAGCGATCCGATCAGTGAGCTGGACGAGGCCGAAGCCGGTATTGGATTCGACGATGAAGCACTGGCCTTCCTGCCGGATCTCGTGCTTCTCGCCAAGCGTGTAGTAGAGCACGGGCACGAACTGCGTGGCATTGGCGCAGGTGATGACCTGGAGGCCGTAGCTGTTCTCGGCGGTGAAGCCATTGCGCACCGGGATATCCGTGTTCGTGGAGAGCTGGTAAATAGACTGCGCGATCTCTGGGGCGGCGGTGGAATTGGCGTCTGAGGTCGCCTGGAGCTGGAGCACACCTGGCTTCAAGATCGGGGGGACGGGAATGGACTCGACATCCTGCGGCACATACGAGAAGGAGCGCAGTTGGCCGCCGATCCTCGCCTGCCACGCGCTCTGGACGAGCGTGAACTTGATTCCGTTGTAGCGCGTGGCGGTGGCGCTATCAGTGAAGAAGCCGGCGATGGACGTGATCATGATGAGGGCGAGGAAGACCGAAATGCCGATGCCCCCCCAGTTGCGCTTCTTCTGCTCCATGCTGAGAAGGGGATTCGAGGGTTTTATAAGAGTTTTGCAGGAAAGGTTTATATGTGCTCTTCTTTTTTCGGGATGGCATGAGAGCTTGGCTCCCTGTTTTCCTCTTCCTGATACCCTTCGCTTCAGCTGCGACCCTGCAAGGCGTGGTTGTGGACGACCTTGGCAACCTTGTGCGCGGGGCGGAACTGAAGTTCTCCTGCGCCGGGGCGATCGATGCGCCGAACGCGACTGACAGGTTCGGCTCCTTCACCGCGCGGGTCGAGAACGGCACCTGCCGCATCACCGCGCTGCATCGCGGGAGCTCCGGAACCCTGCGGATGGAAGTCACTGAGGATTTCCATGATGTTGAGGTGCGCATCGCGAACCGGAATTCCGCCGTGTATGGATGGCTCTTCGGTGGCGCGCTGGCCGGGCTTGCTGTCTGGAGGTTCTGGCCTCGAAGAAAGGCGCCAGCTCAGCAGGCGGATGCCAAGGAAGCGCGCGTCACAACTGTGCTTTCCGTGCTTCCCAAGAAGGAGCAGGAGATCGTGCAATACTTACTGGCGCATGGGAAGGCTTCCGCGAACGCGAACATCCGGCACGAGCTCCATATCCCGAGAACTACCATGAAAAGGCTTCTGGCATCCTTGGAATCCAAACAGGTTGTATCTTTGGACAAGCAGGGGAAGGCCGTCAAGGTGAGCCTGAATGAGCGTTTTTCTGGGGCAGAAATGGAACAATAATAAGCCATCTCAACCATAAAAGAAGCGGTTATAACCTTTCTTAAGGGGATTGTTCCGGCGAAGTCTTTTATATTTGTCCCCTATTCTCTCGCTTGGTGAGAATCATGAAGAAACAATTGATGTTCGTTTGCCTCGCGCTGATGCTTGCGCTGACGGCCCTTGCGGCCTCGGATGAGCAGAAGACTTTAGGCAAAAGTTCGGCGGAAGTCAAGATTGATATGTACGTGGATTTCGAGGATCCGTTTTCGGCGAGGTGGTACAGCGACACTTTCCCCACCCTCAAACGGGATTATTTTGATACTGGGATTGCAAAGCTGCGGCTTATCCATTTCCCGCTAACTTCAATCCACAGCCATGCAAAGAATGCTGCGATAGCTGCTGAATGCGCGGCAGAGCAAGGGCTCTTCTATAAGTATATAGACGCGCTGTTCGAGAACCAGAACGCGCTCACCGATGAGGACCTGCTCGATTATGCGAAGGCAGCGAGCCTGGATACGAACGCATTCCAAGCCTGCCTTGCGGATGATGACGCCGCAGAGGAAGTGGATGAGGATTTCAAGAAAGGGCAGCTCGCCGGCATTTCGGGAACGCCAACCTTTTTCATCAATGGGAAGGAACTTGTGGGGGCGCAGCCCCTGAGCGTCTTCGTCGCGGCTATCACCGGCGTGCAAGATGACGATGTTCCTAGCACGCAGCCCGGCGAGCCCTCATGCAAGGATTCGGATGGCGGCCTTGTCATCACGGAGCAGGGCGAGCTGTCCTCGAGTGAAGATCTCTACTGGGACGATTATGAAGACTACTGCGTGAACGACGATGTCCTCGTTGAGATGCTCTGCTCCGGCGGCGGCTATACATTCCAATACGTGAGCTGCAAATTGCCTGGGATGACCTGTGTTGAGGGGAGATGCGTGAAAATATTTGAGCTTCCGCCGCCACAGCCGGTTGCGCCTCAGCCGGGAATCATCTGCACTACCGATTGTCCCGGAGTCTGCGGTACGGACGGGAAGAGTTATTGCAACAGCTGTGTCGCTGAAAGAGACGGCGGTGTGAAGGTAGCGTATGAAGGGTTCTGCGATGGAAGGGACCCTCGGCCAGCTCCACAGCCGATAAAAGAAGCGCCGATGCCTGTGCCTCCTGAGCGCCCCAACTGGTGCGACGGCATGCGGCCGTGGCAAGAGGGAGAGAGCAGGCTGGTGACCGGACAGCTTGAGATTCCGGGGCCTGTGATTGAGGGAAGCTATAACCTGATGGTGACTTCCTTCGGGAAGGACAGCGTTGTTGTGACGGTTTCTGGCGGTTCAGGAAAAAGCAGCGCTGAATTGCAAAAAGGCAGCCGGCAGAATGTCGCCGGCCTGGACCTGCAGTTCACGGGCTATGACCTTAAATCCGAGGGCAACGCGTGGATCTGCATCAAGGAGACGGATGAGGCTGAATTGGAAGCGACCTGCGGAGGCTGTGTTGTCGATAGCAGGTGCCTTCCCATCGGCACGCGCATCGCGAACGGGGAGAAGCGCTACTGTGACGCGTTCAACGGCATGACGGCGCAGAAAGAAGGCGAAGCGAGCTGCCAGAACAGCTACGAGTGCGGAAGCAACCTCTGCGTCGACAACCAGTGTGTGGAAGGAGGCTTCCTCCGCAAGCTCCTGGACTGGTTCAGACGGCTGTTCTCGGCGGAAGGCTAGACCCCTATGAAGCGCAATAAAAACCCCTTTTTTATTGGCTTTCCGTCCCTGATGTTATTTTTTCTTTTCGTTCTGGCGGGATGCACCCAGCCGCCTGAACAGAAGGAGGGGACGAATCCGGCGGTTGCGGAATGCAACGCCCTCCTGAAATCCGACTGGAACGCCGGATTTGAATGCGTGCTCTCGCTTGAGGACAAGCTCGCTCGCGCGGCAGACTGCCAAGCTCTGGAGAATCTCGACAACCCCGACCCTGACAGCGGCCTCACCGACTTCAAATCACTATGTGCCATTAAAGTCGCAACAGCGCAGGGAGATTCTGCGGCATGTTCGAGCATCGCATCTTTTTCAGAACAAGAGACGCTGGCAGCCAGGAATACCTGCTTCATGGGAGTGGCCCAGGCTAAAAAAGATCCCGCTCTCTGTGAAAAGATGGTATCGGCGCAGGGAAAGACCGGCAAAGGCACACAAGAGTATGAACTTTGCATGATAGGAGTAGCCACAAAAGCGAGCGACTGCAACGCGCTGAGCTCACTGTCAGCCAAAGATAGCTGCATCAATTCCATCGCGAAAAAGACAGAAGACGCGCAGCTCTGCCAGGAAATCTCCTCAAGGGACACACAGTACAATTGCGTCCAATATCTGGCGTCAGTGAAGAAAGACTGGACGCTCTGCAACGCCCTCGACCAGCCGAACGCTGATGCCTGCATACAGATCATCGCGATCCAGACGAGGAATGCTGGCCTCTGCGACCAGATCGAAACATCGCGGCTGCGGGAAGGATGCAAGAACTTGGTTCGCGCATAGAGCGTTTGTGTCCTCAGCACATTTTTCCCCCGAAAGACTTAAATTCCGCGATTTCCTTCAGGAAGCGGAATGACAACGATTCTTGAGCTCCAAGACGTGTGGAAGATCTACCGCATGGGGGATGTGGAGGTGGAGGCGCTGAAGGGGCTGGATTTCAAGGCGCGGAAGGGCGAGTTCGTCGCGATCATGGGGCCTTCTGGGAGCGGCAAGAGCACGGCCATGAACATGATTGGCTGTCTGGACGTGCCGACGCGGGGGCGAATTTTTCTCGAGGGGAAGGACATCGCGCACATGTCTGAAAGCCAGCTCGCGCGGATCCGGGGCAAGAAGATTGGTTTCATCTTCCAGCAGTTCAACCTCATCAACACGCTGACGGCTCTAGAGAATGTTGCTTTGCCGATGATCTTCCAGAACACGCCGAAGGACAAGCGGCTTGCTAAGGCCAAGAAGCTCCTTGAGATGGTGGAGTTGGACGACCGGATGCATCACAAGCCCACTGAGCTTTCTGGGGGCGAGCAGCAACGTGTAGCGATCGCGCGGAGCCTGGCAAATGATCCGGAAGTGATCCTTGCTGACGAGCCAACGGGCAACCTGGACTCCAAGACAGGGCATACGGTCATGGATTTCCTGCGCAAGCTGCATGAAAAAGAAGGAAGGACGATTATCCTGGTGACGCATGACGAGAATACGGCGAGGAATGCTGACAGGGTAGAATTTTTAAAGGACGGGCAGATTTTCAAGAGGCACACACGATGAAAGCGCTCCTCTTTGCATTATTGGCTCTGCTCCTTATTGCCTCAGCGCAGGCCGCGATCATCAGCAGCGCGGACCTTAACGCGACGCTCATCAGCCAGGTTCCTGATCCTGTGGCTCCGGGCGAGACCGTGGAAGTGCAGTTCCGCGTGGAGAACGATGGCGGGCAGCCGGCGAAGGACATGCGGGTGAAGCTTGTGCCGAAATACCCCTTCACCTTGTATGGTGATGAGCAAGTCAAGAGCATCGGCACTTTAGCGTCGAAGCAGACCGGGGACCTGGGGGTGCGGGTGAAATTCACGCTGCTGACGGACGCGGGGGCCGCGCCCGGGGACAATAAAGTTGAGTTCTGGTACAGCGTCGCCGGCGGCCCCTGGGCCAAGGAGGATGAATTCAAGATCAAGGTGCGGGAACGCGAGGCCGCGGTGGGGATCAGCAGGATCGTTTCCATTCCTTCCCCCCTGGTGCCTGGCTCGACCAGCAAAGTGAGCTTCACTGTCGATAACTCCGGGGGCGCCGCGATCAGCGATGTCAAGCTCAGCCTTGAATTTTATAGAGTCTATACCGCCACGACCGGATTCAGCGAGAAGAAGCTGCCTTTCACTCCCCTGGGCTCCACCAACGAGAAGAGCCTGAGCCGGATTGACGCCGGCGGCAGCGGCACCATCACTTTTGATTTGTTTACGGACGCGGACGCGGCTTCTGCAGCTTACAAGGTGCCGTTCACGCTGACCTACGCTGATGCCACGGGCAAGAATTTCACGCGCTCCGGCATCGTCGGCCTGCTCGTTGACGCGCCCCCTGACGTGAGCGTGACGCTGGACAGCTCCACTGTCCTCAAGGAAGGCGAGAAGGGCATGGTGACCTTCAAGTTCGTGAACAAGGGCTTCAGCGACGTGAAGTTTTTGACCGTAACGCTCAAGGAGACGCAGGAATTCGATATCGTGACGAACAAGGAAGTGTATATCGGCGAGCTGGACTCCGATGACTATGAAACGGCTGAGTTCGACCTCATTGTGACGGATGTGAAAAAGGGCGTTGTGGATCTTCCCCTCCACGTCGAATACCGCGACGCAAACGGCGAGCTGATCACGCGCGACGAGACGCTGCAGATGCGGATGTTCTCCGGCAACGCTCTCCGGCAGCGCCTGGGCGGCGGCAATCCTGTTGTTGGCTTCCTCATCATTGTCCTCATCCTGGCCGCGGGCGTCGGCGGATTCCTGCTGTACCGGAAGAGGAAGCGGAAGCATGCTTCTTGATTATGCCAAGCTGGCCTCGAATAGCCTGAAGAAGCGGAAGACGCGGACCTATCTCACGATGATAGGCATCTTCATCGGCATCGCGGCTGTGGTTTCTCTCATCGGGCTTGGCGAGGGGCTCCGCGCTGCGATCATGGGCCAGTTTGGGTTCCTCGGCCCAGATGTGCTGGGCGTGCAGGCCTCGGGGCTGAACTTCGCCGGGCCGCCCGGAACTGCGGTTGTGACGCCGCTGACAGATGATCTGGCTGACAAGATCGAGCGCATTCCCGGAGTGGAGGCGGCCATCAACCGCTACCTTGAGTCCGGCACTATGGAATTCAACGACCGGCAGGTGATCGGCTTCTCTTATAGCGTGCCTGAGGGCGAGGACAGGAAAGTGTTCGAGCGCATGCTGAACCTGGAGGTAGCTGCAGGCAGGCCGCTCAAGGATGGCGACCGGGACAAGATCGTCGTGGGGAATGACTTCACCCTGGACAGCATGTTCGGAAAGGGCGTGCGCGTCGGGGATCGGCTGCTGTTCCAGGGGCATACGTTTGAGGTTGTTGGGGTGCTCAAGAAAAAGGGGAGCTTCATCTTCGACGGCTCCCTCGCGATGAATGAAGGGATACTGAAGGATCTTTTCAGGAAAGGCGATGACACGGTGAATGTCATCGGGGTGAAGGTGCGTGATGTCAAGGATGTCGGAAGGGTGAAGGAAGACATCGAAGACCTGATGCGGAAGGAGCGCGACGTCGAAAAGGGAGAGGAGGATTTCGAGGTGAGCTCGCCCCAGCAAACATTGGAGACGCTGGACAGCACGCTCTTTGCCGTGCAACTCTTTGTAGCCATCATCGCCGGCATCTCGATTGTTGTGGGAGGCATCGGCATCATGAACACGATGTACACTGCCGTGCTGGAGAGGACGAAGGAGATCGGCATCATGAAGGCGGTTGGAGCGAAGAACAGCGCTATTTTCACGCTTTTCTTCATTGAATCCGGACTTCTCGGGCTGCTTGGAGGGGCCATTGGCGTGCTCCTCGGACTGGGATTGGCCTATGGATTGGCTTTCGCCGGCAGGGCGCTGCTACACTTTGACCTTATCCGGGCGCAGGTAAGCCTCGCGCTCATTCTTGGAGCGCTGGCCTTCTCTTTTGTGATAGGGCTCGTCGCCGGGCTGGTTCCGGCATGGCAGGCCTCCCGGAAGAATCCGGTGGACGCATTGAGGTTTGTGAAATGATGAGAGCGAGCACTACAGTAGAATCATTTTGGGACAGCTGTCGGACTGCTTCGCAGTCCTCGTCCCGGAGCCCGGAGGGCCCGACCCCACCGGGACCAGCGTCCCGCCTTTGGCTGGCCAACGTGGACGGAGCTTTCAAATGAACGTCGACCTCTTCGGATATTCTCTTTCTAATTTGGCTCACAGGAAGATGAGGAGCTTCCTGAGCATCCTCTCTATCCTGATCGGCATCATGTCCATCTACGCGCTCATCAGCTTCGGGATGGGGCTGGACGCCTATGTCAAGGGCCTGGCCGAGGAGGCGGGGATAGACAAGCTGTTCGTGCAGGCGAAGGGCATCGGCGCGCCGGGGACGGATGAAAACTTCTTCCTGACGCAGGATGACGCAGACTTCATCGAGAAGATCCGCGGAACCGACCAGGTGGCGCCGCTCTACATGAAGGCAGGGGAGATCGCCTGGAAGGACGAGAAGAAATACCGGTTTGCCATGGGCTTTGACCTTGAGAATGAGGGGCTGGTCATGGAAACATTCGCCGTCGATGTCGCTGCGGGCAGACAGCTTCGGAAAGGAGAGGCAGACGCGGTCGTGCTGGGATACAATTATCAATTCCCCCTCAAAATTTTCAAAAGGAAGATTGCGGCGGGGGATACGATAGAGCTGAACGGCAAGGAGCTCAAGGTCGTCGGGTTTTACAGCGAGGTAGGCAACCCGAGCGATGACGCGAATATTTATCTGCCAAAAGAAGGCTTCGAGGAGCTGTATCCTGCGAGCAAGGAAAAGTATGGCTGGATGATCGTGCGGGCGGAGAAAGGGACCAGCGCCGACGATCTTGCGGACAGGATCACGGAGAGATTGCGGAAGCACAAGGGGCAGGAGGAGGGCAAGGAGGACTTCTTCGTGCAGACTTTTGAGGACGCTTTGGCCACTTTTAACGCCATCCTGGGGGTGCTGAAGGGCATCCTCATCATCATCGCGTTTATCTCGGTTGTCGTAGCGAGCGTCAATATCATGAACACGATGTACACTGCTGTGGTGGAAAGGACGAAGGAGATCGGCATCATGAAGGCAGTCGGAGCGCAGAACCATACGATTTTGCTCGTGTTCATCTTCGAGGCCGGGTTCCTGGGCCTTGCCGGCGGCGTGCTGGGGGTGCTGTTCGGATGGATGGTAGCCGCTGCGGGTGGGGGAATTGCGGCTGCCGCCGGATTCGCACTGCTCAAGCCTGTCTTCCCCTGGTATCTCACGTTCGGATGCATCGCCTTCGCCTTCATTATTGGGGCGCTATCGGGAATTTTCCCCGCCAAACAGGCCGCTGCATTGAAGCCGGTTGACAGTCTGAGATACGAGTAGAGAGTCTTACTTACTACTCGCTTGTTTCCATAGCGATTCAAAATACGATCTGAAGGACTGGGCCGCTTCCTCGCTTTTGATCCGGATGACAATCGGCTTCCGAAACAGCATCACAAAGAGCACGATATTTTTGTAGGTGTTGATTTCCGCGTACGTTTCCTGATGCAGGAAGCGGCATTGGTTGGGAGCTTCCTTGAAAATGGCTGTTCGCGCCTGATTACTTCTCATGTCCTCGTTAAAGATAATTTTTGTGCCGAATCCCTTCTTGCGTTTCTTTTTGTAATAGCGACTAAAGAAGAAATCCGCTTGTTGGCTGTCATGGCCTTTAGAAGCGCCAAAGACATAGTTCTCATCCTTTTGTCCGAGTGCTTTTACGAGGTCGTCAAAAACCGTCTCCATACCCTCCCAATTTCATCTTGTCTGCAACCTTATTCGCGAAGACTGTGGAGCTGTTGTAATGAGGGACGATACCTCAGCGCTTTCGGTGAAGGAGCATACTGTCTTGGCTATGGCCGCTTATGCGCTTAGAAAGCCCGAACCGAGCCCGAAGTATACTGTCGGAAGCAAATAACTGATAGGAATTGTTGCTTCCTCCGTATATAGTACAGGGCAGCGTTGCTCAATTATTTTTGTCCTGCACTATAGATTCTAAATTCGTGCGCAAACTATATAAGAGGGGCGTTCCGAGCTCTTCCCATGCGCGAATTCAAGTATTATCCGGAGGATTTCGGGGAGCTGCACGTTGAGGTTGAGCACATGGACCTGCTTTTCGACGTGCACGAGAAGGAGACGCACGTCAGCTCTGACCTTCACCTTGTCGCGAAAAACGACTTGAAGGAGATTGTGCTGAATGCGAAGGAACTGGAGATTCACGCGGTCGAATGCGATTCCGAAGATCTTGAATACGAATACGAAAAGGAAAAGGATATCCTGAAGATCCGATTTAAGAACGCGATCAAGAAAGGGACGGCGTTCACGATCCACACGGAGACGACGTGCAGGCCGAAGAAGCATCTGCTTGAAGGCCTGTATTACGACGAGACGCCCAAAGGGGCGCCCTGCCAGCTCATCACGCAGTGCCAGCAGTGGGGATTCCAGAGAATCGTACCGTGCATTGATGACATGACAGCAAAGTGCACATATAAGACGACGATCATCGCGGACTCAAAATATACGCACCTGCTGACAAACGGAGATATTTCTGTTCCGCGCGAAAACGTTGGCAAGCGGAGGGACAAGATCAGATATGACAATCTAGTGACGCCGATGGCGACCTACCTGTTCTTCCTGGGGTGCGGAACGTATGCCCCCTTTACGCGTGAGTTTGAGTATCCTGATGGAAAGAAATTTTTACTTGAGCTTCTCGTTCCTCCAGGCAGCGATACAAAAGCTGCAGAGCATGCTTTAGACATTCTCCATGACGGAATTCTCTGGATTTACCTCTTCACCGGGCCTGAGATGTACAAGGATTTGGATTTGAGACACGAATTGAAGTCGCTTGTTGAAAAAAGGGAATTGCTTAAACGAAAGAAGAAAGATGTTTCCGATCTTCGACAAGAATTAAGAGAGAAAGTGAAGAAGATCAGGCCGGGCTATCAATATACGGGAACTGTGTACCGGGAAATCGGGATGCAGAACTCGGATTTCGGGGGCATGGAAAACGTGGGAAACACGACCATCACGACGAACCGGATCATGCCCTTTCCGGAGATGTCGGACACGGCCTTTGAATACATGATCCGCGTCAAGGTACATGAATTTTATCATAATCTCAACGGTTCGGAGGTGACGGGAAGGTCGCCGTTCGAGATCTGGCTGAACGAGGCGGTGACAGTTTTCATAGAGATGAAATATCACGCGTTTTTGTTCGGAGAGGAGTATTCCCGGCTGGACACGGTGCAGGATATCCTTGCGCCGGTCGGCGGGACGTTTGCCCTTGATGAGGGCGCGGCGAGCCTGCCCATCGAGCCTGACGGCTTCAACGATCCCAATGAGCTTATTACTGGAATGACTTATGTGAAGGCGCCTGAATTCGTGCGCATGATCGAGACTTTGATCGGAAAAGAGAAGTTCGCCGAAGGATTGCATCTCTACCACACGCGCTACAAGCATGGCAACGCGTCGCGGGAGCAATGGGTGCAGTGCATGGAGGAGGCTTCAGGATTCGACCTCAAGGAGATGGCCCGGCTGTGGCTCAAGCAGACCGGCTACCCGATTGTCGACGTGAAAAGATCCGAAGGAATACTCACCCTGAAACAAGTGGGCAAGAAAGCATGGGAATTCCCCCTCATCGCCGCCGCCCTAGACAAGAGCGGAAAGGAACTTCGAGAGCAAAAAATCTGGATGAAGAAGAAGGAAGGGGAAATCCGATTCGAAAAAACACCAGGCGGATTCCTCTCCTTGAACCGCGGCCTATCCTTCTACGGCAAAATAAAGATGGACGCTTCCAAGGACCAGCTCCATCTGCAGGCGCGGAAGGACAGCGATATGGTGAACAGGTATCTCGCGTTCTATCAGCTGGCGGACATCGAGAAATTGGGGCTCATCAAAGGGAAGAAAGAGGTGGACAGGAAGTTCATCGGCCTGTATTTTTCGCTGCTTTCCGATAAAAAATTAATGGATAGCGTCGGGCCGCAGATCGTGGCAATCTTTGAATCGGTCGAAGACGAACGGTACCAGCATGCCTACCAGAAGCTCTATGAGACAAGGAAGAAAATCCTCACGGCAATCGCCAAGGAGCACAAGAAGGAACTCCTAAAAATGTATAGTGCGTATGCATCCATGAAAGCGAAAGGAACCTATGTCGAGCGACAAGTGAAGCTCATCAAGGCGAGACAAGTCAAAAACACCTGCCTGGGACTGCTCGCGAAGCTGGATACTCCAGATATCCATATTTTGATCAAAAAACAGATTCAAGTGGGGACGTGCGCGACAGACAGGAATGTGGCATTCTCTCTCTATTTGAACAGCTCCGCAAGGGACCGGCTGAAGGAGCTGAAAACGTTTGAGGCACGGGCAAAGAAGAGCTTGGTGAGCTGGGAGTCGTTCCTGGGGATTGTCGGCGGAAACGATAGTTCAGATTCGATAGAAATCATGCAGAGGGTTGAGAAATCCCCCCATTTCCGCATCGAGCAGACCAACGACCAGCGGGCCTTGTACGGGTCTTTCGCGAGCAACAGGAGGAAATCGCTTCAGACAGCTGAGGGGAGGGCCTATTTGACCAAGATCCTGAAAAATTTATCTCGTATCAATGAATATACTACGGGAAGGATCTTGACGAATTTCGGGGCGATTGACAAGATGGAGCCGGAATATCGCGCAGAGACCGCGAAGATCCTGGTTGACATATTGAAGACATTGGATGCGAAGAAGGCGCCTTCGGTCGTGAACACCATCAAGCGGATATTAAGGAACTCGCCTAAATGCGTGAAGGCGTACGAGAAGAGGTTTGGGAAGGCGCGGCTGGAGTAGGGCTGTGCATTTGCTTGCACAATTGTCCAAACACATTCATTTTTTACGGTATCCGAATATGCCATCGTATTTCTCATGGTCGCAGATCTCGAATACAACACAGACGATCTTAGTTTCGTCTCCTACCACATAATAGAGCAGCCGCCAGAACTGCGAAAGCTCGACGCGGAAGAGGTTGGGAAGAGCGCTGAACGCCCTCTGGGTCAACTTGGCTTGGATTTGCTTGGTGCTGAGATGGATGCGCTGATTCGCTTATCTCCAAATCCTTGTCCTTTAAAGCCCAGAGAAAAATGAACGACCTCTAAGAAATAACTCCCCCTGTTCTGGCCCCGAGAAAGTCTCCTCAGAATTCCTTCTTAAAAATATGCCCCCGGGGAGAGAACCTCACTGAACGTTCGGACCCTCCCCGGAAGGCTCGCAAGTAAGCCGCATGCCCCCGGGGAGATTCGCTAGAGATTCCGAACTTTGTTCAGATGCCGTTCGTTTCGGAAGCCAATCTTATCTAGATAGAATCTGCAATTCTT
>Ga0209541_10011532_pt1 | contig 13818 bp, 15 predicted proteins | sample RifCSPlowO2_01_FD_184027 | JGI IMG/M metagenome (GOLD analysis project Ga0209541, IMG submission 184027) | Groundwater microbial communities from Rifle, Colorado - Rifle CSP2_plank lowO2_0.1 (SPAdes) (version 2) | ecosystem: Environmental > Aquatic > Deep subsurface > Groundwater | place...
ATATTCAGCCACAATTTCTGCCGCAGAGGCGCGGTGGACCCCCTCAACCTTAAAATACAAAAGAAGATCGTCGTAAGTGCTGACGACCCCTTCTGTATAAGGATTCAACGCCCGGCTCATCCCCCGAATCTCATACAAGAGAGGATCTATATTAAAAAAAGACTCCGTCATCACCGGCGCGGCCCCCGGAACATGAAACTGCATCTGATCGGTACAAGATTCTTTTTCTGTAAATGCCATCATTTCGACGGAAAAGACCTCGCCGGGATGTAATTTTTCGGCAGGAACCTCCACTTTACATATTCGATCGCAAGGACCTGTGGCAAAATATCCTTTATCGCTCCGAATGGTATAGAGAACCGACCTGCTATTGCCTCCGGCCAGTCCCCGAAAGATCAACGGCCCTTCTTCTCCCTCTTCACATTGCGGAGAGCGCGCATCACGGATTTGAATATTGCAAACACCACTCTCTGCAATACTCTCTTCAACACAAGAAGCAGGGTTCTGTTTCAGGGCCATCAGATCTTTCGCACACCGCTCGTAAGAAGCCTCTCCCTGCATATACGCCGGATTGGGCTGTTGCGGCGCAAACCCGTGGATTGCTTTTTTCACCTCTACGAGTTCGGGCATTTCGGCGAGATGCTTGATATCCACCCCTGTCATCTTCCGGAGGGTATCACTCAAGGCGTTGAGGCTTGGGTCCTTCTTGGAAACACCCCATTTGGAAAAATCGGACATTTGATCGATCAAATCCGGAACCGCAGAAACCCCCGTGTTGCTGAAATAGCAACCCATCAGGTGGTTGTAAGCGGCCTCCTCATCGGCAAGATCACACCGTTGCATCGCTTCCAGAATACAGCAGACCGAGACCCCCTTGAAAAAATCGATCCCCTTTTCAAAACCGGGATTTTCCTGCCGGACGGGGGTCAGGCGCTCCTCAATCAATAAATCAAACAGCCCTTTTTTTTCAGAGGCCAAAACAGGTTTATAAAAAAAATATAGAAATAATAACGCTAACGGAATAATTTTATATTTTAATGAGGCCACAGCACCCCCATCACCTGCGGGCCCGTCCAAAAAGACAGAAGGTTCAGAAAAATAGAAAGACCAACCGCTTTTTTCCAACCTATTTTCAACAAAAAACAATACACAAATGCCTCCCACAGGCAAACCATCCCCTCTCCAACAACCAATAGATAGCGCCCATCCAAAAAAACAGGAAAAACAAACCAAAAATAAGGGATGGAAGAAAAAGTGGCGACAAAACCGACGAAAACCATTTTTGAACTCGACAGTTTTTTGAGTTTGAAAAAAACTTTGATCAATAAAACAAGGGTAGGAACTTCAATCAGAAGCGTCAGAAAAAGGGCAATGAGAAATAGGATTTCGTAGCGCATCACGGGATTTTGACCCGAAGTTGACAGTGATTTCTAAAACCATCTCCTTTGCAATCGGAAACAGGTTCTTTTGCATATTTCTCTACTTTAAACCTTTTCCCGCTCACAGTTCCTTCCAGATCGCAATATTCAACCCGAATATAATTCATATGAAATGCTTTTTCGATCTTACAACCGCAAGTCGGACATTGCGCGGAAAAGGAAAAAACCTTGGACAAGGGTTCTTCCAACCTAGAAGGCGGTTCATGGGGCCAGACATGGCGACCGAAACAGGTAACGTTAAAATCGACCGGCTTTTTATAGGGTTTTCCATTCTTTTCAAAGCAAACACCAATCTCCGTAGGGATTGCAATATCAGCCCACAACGGAAAAATGGTGAACAAAAAAACTAAAACCAAACCACTTGAAAAAATCAATTCAACTTTCCTTTGCAATCTTCAAAAATGTCTTGGAAACCCTTGAGGAGTTTTTTGGCGTTATCTGACTTCCCTTCGGCCAAAATCAGCTCTCCCTTCATACCCAGTTTGGATTTCGTTTTGGTGCAGGCGATAAAACCATCTTTGTCAACAAACTGCCCGGTAATCACCATGCTCCCCGCACCGACCCGAATTCCGGAGAGTTTCATGGCGGAACCGACGCCGGTATAACCGAGCGGCGTTTTCTTGGCCATAAAAGAACCGACACCGAAACCTCCTTTCTTTGACCCTACATTAAACTTGTCGCCCGTCTTGCCGGTAAGAACAAATTCCACCACATAATCGGCATTTACCTTGCGTCCCCCCTCTTGCAAATAATTGGACGAACCGCGGAAGGCGCAGCGAAAGCCGGCATCGGTACAGGCTTGCGATGCCAAACGGCTCATCTCACTCACATCGCTTCCGTTCATGGAGAATCCCTCCGATTTGACCGGATACACCGCCATGGTTTGTGCAAAAGTAACCCCACTAAAAAGGATCAACACCATCATCCAAAACGCTGTTTTCATATTCTCTCCTATTTTAAATTGGCCTTATTTTAGCATCGTTCCCTACAACAAGACAATAATAGATTGAATTTTTAAATTTTTCTCCTTTTCACACCCTTCTCAACCTGTTACCCTTCTAACTTAAGGAGGAATCATGGCTATTTATGTGGGGCAGGCAACAGCGATTGTCTTTCGAACGCTACCATTTCTTCTCCTTCGAGGAATTGTCTATACTCTTTTCGCTCTGCTTTCTCTTCTCTACGTTGGAGTTTCATTTCTCATCGGAAAGGCAACCGCTCCGATTCATCCCTACCTTCCTTTTGTAATCTGGTTTTTGGCTTTAGTCGGTTCCTTTCCCATCGTACGTTTTTTGAGGGAGTATCTTCTTTATATTGTTAAAGCGGGGCATGTTGCTGTCATTGCGGAGTTAGCCATTCGTGGAAAACTTCCGGAAGGGGTCTCGCAAATTCAATGGGGACGGGAACAGGTGCAAAAACGGTTCAAGGCCACATCGGTTCTTTTTCTAGTGGATCGACTGGTGGTTGGCGTCATCCGCTCCATCAACGGGATGATGTGGAAGATCACAAGTTTTTTGCGTGGTGTGCCCGGAGTCGGTGGGTTGGTCAAATTAGCTAATATCGTTTTATATTTCAGCCTCACCTATGTGGATGAATCGATCCTCGCTCGTAATTTTATAAAAACGGACGAAAACATCTGGAAAAGCGCACAAACGGGTGTGGTCCTCTATGCACAATCGTGGCGACAAATTTTAACCACCGCACTTGTGTTGGGGCTTGTTTCGATCATTGTTTGGCCTGTTCTTTTTTTCCTACTTCTAACCCCAGCCCTTGGAGTTGGGCAAATGTGGCCAGCATTACAGCTTCCGGCAATCATTGCCGCGGTTCTCTTTAGCTGGGTTTTAAAGGCAGTCCTACTTGATCCATGGACCCTCGCCAACATGATTCTTGTTTATCTGAAAACAACTGAGAACATGACCCCCAATGCAGAATGGGAAGAAAAGCTGGCATCGGTTTCCAAAAAATTCCGCCAACTGAAAGAAAAAACCGTTCAAACCGCTACGACAGGCACACCAAAGGTTTGTAAAATATAAAGGAAAATTTATGAAAAAAACGTTCATCGTACTGGCCTTGATCTGCGCAAACATCTTTTCTGTTTCAGCGGAAATTCCATCCAACCCACAGTTTTCCGCCGACATGGTTATGACCCACAAGGGAAAGCAGACCTCCAGCGGCAAGGTTTTCATGGGGACGCAAGCCATGCGAATGGAAATAGATATGGATGGAAAACCACAGGTTCAAATCATGCGCTTTGACAAAGATATTATGTGGTCTGTCATGAAAGACGAGGGAATGTATATGCAGATGCCATTGAAGTTTAATGCCCTTGCCAATTATAAAATGGAAGGTCAAAAGGAAAATTGCGCAACGGGAGAAACCATCGACGGTCACCCGACACAGCGATGTGAAGTTGAGGGGAAATTCGGCGGAAAAAAAGTCAAGTCGGTCGTCTGGAAGGCCACCGATCTGCAAAATATCGGCATCAAAACATCCGATGAAAAGGGGGCAAACATCACGGAGTTGAAAAACATCAAAAAAGGACCTCAACCCACCTCACTTTTTGCAGAGCCGACGGGCTTGAAAAAAATGGATATGAAAAAGGGGTTGGGAGATCTTCTGAAAGGATTGGGAGGCTGATTTATGAAAAAACATCTTATTCTTACTATCATTCTTCTATCTCCCCTTCTTTGGGCACAAACACCGGTGGTGACACCTTCAACGCCATCTGTAAATCCCACAGTAACGACCGACATTGAATTTCTGCTGGATGCCTCCGGCAGCATGAATGCGATGGCAGATGGAGAATCGCAGATTACCATTGCCAAAAGATCGCTAAAAGAAACCATTGCCACCATCCCTGCAGGGACCTCTGTTGCTTTTCGCGCCTATTCACATCGAATTCCACAGGCCGACAAGGTTGCCAGTTGTCAAGATACGGAATTATTGATCCCCTTTCAGCCACTCAATACAATGAATTTTTCTGCATCGGTCGATGCCATCCAGGCCAAAGGATGGACCCCTATCGCCTATTCGCTGAAAGCGGCCGGCACCGATTTCCAAAGCCGGGAATCACAGCATGTCATTATCTTATTGAGCGACGGCGAAGAGACCTGCGGCGGTGATCCGGTGGCGGAAGCAAAAAGTCTTTTGGCGCAAGGTTTTAAACTTACCATTCACACCATCGGTTTCCGCGTGGATGAAAAAACCAAGGCACAACTGGCCGCCATCTCCAACGCCACCGGCGGTATGTATTTTGACGCCAAGGACGCGGCCTCTCTTGCCACCAATTTGAAACAGGCAACCCAAAAAGCACTCCTCATCGACAAGCCGGCAGAAGAAACCCGAGGACACGAGATCCGGGGGGGCAATCAGTATACCGATGCCGTTTTATTACAATCCGGCGTGGAGTATCATCTGGACCACCATCTGAAAAAAGACCAATATGATTATTTCTATGTGGAGGCCGGGTCGAACCAAACAATCACCGCCTCCCTTACAACCACCGATCACGGCATCCGAGTGAATCCAGATAATCAGGTGATTGAAAATAACAGCCCCTATGCGGGGTTACGTTTAGTGGGACCTGATTTTCAAGAATTGCGTTCGAACACCTTGATTGGCAAAAGACATGGAAAAATAGAACTCTCTACTATGAGCAGCAGTGCTGGGCGTTACTATATTGTCATCGGTAACAAATACGATCCGCAACACAAAGATCACCCGTTCCGTGTCGATATCAAAACTTTTTCAGATGCCGGTTCCGGAAGTGATGCCGGGGCGGACATCCTTCATGCGCTTCCCATCGAAGCAAAAGAATATCCTGAAAACTGGATTGTAACTACAGGCACATCATCCGGGGATCACGATTTTTATCAACTCAACGTCAAGGCCAACGAAAGTTATTCCATCGTGATTTCGCCAAATGGAATGGGGTTGATTGCAAGGCTTCGTGTATATGATCAGGATCGCGTTCAAAAGCTGGCCCAAGAAACTCCAAACGCGGGGGCCGTACTACGTACAAAACCCATCACACCCGGCTATGATGGCCTGATCTATTTGGATGTTCACTCGGACTATTTTTCCGCTTCGAGTGGCCAGCCTCAAGGGTACAGTTTTGGAATCACCGTAACCCCCTCATCGGCTTCTGAGGTTGCACCGGCAAATACACCACCGTCAGCACCCTCTCCAGCCGTTCCGCAAATACCGGGCATGCAAAGCCCCCCTGCCGGTGCAAATCCTGCGGATGCCGCACAGGCCTTCGGTCAAGTGGCACAACAGATGCAGCAGATGCAAAATCAGTTTAACCAAAAATTACAGGAGAATGTAAATAAACCCGCTTCCGAGGAAGCCTCACCTCAAAAATCAGGATCTAGTAAAATTGTTTTTTATGTTATTGGTGGAGTAGCCATTATTGCCACTATCTTGGGGCTTTTGGTTTTTGTACTACTTAGAAAGAAGCCCCAATGAGTGGAACTAAAAATCCAGAAAAAGAGTCGCGCAATTGGGCCATGTTTTGCCACTTGGCCGCGCTTTCCGTCTACATCGGTATCCCGCTTGGCAATATTTTGGGACCACTAATTATCTGGATCATTAAGAAGGATGAGTTTCCTCTGGTCATGGTGCACGGAAAAATGGCTATTAATTTCCAGATCTCTATGACGATTTACGCCATTGTTTCTTTATTGCTGGTCATGGTCCTCATTGGGTTTCCACTTCTTTTTGCGGTGGGCATTACGGACCTTGTTTTCATCATCATCTCTGCCGTCAAAACCAACAAAGGAGAATCTTTCAAGTACCCTTTAACCATCCAGTTTTTAAAATGAAGTAAAACAAAAAAACTGTTATCGTTCGGTTTTCCGGAAACCATCGAAATAACCGGTTTTCCTTCCCGCACGCGGGCACGTTGAATTTGTGTTAGTTTATTTAACATACTGATTTTTTCTACTATCAACCCATTGAGCTTATAGATGATTTTTACATGCGGCGCCAGGGGGTTTTCCATTTTACATTCCACCCCCATTCCAATATAGGTCACTCATGGTTCCGGTGGAGGCTTCGGCCCCTAAAAAGCGTCTTCAGGTCGAAAATATTTTCTGGATTTCCGTTTTACACATTGTCACTTTTTTTATCGCCCCATTGTGCCGAACAGTTGGCCTTTAACTTCATTTTCTACTTAAGAAGGTTCCATTTCTCAAAAATCAGGACACCGATAAAAAGGGCTCCTGTGGATAGCCCCATCGTAATTAAAAATGGCACTTTCGCACGAAAAAGATAAATGGCCGCGATTAAAAAAAGGAAACTCGGTAAAACCCAGATCAAGACATCTTTCGTGTAGGTTTCAAGAAGCGCCAGATCTTTCGTCTCCAGATAAATCCAAATCAGAGAAAGAAAGGTCATCATCGGAAGCGCCGTTAAAAGAGCCGCCCACTTCGGAAAGGTTTTGGCGACACTACTAATGACAGCAATAAGGAGACCGGAAATAATAACTTTTACAATAAAAAAGATGGTGGACTGCATAGAACCCCTTTATTACATGCGGTCCTGACTGGCAAGTAATGAGTAGTTCTAGTTCAATTTCTCCCTTGATTCAATGTCTGTTTATCGTTACTTATCCATTGTGGATTTTCAGGCAGACTTTATTGTTTGGATTCAGTCCGCACGACACCCTGCTTGTGACCTCTTTTTTAAATATATTTCAGAGCTTGGAACGATTCAGGCAATGCTCATTACTTGGGCCATTTTTGTCTGGTTTATTTCCTATCGATATGGATGCCGAATCATTTTGGTTAATTTAGTATTGCAATATTTCGGCAGTCTTTGGCTAAAGGCATTGGTCGCTCTTCCGCGCCCCTCCGAGATCTTTCCAGCCATTATTGCAATAGAACCGGCCAAGGGGTTTTCGTTTCCATCTGGACATGTCATCAATGCCATTATTTTTTGGGGAATGGTGGCTCTGTTTTTCAAAAAACGTTGGGTTACTTTTGCGTGTACCAGTATTATTTTCTTAATCGGCCTTTCTCGAATTTATTTGGGGGTCCATTACCCCATGGATGTTTTGGCCTCTTTTGCAATGGGCGGAGCGGCGTTGTTTTGTTTTGAAAAGAAACATCAGGCGAAAGATTGGCTCTGCAATGTTTCAGACGGGGTGAAAGTCGGTGGGATTCTCGGCTCTTCTCTGGTGTTATATGGTTTGGTTCTATTGTTTGCTCCGCAAGGAATTCCTCCTAGCTGGTTTTACAGCTTTGTTTCTCTTTATACCAGTAGCTGTCTCGGCTGGCTTTTGAAAAACAGGTGGATTCTTTGGAGCGAAACCGTCCCTTGGTCACAGAGATTTTTGAGAACGGCCATAGGAATGATTGTGTTGCTTGTTCCTGTGACGTTTTATTTCAAGTCTTTTTGGACCTACTGGTTTATCGGTTTTTGGTTAACCCTCGGCGTTCCCTTGTTGTTCGCAAAAATCGTCCGCGCCGTCCGATAAAAGCTCATTTCCCTTGACAATGCTTACCCCCTAAGCATAATATAGGGATATGGAATCAATGTCCAAAAAGGCCCTGCGGGCCTTCCAACAGTGGGGAAAATCCGGCGGGAAAAAACGGGCCAAAAACCTTTCTTCTTCCGCACGTCAGTCCATTTCAAGACGTGCGGCGGAAGTGCGTTGGGGACAAAAAAAAACCGGCGAAACACCCATGTCCAGTGTACGTCTTGAAGGGGCTTTTTGGGCAGACCCTGTCTATTTGGAAGAAATTCTCTCCCATGGAAATTTAAGCGATTGGAAAAAACTTCGCCGCAAAATCGCCGACCGGCCTTTTGGCGTTGAAGCCGCGGCCCTTGAAAAAGTTCTCCGTGCCGTAGATATTTATGGAACAATTTCTTTGTGGAATGGCATTCTTAACCATTTGCGAGGGATCCTTTCATGAAGAAAAAATCCAACAAGCTCCCGGCATGGGAAGAACTACTTTCAGCGCAAGCCGTTTTTCAGTCCCGTTTTCCAGAATCCGTTCTTGTTGGAGGAACCGCCGCGGCACTTCATGCGGGCCACCGAATTTCCATCGATGCCGATCATGTATTGCCCGATCTTAAAAAGCGTTTCACTGAAATTCTGGCTCAAATAGAAAAAGAGGCGGGGTGGAAAACAAGTCGGATGGAACCTCCCGTTCTTATTTTAGGAAATTTTCATGGAGTCCGTACGGGCATTCGACAGCTCATTCGAAAAAAGCCACTGGAAACAACAACAATCCGGGGCCTTCGCGTTCCAACCGTGGGTGAAACCCTAAGAATTAAAGCCTATCTGATTGTAAAGAGAAATTCGACACGTGATTTTATTGACTTTGTAGCCCTCTTTGATCATATCGGTACCGAAAAAAGCTTGAAGGCACTAACTTCGCTGGACGATCTTTATCCGCAAGAAAGCGGGGAGTCCGTATTAAAACAACTTTCCATACAATTGGCAGAACCAAAACCATGGGATTTAACACAGACCGATTTGAGTCAGTATAAATCACTGAAAGAACCGTACACAGACTGGACTGAAATCAAACGACGCATGGGCGCGGCGGGTCTGCGCATTTTAGAGTCACTTTTGGTTTCGGATTAAAAACATTACTCCAACAAACTCTCATACTCCTTATTTTTCTCATCATGATTTTTGGTTACCTCTTCCAATCGGCGGAAGGTGATGGAGATTTTTTCTTCCAGACTTTTGATCGATTTTGAGAGAGAGACAAACTGTTCTATGTTTTTATTTTTAGAAGCCGCTAAGAGGGCTTCTTTTTCCGTAACAAGCGTTTTTTCCAAAGCAATAATTTCATTTTCTAGCGAGGTCATCTCCTCTTTCAGAGGGGTGAGCACTTTCGACCGTTCGGCAATCAGTTGAGACCTCTCTTTCCGCAGATCTTTTTTATTTTTCGTCTCACTTTCTGGAATTTCTTTTACCTTCGGCACTGCTACGATGCTATTTTGCGGAGGGTTATTTGACTCTTCTTCCCATCCAAACTTCTCCAAGAAATCATCATAACTGCCGTTAAAAACCTCTGCCTTGCCGTGCTGAAACACCACCAGTTTTGTTGCAAGTTTTCTCAATATCATTTCACTATGCGTTACAATTATAACCGCCCCTTCAAAATTCTGCATGCTTTCCACCAAGCTATCAATGGATTGCATATCAAGATGGTTCGTCGGTTCATCCAGCAAAAGAAGATTCGCCGGAGCCGCCAGAATTTTTCCCAGAAGAACACGGCTTTTTTCCCCGCCCGAAAGAACAGAAACATTTTTTTCCGCATGATCCCCGCTAAACATCATGATGCCGCAAATGGTTCTCACTTGTGTGCGATTGAGGGCCAGATTCGCATGACCGACCTCTTCTTCTACCGTCAATCTTGGATCCAACCGATCAATGTTCGTCTGCCCAAAATATCCCATTCTCCGGTTTGGATGCGACGGCATCTCCCCCTGTTCAAATTTTAGTTCGCCGGCAATCAGTCTCAGCAGAGTCGATTTTCCTTTTCCATTTTTTCCAATCACTGCAATTCGATCTTTTGCCTGAATGGCCAGACTAAAATCCTGAATCAACGGAAGTTTCGGATCAAAACCAAAAGAGAGGTCTTTCACCTCCATCAGTGTTTTTGCACTGAAGGGAGAGTAATGAAATGAAAAATCAAGATCCTGTATTCGGGCCAACTCCTTCTTTTCCGGCATCTTTTCCAGCAACTTAATACGGGACTGAACCACAGAGGCCTTCGAGGCTTGTGCACGAAACCGATTTACAAACGATTCAATATGTTTTCTCTGTTTATCTTCATTCGCCCGTGTTTTTTCGTAAACTTCTTCCTCCTCCGCCAACTGCACATACAATTTTTCCGTCCCTCCCCGAATTTTTCGGATCCCGTGGCGATGAATGGCCGCTGTGTGTGTGGTGACACTATCCATAAATTCACGATCATGGGAGATAATGATCAATTCATTTTCCCACGAGCGGAGAAATTTCGTAATCCACCGCACCGAAATAATATCGAGATAATTGGTCGGTTCATCCAGCAAAAGAAGATTAGGATTAGAAACCAGTACCTTGGCCAAATTCAAACGAACTTGAAAACCACCCGAAAAACTTTGCGGAGGACATTGCATGTCGGCCTCTGAAAATCCAAGTCCTGAGAGAATCCGTTCCACTTTGTAATGATCCCACTCTTCCCCCTCCGGAAGACCCAAGATTCCTTCTTCCAGCACCGTCGATTTTGTAAAATGGATATGTTGCGCCAGATGACCCATCCGGTAGTTTTTTGGACAACGGATTTGGCCCGAGTCGGGTTGTTCCTCCCCCAGAATCATCCGGAAAAGGGTCGATTTGCCGTGGCCATTCCTTCCGACAAGCCCAATCCTCTCGCCGGGCGACATCTGAAGAGAGGCCTCCTCAAAGAGGACCTGCGCCCCGTACGTTTTATTCAATCCATGAATACTCAACATAGGGGGCCGGGTATATGCATTTTTTGGGTCAAGTCCAAGGAAATTTTATAGACGCCTTATATAGAAAAAATGGATATTTCAGAATAGCCTCGATCTTATTACACTATGAACAAGAAATTAAATTTCATTGATCAATATCTAACCGTCTGGATTCTGGCGGCCATGGGAGTTGGCGTAGCGGCCGGATATCTTATACCCGGGATGGCGACGTTTCTGAATCGTTTCAATTCGGGCACCACTTCTATACCGATCGCCGTAGGACTTATTCTAATGATGTACCCCCCGCTAGCCAAAGTGAAATACGAAAAATTGGGCGAAGTTTTTTCAAACTTCAAAGTATTGGCCTTGTCGTTAGTCCAAAACTGGGTGATCGGCCCTGTTCTTATGTTCGTCTTGGCCGTTGTTTTTTTGAAAGACTACCCGGAATATATGACCGGCCTTATTTTAATCGGGTTGGCGCGATGTATTGCCATGGTCATTGTTTGGAATGAATTAGCCGAAGGGAGTAACGAATATTGTGCAGGGCTAGTGGCCTTCAACTCCATTTTTCAAGTCCTCTTTTTTTCGGTCTATGCCTACGTTTTTATCACTCTACTTCCGAACTGGTTAGGAATAGGCGGATCCATTGTTCAAATCACGATGTCCAAATTTTTCAGCGCTTCTTCAATGACAACAATAAGGGACTTCAATCTCATAATTTACCGAATAGAAAAACCTATCGGAGACTCCCTCTTTCAGAGGCGTCTGATGGATTACATGCCGGAGGTGGATACTGCTACGGGAACCGTTTTGTCATTCTCATTGCCAGAAGTCCCGTCCCCAAGTTGTCCATTTAAATTGGAACCCCAGCAAAAGAGGGAGTCATCTGTTTTAACGCCGCAGGTGTGTTGAAATCCAGCGGAGACTATATTCCATGAACCCCCTCCGCTTACCTCATTCATTGGGGTGGTGTTTATTCCTCCCAAATAGCCATCCCCTTGCTGGCCATGCCGATTGTCAGATCCCCAGCAGGAAAGTGTATTGCGGACCGTAGTTCCACATCTATATAAATTTCCGGAGGAAATGTTTTTCCACGAATCAGTTTCTATCTGAAGCGGAGAGGCGATGCGGACGTAAGAATCAGAAATTCCCCAACAGTAGAGGTTATTATTGTTTTTTATCCCGCAAGTGAAGGAAGAACCGGCAGAAACTTTTTTCCATGTTCCTCCCTCTGCCACCTCCATCGGGATTTTTGTGTCGTTACTGGGTTCTTCAGGACATCTTCCCCAGCAATACAGTTTATCATCTGACTTTATGCCGCAAGTATAGCTCCCTCCGGAAGAAACCGTTTTCCATTGAGCTCCTCCATTTACTGGTGTTAGAGTATTTTTAGAGATAATCGTATCATCCCCAAGTTGGCCGTTGGTATTAACACCCCAACAGAAAAGCGTGTTATCGGCATTGATCGCACAGGTATGACGGAATCCAGCGGCCACTGCTGTCCACGGGTCCGCACCAATCTGTGTCGGAGTAAGTTTGGAAACATTATCGCCCGTCCCAAGCTGACCATTATTATTTGAACCCCAGCAATAGAGCTTGTCGTCGGTATTGATTCCGCAGCTATGATCTCCACCGGAGGCCACGATTTTCCATGAGTCCATGCCAATCTGTGTCGGAGTAAGTTTGGAAACATTATCGCCCGTCCCAAGCTGACCATTATTATTTGAACCCCAGCAATAGAGCTTGCCGTTGTCCTTCCGAATCCCGCAGGTATGTTCATTACCCACGGAAACCGCACTGAAAGGTGCCACCACTGTGGTAAAGTTCCAATTATAATTGTTCGTCAAAGCATTTCCTGCTGGATCTTTGACGGCAGTGGTGATCGTAGCTGTGTACGTAGTTGCAAATTTGAGGCCTGCGGAAGTTCTTAGAGTGGTACTGACGCCACTGGTTGAAATCGTTCCCCCGACGACAACTCCGCCTCCCACAAGCGTAAATGTGTATGCGGTGACAGTTGCGGAGTCTATGGTTTCGGAGAACGTAACGGTTATCGTATTCGTTGCGACAGAAACCCCTTGTGCCCCAGTAGCAGGAATTGTTGCAATTACAGTCGGCGCTGTACGATCTGCCACAGAACCCGTATCGCCGGAATTTCCGCCGGTGTTAGCACTGCCACTAGCGCCAGCACTGTCACTATCACCAACGTTATCACCGGTATCGGCATCACTATTTGTCGGGATGCTAACCTCCGGCTCCTCTATAACTACCGGTTCCTCGGTAACGACTGGTTCCGTGGTGAGTGGATTGATTTGTGTTTGGTTGCCACCACCACCGCCACTGCCGAAACAAGAAGAGAGTAGTAAAGCCATGAACATGACAACAAAAATTTGTATCTTCATAATCCGCTCCTTGCCTTTCGGCGCTAATAAATCTTGGACGTAGACAGGGGTCCTCTTTAGCACATATTATGAATTTGAGCCATAATTATTGACATTTTTTTGGTCAATTTGACTCAATAGGCCCACGATTTCCCGTAGAATGAACTCCAAAACAGAAAAAAACTGTCAGAAAACTGTCAGACGGAGTACCCATTTGAGATTAAAATATTTAATAGTTCTAAATGGTTAGTTCAATTCCGTCGTTACTGAGAATCTGAAACACGTAGGCCTCCAATCGAGATGGAGACTGTGTTAATAATTTTGCGATTATTAACCGCCTACGAAAGGAGGCCCAAGTGAATCAGATCGGAGCGGATGTACATAGTAGTACCATTGAGCTTGCGGTTGTCAATGAGCGTGGTGTCGTTGGGGAGACGCGCATTGAGACGAGCGAGGGGGCGTTGCGGGAATATGTCTCAAAGGTTGGCAAGCCGCGACAGATCATCATCGAGGAGGGGGAGTTGGCTTCGTGGGTCAAGGAGGTCATGGAATGCTACGGAGAA
>Ga0209541_10011533_pt1 | contig 13817 bp, 12 predicted proteins | sample RifCSPlowO2_01_FD_184027 | JGI IMG/M metagenome (GOLD analysis project Ga0209541, IMG submission 184027) | Groundwater microbial communities from Rifle, Colorado - Rifle CSP2_plank lowO2_0.1 (SPAdes) (version 2) | ecosystem: Environmental > Aquatic > Deep subsurface > Groundwater | place...
TATACTCTTAAGTTTGCTTTTCTATATCTTTTATAAAGAAAAGCAAAAAAATATTTTTCTTATTTTTTCTTTAATTTCTATTATTTTTAGCCTTTTATTTCATGAGCTTGGGATTATTGCTCCTTTAATTATTATTTTGTATGAATGCGTATTTAGAGAAGAACATTTATTAAAGGGAATATTTAAAAAAATAAACCTTGCAATTTTTTTGCTTCCTGTTTTGCCTTATCTTACTCTTCGTTATCTTGCCAATAGTCATTGGTTAAACGGAGACTATAGTTATAATCTGTTTAATCTTCCTTTTAACTTTGTTGGCAATACAATTGGCTATTTAATGCTTTCTCTTTTTGGTTCTCAATCTTTGCCTTTTTACCAATTACTTAGGAATTTTTCTAAAGAGAATACATTATATGCTTTGATTTCTATTATTGTGGCAATTTTTATTGTTACTATTATGTATAAGATAATTATCAGTAAAATGGCAAAAGAAGATAAAAAAATTATGGTGTTTGGATTTATGTTTTTTGTTATTTCTTTATTACCCTTTTTAGGGCTTGGAAATATTACTTCCCGCTACAGTTATTTATCTGCTGTTGGATTTGTGCTGCTTTTTGTATTTTTTCTTAAAAAACTATATAGCTTTGTAAATAGTAATAATAGCCGAGATATTGCTATTGCTATTATTTTAGTAATAATTAGCATATTTAGTCTTGTGCATATAATTCAGCTGCAAAAAATAAAAGGGGACTGGATTGAAGCGGGTAAAAAATCGAACAGATTTATAATATCTTTAGACGACTACTATCAGGATTCCTGGACAAAAGAAAAAATGAATTTTTACTTTGTTAACGTGCCCATTAAAAACGGGGATGCATGGGTGTTTCCGGTTGGCTTAAAAGATGCGGTATGGTTTGTTTTTCGTAATGATAATATTAATGTTTATCAATTGTCATCCGAAGAAGAAGCACTAAACCAAATAAAAGACGTAACAAGAGATAAAGTTTTTGTATTTAATGATGACGGTTCGGTTACGGAAAAGAAATCTTCCAAACTACTGTTGCCTTAGTAAAATTTATTTTCTTTTTTCCCATTTTACAGACGTTATAAGCGATGCATAAACATCATCTTCAAGTGCAATCTTAAGATTATTTATTTCCTGTTTTGTTGGATTTTTGGTTTGAAATGTAACAAAGTCCATATCCTCTATAATTGCAATAGGCTTTTGTTCTTTCCCTTCGCCCATTGTTAAAACAGCAGCTGTTGCTAAAGAATCTGCGACATTTGTTTTTTCTGCCTTCAGTTTTCTACCAAAAATATCCGGCTTTCCAATGTAATTATTTAGCGCTCGAAACCCGCTATGAGACAATGCTACGCCCGTAACTCCCCATCTAAGAGGAGAAAGCTTGCTATCTGTAATAATAACTCCGATATATTTAAGATTGAACTTTTTTGCTAAATACTTTCTTATTCTATTTGCGCTTTTTTGAGGATCTTCCGGCCACAATACATAGTAACCGTTCCCGTTTGATTCGTCAATTCCAGCAGATGCAACCATAATATTATTATTTATCGTAATCATAAAATCATATTGGTTATATTCCCGCTCCAAATAATATTCTGCTTCTTTTTTAGCTAATTCATCTTTTTGTTCTTTTGATTTAATTTTAACTATTCTTCCTTCACAAATACTTACTATTTTTGATGTAACAGCAACAACACTTTTTTCATTTAGGTCGTTAATATACGTATCAAGAACTTTAAAAAGATTGTTATCTTCCTTTGTAATTTTATGAGTTTTAACAGGGGTAACTTTCATACTCGTGTATTATACACTAGTATCTAGACGAATTTGCTATTGGTGTAAAAATTCCTTAGAATATAAAGGATGAAAAGGGTCAAATATTTTCTTTTGTTTCTGATTTTAATTGGTGCATTTGGCGTTCGCTTATACAGATTTGATGGTCCGATTGCCGATTGGCACAGTTGGCGACAGAGTGATACTTCGGCAGTTTCTCGGAACTTTGTAAAGTAAGGTTTTGATATTTTACATCCAAAATTTGATGATTTATCAAATGTTCCGTCCGGACTTGATAACCCAAACGGATACAGATTTGTTGAATTTCCTATTTATAATTTAGCCCAGGGAGGGTTATATTATGTATTTGGTTTTTTAACGATTGAACAGTGGGGAAGGCTGGTTACAATTTTTACATCAATTATTTCCACAGTATTTATTTATCTTATTGTCAAAAAATATAGTAACGAAACCGCTGCGCTTTTTTCGGCTTTTTTCTATGCTTTCTTGCCTTATAATATCTATTTTAGTCGGGTTATTCTTCCTGATCCAATGATGGTTATGGCGATATTAGGCGGAATTTACTTTTTTTCTCAATGGATTGAAAAAAAGAATTCTCAATTTTCAATTCTCAATTTTCAATTTCTTTTGTCGGTTATATTTACTGCGTCTTCATTTCTTTTAAAACCATACGCTCTATTTTTTACTTTGCCAATCATATATTTATCACTTAAGTCTTTTGGTCTTAAGTTATTTTTTAAGTGGCAGCTTTGGTTGTTTGCAACTTTAACTCTAGCTCCTTTAGTTTTCTGGAGGTATTGGATGCAGCAATATCCGGAAGGAATTCCTGTAAGCGATTGGCTTTTTAATGGAGGGAATATACGTTTTAAGCCGTCCTTTTTTTACTGGATTTTTGCGGACAGAATTGGCAGGCTTATTTTGGGGTATTGGGGAATTGCTATTTTTAGCTTCGGATTAATTCAAAAGAAAAGCCGGGAAACTTTATTTTTCTTTTCATTTTTGATATCGTCTCTTTTGTATTTAATTGTTATTGCAAGAGGAAACGTTCAACATGACTATTATCAGATTTTGATTATTCCATCCATTGTTATATTTTTGGGCTTAGGCGCGGAAGCGTTATTAAAAATTCCTAAAGAATATTTTAGTCAAACTATTGCCCGTGCTATGTTTGTCATATGTGTTTTTTTCATGTTTTTGTTTGGTTGGTATTTTGTGCGGGATTTTTTTAATATTAACAACATGTCAATTGTAATTGCCGGAGAAGCAGTCGATAAATTAACTCCTAAAAATGCAAAAGTACTTGCTCCATATGAAGGAGATACTTCTTTTCTTTATCAAACTCGAAGATCAGGATGGGCTAGTTTTCAAAGGGCACTTCCGGAGATGATAAAAATGGGAGCAACACACCTGGTTTTTGTAAATACTAAAGAATCTGATTACAATTTGGGGAAGGAATATAAAATTATAAAAGCAACACAGGATTACATCCTTTTTGATCTGCTAAAAAAACCATGAAAATACTTATTGTTTCTTCTTATCTTCCCTTCCCTCTTTTTTCCGGGGGACATATCCGTTTATTTAATTTATTAAAAGAATTGTCCTATAAACACGAAATAACGCTTGTTTGCGAAAAACGTGATTATCAAAAACAATCGGATATACAAGAAGTCGAGAAAATATGTAAAAATGTTTTCACTGTTAACAGAAGAAAACAATGGAGTATTAAAAATATTTTAAAAACCGGTTTTTCAATGAATCCTTTTTTGATTGTCGGACACACCAATTTGTCCATGAAAAGAAAAATTAAGGATTTACTGCAAAAAGAAAAGTTTGACGTTTTGCACGCGGAAACATTTTATATTATGCAGAATATTCCAAAAACCAAGATACCGATAGTTCTGGCAGAACATAATATTGAATACATGGTTTATAAAAGATTTGCAGACAGCAAGCCCTTCTTTATAAAATTGCCTTTTTATGTAGATGTTATTAAAATGAAAAGACTTGAAGAAAATTTTTGGAAAAAAGCGGATAAATTAATTGCTGTTTCGGAAGAGGAAAAAAGATTAATGAATAGGAAAGATGTGGTAGTTATTCCAAACGGCGTAGATATTGAGAAATTTCAGCCAAAGGCTGATCGTCCTTTGGACGACAAAATTAAGAACGAAAAGAGAGTATTATTTATCGGGGATTTTAAATGGATGCAAAACAGAGATGCTGCCTTATGGATTTTAAAAGAAATATGGCCGGAAATAAAATCAAAAATTACCCATTCGACAAGCTCAGGGCAAAGTTCAAAGTTGAATTTGAAACTCTGGGTTGTGGGAAGGAATATTCCCGAATCTATTAAAAAATTAGGAGACGAAAGTGTTATTTTTGATGAGAATAATCAACAGGAAACACAAGATATTTTTAAAGATGCCGATTTACTTCTTGCGCCGATCAGAATAGGAGGAGGAACAAGTTTTAAAATATTGGAAGCAATGGCGAACGGGTGCGTAGTTGTTGCTACCCCTTTAGGACGTGAAGGCATTGATGCTAAGGACAATAAAGAAATTTTAGTTGCGGACAACGTTAATGAAATAGCTGAAAAATCTTTGAATATTCTAGAAGACAAAAATTTTTACGAAAAAATTGCAAAAAACGCAAGATTATTAATTGAGGAAAAATACAGCTGGACGGAAATTGCTAAAAGACTGGAGTCGGTTTATAATTCAACAACTCAATAAATTCATGATAGACATCTCTATAATTATCGTTAGTTATAATACTAAAAGTATTTTATTAGATTGCATAGGTTCGATTAAAGGTTCAATTATTGGCGTGAAGTTAAATAACGAAATAATAGTTGTTGATAATTTTTCGACAGACGGATCATCTGAAGCATTAGCGAAAGAATACCCTGATGTGATTTTAATTCAAAATAAAGAAAATCTTGGATTTTCTAAAGCAAATAATATTGGAATTAAAAAATCAACCGGACGCTATATTTTATTTTTAAACTCAGATACAATTGTTCATAAAAAAACATTGGAAACAATGGTTGATTTTATGGATAAAAATAAAGAAGCAGGATGCGCAACGTGTAAGGTTGTTTTGCCTAACGGCGAACTAGACGGCGCATCTCATCGCGGATTTCCAACACCTTTAAATTCTTTGTATTATTTTTCGGGTTTATCAAAGCTTTTTCCTAAATCAAGAAATTTTGCAGGTTATAATTTGGGCCATATTGACGTCGATACTATTCATGAAATAGATGCATGTGCCGGCGCCTTTATGATTGTTAGAAAGTTGGCCGGTGAAAAAATCAATTGGTGGGACGAAGATTATTTTTGGTATGGGGAAGACATAGATTTTTGCTACAGGTTAAAAAGAAAAGGCTATAAAATTTATTTTGTCCCAACGGTATCGATACTTCATTATAAAGGAGCAAGTGGCGGCATTAAAGATATTTCAAAGCATTTAACAACGGCTGATGAAGAAACAAAAAAAATGGCAAAATTTGCCCGATTCGACGCGATGAGAATATTTTATAACAAACATTACAAAAATACTTATCCCTGGTTTGTTAATTGGTTAATTTACAGAGGTATAGATCTTCGCCAGCGTCTCTCTTAATAATACAATTCATCTGATTTGTTATCTTCACAATTATTAGCTATAATTTGAGTATGAGAATTGGGATAGATGCAAGACTATGGAACGAAACAGGTGTTGGGAGATACACAAGGAACTTGGTTAAAAATCTTCAAATTCTAGACAAAAAGAATGAGTATGTCTTGTTTGTCGGAGGCGAAAGCTACGAAAATCTCAAATCTCAAATCTCAAATCTCAAATGGAAAATCGTTAAAACAAATATAAGATGGCATAGCATTGAGGAGCAAATTAAATTTCCCATAACTATCAACAAACAAAATTTAGATCTTGTTCATTTTCCTTATTTTTCCGTCCCGATTTTTTACAACAAGCCGTTTGTAGTTACAATACATGATTTAATACTACATAATTTTCCAACGGGAGAAGCATCAACTTTACCCATGCCTTTATATAAGGCTAAGTTACTGGGATATAAGTTTATTATTTCCAGAATCTCTAAAAAAGCAAAGAGAATTATTGTTCCAACAAATGCGGTAAAAGATGAAATGATTCGACGATTACATATTCCATCTTCAAAAATCGAGGTGACATATGAAGGGATAGATGATTCGCTAAGTTCAAAGTCCAAAGTTCCCGCTTCGCCCACATCGACCCGCTTCGCGAGGCGAGCGCGAGGCGTGCAGCGAGGCGAGCAAAGTTCAAAGTCACAGAAAATATCTTCCAGATATTTTCTGTATGTGGGGAATGCGTATCCGCATAAAAATCTTAAAAGGTTGATTGCTGCTTTTCAAAAGTTTAAATCGGAATCTTCCGACAAAGAGACAAAATTGATTCTTGTAGGAAGAAAAGATTATTTTTATATAAAATTGGAAGATTTTATATCTAAAAACAATTTGAATAATATTCAAATTATCTATACGGCAGATGATAGCTTACTTTCCTACCTTTATAAAAATGCAATTGCGCTTATTGTCCCGTCTCTAATGGAAGGGTTTGGGCTGACGGCGGTAGAGGCAATGAGTAACGGATGTTTGGTTTTGGCATCCGATATTCCGGCGCTTAAAGAAGTTTGTCTGGATAGCGCAATTTATTTTGATCCGTATAGCATTGAAGATATTAAGGAAAAAATAAAGCTTGTTTGCTTAAATGACTCAAAATATGATATTAAAACAATGGTCGAAAAAGGAATTAGTCGTGCTTCAAATTTTTCATGGGAAAAAATGACTGAAGAGACGTTAAAGATTTATGAAAGTAGCATTGGTCTATGATAGGGTTAATAAATGGGGAGGGGCGGAAAGAGTACTGTTGGTTTTACACGAATTATTTCCAAATGCTCCATTATATACATCTGTCTACAACTCAAAAAAAACTAAATGGGCGGAAGTTTTTAATGTAAAAACTTCTTTTTTGCAAAGATTTCCAAATGCCACGGATAAACACGAATTTTATGCACCTTTTATGCCTCATGCGTTTGAAAGTTTTTCTTTTGACGGATACGATCTTGTAATCTCGGTAACCAGCGAGGCAGCCAAAGGAATTATGACTAAGCCTAAAACAAAGCACATTTGTTACTGTCTTACTCCAACCCGTTATTTATGGAGCGGATATGATGAATATTTTTCAAACAGAATACTTAGATCTTTATCTAAGCCTGTGGTTTCTTATTTGCGGCGTTGGGATAAAATAGCGTCAAAAAGGCCAGATAAATACATTGCGATTTCAAAAGAGGTTCAAAAAAGAATTAAAAAATATTATGGAAAAGAATCGGAAGTTATTTATCCGCCGGTAACATTAGCAGATGCTGGCGATAGCCATCTGCCGCACGTTGCAAAGGGCTCTCACAATAAGTATTTTCTTATTGTTTCCCGAATGGTTCCATATAAGAGAGTTGATATTGCTATTAAAGCGTTTAATAAACTTAAGCTTCCGCTTAAAATTGTCGGAACGGGAGTTGAGGAGAAAAGATTAAAAAAGATTGCAATGTCCAATATTGAATTTTTGGGGAACTTGACTGACATGGAGCTACTGAGGTATTATAAAGGAAGCTCAGCTTTAGTTTTTCCGGCGAATGAAGACTTTGGGCTTGCGATACTTGAAGCGCAAATGTTTGGAAAACCAGTTATAGCGTTTAGAAAAGGGGGAGCTTTGGAAACAATAATTGACGGGAAAACCGGCGAGTTTTTTTATCCTCAGCATGAGGACGCGCTGATTAAAACATTGCAAGGTTTTATTGGCAAAAAATATAAAATATCGGATTGTATAAAACAAGCAGAGAAGTTTAACAAAGAGAGATTTAAACAACAGTTTTTAGAATCAATTAACAGATTTTTTAGAGAAATAAAAAAATGAAGATTGTAATTTTTGCAGGAGGAGTCGGCACAAGACTTTGGCCCGTTTCCCGAAAAAACACTCCAAAACAATTTGAAAAAATCATTGGAGATAAATCCACTCTTCAAGAAACAGTTGATAGATTAATGCCGCAATTTAAACCTTCCGATATATGCATCGCAACAGGTATTAGATATAAAGATATTGTACTTAAACAACTTCCTCAGATTCCAAAAGAGAATTTTATATTTGAACCGGAAATGCGGGATGTCGGTCCGGCAATTGGACTTGCGTCTTCAATTTTAGAAAAAAGATATCAGGACGAACCGATGGCAATTCTTTGGAGCGATCATATGGTTAAAAATACCGATGCGTTCAGAAATGCATTAAGTCTTGCAGAACAGATGATAGAAGGAAAACAGGCAGATTTTATATTTATTGCTCAAAAACCACGCTTTGCGAATCAAAATATCGGTTGGATAGAAGTAGGCGGAGAATTAGATAACAAAGGGAAAGAGGGAATTAAAATTTTTGATTTCAAAAAATTGCGCTACAGACCGAAATTATCGGACGCAATATCTTTTTTTGAGGATAAAAATTTTGTATGGAATCTGGGCTATTTTGTTACGACTCCTAAATATTTAAATTCTCTGTTTAAAACTTTTGTTCCTTCAATGCATGAGCAGCTTGGCTCTATAAAAGACACATGGGGAACCGATGATTATGAAAGAACTCTTAGCGAAATTTATCCTTCTTTGGAAAAAATAAGTTTTGACGATGCGATTCTGGAAAAAATGAAACAGCAAAATGTTTTTGTAATTTCGGCAGATTTGGGATGGAGCGATGTTGGAGCCTGGGAGGCATTAAAAGAGGCGCTTAGTAATACGAAAGAAGATAATGTTACAAAAGGAAATATTTTACTGGAAGATTGCACAGATACTTTGTTTTTTAATTATACAAATCAACTGATGGTTGGAATAGATTTAGAAGAGATGCTTTTAATTAATACCAATGATGTTTTGTTGGTTTGTCCAAAAACTTCTGTCCCAAAAATCAAGAAATTGGTTGAGAGTTTGAGTGGTACTCCAAACGAACATTTGACATAAACTATGCCTGTTGTAGAAGTCAAAAAAAGCATGTTTTACAAAATTACAAAAAGAGGTTTGGATATAATATTTTCTTTAACTTTATTTCTGATATTTCTTCCTATTATTGCTGTTGTGGCGATTTTAATACTTTTTGATTCAAAATGGCCAATATTTGCGGATACTCCGGAAAGAGTCGGTAAAAACGGAAAACCTTTTAAGATGTATAAGTTTAGATCAATGGTGCAAAATGCACATGAAATATTACGTGAAAATCCTAAGTACTCGAAATTATTTGATACATACAAAAAAGGCAGTTATAAATTAAAAGATGACCCAAGAGTTACAAGGGTTGGACACTTTATCAGAAAACACTCTTTAGATGAAGTTCCTCAAATAATAAATGTTTTGATAGGAGAAATGAGTCTTGTCGGACCAAGGGCATATTACCCGGATGAGTTGCGAGAGCAGCAAAAGAAATATCCAAACACAAAAGATTCTGTAAAAGTCGTACTTTCTGTCAGGCCTGGAATTACCGGTTTCTGGCAGGTGTCTGGAAGATCGGAAATAAATTTTGATAAGCGCATACAAATGGATGCGGATTATGTTAGAAAAAGATCTGTTCTGTATGACTTATGGATTATTTTAAAAACTCCTTGGGCAATGATTTCGGGAAAGGGAGCTCTCTAAGTTTGACATTTATTGTTAATTTTGTTTATTATTAATATATGGAAGGTTTTAAAAAAATAGATTTAAGTTCCGAAAGTAAGAACGAAGTTATAAATTCCGGTAAGAAACCAAAAATCCCCAAAAAGTTTTTAACAATATTTTTAGTGTTTATTATTCTGCTAGCCGTATCGTCAATTTTTACAATTATCTTGCCTGCTCAAAGAACATATAAATCGGCAATGAAAACATACGAACAAACTAAAAAAACACTTGATGCGGTAAAAAAGCAAAATGTGGAATTGGCAAGTACGGAGCTTGAAAAAACAAAAAAAGATTTAGTAGAAACACAGAAAAACCTTAATGCTTTGTCTTTCTTAAAATATGTTCCCATATTGGGCGGTTATTATAACGATGCGGATCATCTTGCTAAGGCCGGATATCATAGTCTAAATGCGGCAACAGTTTTAGTTGACTCCGTTAAACCTTATGCGGATATTTTAGGATTAAAAGGTCAGGGAAGTTTTGTAATGGGGTCTGCCGAACAAAGGATTCAAACGGCAATCATGACCATGGGTAAAATTACGCCCCGCATAGATGATGTTTCCGATACATTTATTTTGGCAAAAAAAGAAATAGACGCAGTTGATCCGAATCACTACCCTTCTATTTTGGGAGGAGACAAAATCAAAAAGAACCTTATTAAATTAAAAGAAACGACCGATCAGGGTGCCACTTTTGTTGATCAGGCGCGTCCATTAATAAAAGTAATGCCTAGTCTTTTAGGAGAATCCAAAGAAAAAAAATACCTTATATTATTCCAAAACGATAAAGAATTACGCGCAACGGGCGGATTTATCACGGCATATGCTATTTTTAGGATAGACAAGGGAGTAATTCATGTTGAAAGATCGGACGATATATACAACTTAGATAATGCAGTAGCAAATAAACCTAAAGCGCCCGAGCCGATTTTAAAATATTTGCCAAAGGTTTATTCCCTTAATCTAAGAGATTCAAATCTTTCACCGGATTTTGAAGAATCAATGAAGACTTTTAATTCTATGTATCAAAAAATTCCGGGAAGAGTAGACATAGACGGAATTATTGCAATAGATACACATGTTCTTGTTTCGACAATAAAAATATTAAACGACGAAGTTCAAGCTGCAGGAATAACATTTACCACAAAAGAAGATAAACGCTGCAATTGTCCCCAGGTAATTTATACATTGGAAGATAATATCTCAAGACCGGTTAATTATGTTAAGTCCGGCAGAAAAGATCTTCTTGGTGCTCTTTTATATGCCATAATGGAGAAAGCTCTGAAATCGTCGCCTAAACTTTATTGGGGACCGCTATTTCAGGATATGATAGCGGAAACGGCTCAAAAACATATTTTGTTTGATATAAACGATAAAAATGCGCAAGATGGAATTGTAGCCCTAAATGCTGCGGGAAAAATAAAAACTTTTGATGGGGATTATCTTCATATAAACGATACAAACTTTGCCGGCGCAAAATCAAATATGTATGTTAAGCAAAATGTTGAACAGAGTTATGATGTAAAATCCGATGGAAGCATAGTAAAAACAGTAACTATAAACTATAAAAATCCCTACCCTCCGTCCGATTGTAACCTGGAAAGAGGAGGATTGTGTTTAAATGCGGACTTAAGAAACTGGCTTAGGATTTATGTTCCGAAAGGAAGCGAATTAATAGACAGTAAAGGGTCGGAGGTTAAGGTCTCTACATACGAAGAGTTAGGGAAAACGGTTTTTGAAGGATTTTTTATAGTTCGTCCTCAGGGTTCGGCGAAATTTACAATTTCTTACCGCCTTCCGTTTAAATTGGCGAAAGGATCATCGCTACCTGTTCTTGTCCAAAAGCAGCCGGGAACAGATAAAAACGGATACGAAACTAAGGTTAATGGCAAAAAAGCTGAAAAATTTGATTTAGTTACAGACAAAGAATTAAAATTGGCAAATTTCTAGTTAAGCATGCGAACCTATAAGACAGAAGGAATTATAATCAAGCGTAAAAACTTCGGAGAAGCAGATAGGATTCTTACAGTTTTAACTAAGAACCAGGGTAAAATACAAGTAAAGGCAACAGGAGTTAGAAAAATTCAAAGCCGTCGCTCCTCTCATGTAGAACTTCTAAACCATAGCACACTTTTTATTTATAAAGGCCGGGGCATTCTGCCCGTTTTAACGGAAGCGGAAACTTTAAACAGTTTTCAGGAAATAAAAGACGATTTAACAAAAGTGGGATTTTCCTATCATTTATGCGAATTAGTTGACGGACTTTGCGCAGAAAATCAGGAGAACAGACAGGTTTTTTTTCTTTTCCGGGAAACACTGGAATATCTTTCAAAAGAAGAAGATATGGTATCTGTTATCCATGAATTCGAGGCGGAGCTTTTAACATTACTTGGTTTCTGGCCAAAAAATAGAGTTGTCAAAAACGTAAATACGGAGTATATTATCGAAAATATTCTGGAACGCCGCCTAAAAAGTAAATCCCTCTTCTCAAAATTTCAATAAATTCTTGTTTTTGGCAATATTCGGCAAGATCTGGCAATATTCGGCAAGATCTGGTACTATATATTATGATTAGTGCATTATTCTAAGTATTTGATTGCACGAATTTTTTTATCAGTGGAATCGTTTAAGTTTAGCTTTTAGGATTTCACGGATGAAATTTATCCGCGAAAATCATTACTATAAAATATGTTTCAGCTACGATTTATTATATGAAGATTCCTCCTATTTACACTATAACTTCGGAGATGATAGATCTAATTGCAAAAATTAATGCCAATCTTATCTATCTTTCATCTCTTGAACTTCCTGAATTAATTAAAGAAAAAATACAAAGAATAAGTATACTAAAGAGCTCTCTTTTTTCTGCCCGGATTGAAGGAAATCCTTTAACTATAGATGATTTTGAAAAAGAAAGTAATGAAAACGAAAAAAAGATAGAAATTTATAATCTGAAAAAGGCAGCGGAATTTATAAATAAAAAAATAAAAACTCAATCAAGAATTTCAAAAAAAATGATTTTAGATTTGCACTCAATAGTAATGAATGATTTGAACTCGGATCAAGGAAGATTCAGGACTGAAGTAAGCGCGATTTTTAACGTGGCGGGAGTTGCGGTTTATATGACTCCGCCTCCAAACCAAGTTCAGATACTGTTAAATCGAATGTTTAACTACGCAAATTCTGATACTGAAAGGTTTCCTCTTATTAATGCGTTTATAACACATCTAATTTTTGAAAAAATACATCCTTTTATAGATGGAAATGGCAGAGTTGGCAGACTTTTAGTATCTTCTATTCTTAAATCAAAAGACAAAAATAATAACTTTCACGTTTCATTCGAAGAGTATTTAGATGAACACAAGGAAGATTATTACTATCATTTAGATAATGGATTATCAAAAACCAATGATTATCTATTATTCATGCTTGATGCGTTTTATAATCAAACGGAAAGATTAAAAGACTTGGTAGAAAAAGAAAAGCAGAATAAAGAAGCTCTGCTTCTTCCTCCCAGGCAGGAAGAAATTTACAATATTATCAAAGACCATAACATAGTTTCTTTTGATCAAATAAAACGCCGTTTTCTTAAAGTTCCCGAAAGAACTTTAAGATATGATTTGAAAAAATTAATAGAAAAAGGGGTAATAGTAAAAATAGGCGAAACGAGAGGAAGTTATTATAAAATAAGTAACAGATTTTAAATATCAGATGCTTTAAGTATCGTAATTTGAGTTATATTTCTGGCGATTAAATATTTTCCTGGCTGATTAGGATTAGGGAACCAATAACTTTGGCCACGGCGGAAGCAAGTAGGATCAGCATCGGGATCTTCTTTATTTTGCCTTTCTAGCGTAAGAATAGTTGAATGCCCGCTTCTTATTTGCTGTGCTGGCAAGTCATATATTACTTCGCCATCTCCGGTATAAAAAGTATGACCAAAACCGGAAGGATAATAATTAAATAAAACTCCGGTTTCTGTATCAGAAGATGCAACTTCCAGTACAAAACCACTTTGTCCGGGACCATGTTTATAGTGCCTGCATGCAATACTGATACGGTCTTTCGGAGTAAGAACATCTAATCTTAATTCTTCTAAGCGTTGAACTTTCTCTAATCTTACTCTTTCATCGGGACTTAAAAAACCATACTTATCCCTATCGGGTGTCATATTAAGTAAGTATTTTACCATTTTTTGAGATTTAAGTCATTTTTAACTTCCTTCTTTATCTCCTTTGGCTTTTTTGGTATGATTGGCTTATAGATTACAAATGGATTCCA
>Ga0209541_10011534_pt1 | contig 13815 bp, 16 predicted proteins | sample RifCSPlowO2_01_FD_184027 | JGI IMG/M metagenome (GOLD analysis project Ga0209541, IMG submission 184027) | Groundwater microbial communities from Rifle, Colorado - Rifle CSP2_plank lowO2_0.1 (SPAdes) (version 2) | ecosystem: Environmental > Aquatic > Deep subsurface > Groundwater | place...
CACAAAAACCTGCAAGCCCGCCACAAAAAGTATTTTAAAGCCGCTTGGCTTGTTGCTTGCAATGGTTGAATTAATGGCTGGAGGGCCTGCGCCGCACCACGCGCACCAAACGCACGCTGGGCAGAAGAAAGGGCCTTTTATTTTTGAAAATAATTTTGTATTTGGCCTGCTTGTTGCCTTAGTTGCGCTGCTCGCAGTTAATGGTGTTTTAATTAATTCTGCGTCCGCGTCTTCTGCCGGCGGAAGTGTAACATTAAGTTCAGATTTAAATTATGGACCGATAACAACGCTGAAGCCCATGCCTCTCGCTGCCGGTGAGAGCCCAAGAATTGCCGGCTACAAAAGCATTGTCAAGGCATTGCCAACAATCAGCGAGCTGCCAATCAAAGCGCCAACCGGTAACATTGTTCAAGATTTAGTAAATAATATTGTGCCGCACGGCACTCCAAGGTATGGCGCAGAGGCAGGAGTTTCATTTGACGACCCGCTTACTGCGCAAAAGTTGTGGAGTAAGGCGCGGGCAATCCAGCTTGATGCGGGCCAGCAGAAGCGATGGAGCAGAATAGTTAATTCATTTACATGCGATTACTGCTGCGGCTCGCCACAGAACCCGACCATAATAACGCGATGCGGCTGCGCGCACTCATATGCAGCGCAGGGCATGGCAAGGTGGTTTATCAAAAATTATGGGGATAGCTATTCCGATGAGCAGATTTACGGCGAGATGGCCCGCTGGTATGCATTGTGGTATCCGGGGCCGACTGTAAAAAGAATAGTGCAGGAACTTCAAACAGGAAAATAATCTTGGAGAGATAAAGATGGAAAGAAAAGAATTACTGGCGGTTGTTCTGATAGCAGTGCTATTAGTAACTACGGCAATACAAACGGCAGCCTTAGTTGGCATTGGCAGCACTTCAATAAGCGCGGCAAGAAGCGTTGCGCCTGCCGCTGCGGGGGCAAGCCCGTCACAAGCTGAGCCGTCAAGCAGCGCAGCCAATTTAAATGACCTGCCAAGCATGGTTGGCGGTTGTTGATTGCCGGTTGAGGGTTGTAATGGGAAAACATCTGGAAACAGCATTATATATTTTAGTAGCTCTGGCAGTAGTGTTTTCTTTGGCAAATACCGCGATTGTTCTTGATAAAAGTGCGAAAGCAAGGGCCGTAGTAAGGCAGGCTGAGCTTGACGCGCAGCCGGCAAATATTGATTTAACAATAATAACAGCAGCATCCTGCAAAACCTGTTTTGATATTGCCCCGGTTATTGATAGCTTAAAGAAAGCAAATGTAAAAATAACTTCCGAAAAAGCGATTGATGCTTCATCAGCGGAAGCAAAACAATTAATTGAAAAATATGGCATATCGCGGCTGCCGACAATAATGGTTTCTGGCGAGCTGGGCAAGCCATCGGTTAAAAGCTTCTTCAGCAATGGCTGGCAAGTTAGCATTGATACTGCAGTTTATTCCGCTGTTCTTCCGCCATATGCAGATGTAGCAGGCAACATCAAAGGGCTTGTCTCACTGACACAAATCTCTGATGAGTCGTGCAGCAAATGCGCCGATATGTCTTTGGTAATAAATTTCTTCAGGCAGGCCGGCGTGAAGTTCTCAACAGAAAAGGAAGCAGACTACAAAACTTCTGAGGCACAGGAACTAATTGCAAAATTCGGCGTTGACCGAGTGCCAGCAATTATTGTTTCAAAAGATGTCCTTGAATATTCTGCAGTCGCTGAAGTCTGGCCGCAGCTCGGCGCGACTGAAAAAGAAAATATGTTTGCGCTGCATACAACAAGTCCGCCATATCGAGACTTAGCAGAAAATAAAATTGTTGGGCTTACAAAAGTAGTTTATTTGTCTGACAAAAGCTGCGCAACATGTTATGATGTCAGCATTAACAAAAACATACTCGCAGGCCTCGGCGTAACAATTGCCGATGAGTCACGCATTGATATAGCGGATGCAGAGGGCAAGGGCTACTTGGAAAAATATTCTATAATAAAAGTCCCAATAATAATTTTATCCCCTGAGGCAAGCGCTTATTCGCGGTTTGTCGCAGCGTGGAAGCAGGTCGGCGACATTGCTAGCGATGACTGGTATGTAATGCGCAATCCGAATGTTCTTGGAACTTACAAAGATCTGACAACCGGGCAAGTAGTCGCGCCGCAGGCACGGGCAGCAAGTTCTGACAATGGACAATAGAGCTAAGCTTTATTTAGGAATTGGCATCGTAATCGTGTTTCTTGTAGCTGGAATAACTTTTGTGAATTTTCGGCCACAGTCAGCGGAATCGGCGTATCAAACCCCTGCGCCAGAAGAAGTTGTGCGGCAGTATTTTGAATCATGGGACAAGAAAAACTGGCCGGACATGTACGCCACAATTTCAGATGGGTTCAAGAAAATTGATCCAGATGCAAAAGACCTACAATCCTTTATCGAGTTTGCAGAGTCGCAAAATGTTTCGGGAGTAAAAATAAATAGCATAGAAATAGAATCCATGCAGATGGATGGCATAGAAGTTTCAAAAGACTTGGCTGGCATGCCACGCATGACTGCCGTTATAAAATATTCTGTTGAATTTTTGTTAAAAGACGGAACATTTAAAAATTTTTCAGATAGATTTACGTTGAAGTTCCGAGATGGCGATATAATCCCTGGATGGAAGCTGGTTCACCCCTATGGAAAAAACATTGACACCACCTGAAGACGCGGAAGTTAAGGCGGAGAAAGAGCCTGCCACTAGCAAGAAGGATTATGATGATTATATTATTTATGCGGTCTTGATTTTTACAGTTATTGTTGTGAGCTTTGCAGGATACTCGGTTTTTAAACTTTATTTCCCGTCGGCAATGCAGGCAATTTCAGCAGCACCGACTGGCATGGCAGTGGCATCTACAATGCCGCTGACAGGATTTGATAAACAACTGGCGCGCGAGATGATGGACAAAAACAATGATGGGAAATGCGATTCCTGCGGCATGCCAGTAGAAATGTGCATAGATTCAGGGCAGATGCAATGCAACATGGACTCAAAATCCACAATCGGCATTCTTGGCTCGCAGCACATCCACGCTGATTTCAAAGTATATACTAATGGCAAGCCAGTGGATTTCTCTGACAAGACGCACATGGCGCAGGCGCAGGCCGGCAAATCAGTGAGCAGTTTTATCCATGTCGATTCCGGCGCGCCTGCTCCTGAAAAGACAGGGGATGTCCTGCATATGCATGCAACTGGAGTTCCTTTGTGGATATTTTTCAAGAGCATCGGGGTCGAGCTGCCAACCGGGGCGAAGGCATATGCCAACGGCGCTGTGATTGGCGATTGGCAGAATTATGTTTTCACAGACATGGACAAGATTTTGGTTACTGATGGCGCAGGAGACTTAAACGGACAAATGAATTCTGTGACAGGTTTTGCTGCAAGGCATTAAAAAGAATTAAGTTAAATAAAATACTCTGTCTTTTGATTCAACTTTAACGCGGTCGCCGACTTTCATTGTAATCGTGCGGGTCTGATACCCCGCGCTTTGGTCAGAATTGCTTCGCAATTCCTACGCCCACAATTCCTTCGGAATTCTGGTTAGCGCGCGATTACAATTCAAAAACTCGCGGGTAAAGCGAGCATCGCAAAACCACGGGCTTTAGCCCGTGGATAGATGCGAGCAGCGAGTTTTTGTTATTTGCGAGTTTCGTTTTTGCGTTGTAAAAACAAAATGGCCACAAAATACTTCATAGCATTTGTGATTGTAGCAGCCCTCTTAGTCAGCGGCTGTGCGGGCCAGCAAGCACCACAGCAGGCACAAGAGTCAGGCAGCCCAAGGCAGGTAACTAGTGAATTTCCTTTTGGCTGGCAGATTGTAAAAACAGTAAATGATGACCTCGCTGGCATCAGCGCAACAGGGACAACAACGTGGTACAAAAAAGGCGCAGAAACTTTGGTTGTCTCAAAGGCAACTTTTACAAAAGAAGGCGATGCCAAAAAATACTACGACGCACAGATGGCAGGCGCAAACACCAAAGAGCCGTTCAGCGCAGGGGACGGCGCTTTCATCTCAACTGACACTGGCCAGCTCTGGGCTTATGGATACAAAAATAATGTAAAAATTAGTATTTCGTATAAGAACACGCCTGACGAAACTTACAAGAGCAAAGATTTGGAGAAGGAAACGGAAATTATTCAGGGCGCGATGATGGCACTTTTGGTATAGTTCTGTGCCATTAAAACTGCATTTTCAAAATAAACATTAGCTATGCAAATATTTATAAACCGACTTCTATCCTCATTAACAGCTTGCATTGAGAAATGCAATCGAGGCCAACTATGCCTAAAGCACGAATAAAATTATACAGCACAGACATAAAGAAACTGAATGACATAGTTAGCCAAATAACTGAAATCGCCAAAAGGACTGGCGTTAATTTTTCCGGGCCGATTAATCTTCCGACAAAAAAGCTCGTTATTTCTACGAGAAAATCGCCTGATGGCGAAGGCTCTGAAACATATGACCGGTGGGAGATGCGCATCCACAAGAGGCTGATTGACATGCAGGCAGAAGAACGCGCACTTCACCTTGTAATGCGAGTCACGATACCGCAGGATGTCAATATTGAGATTCAGGTTATAGAGTAAAATGACATTTCTGTCAACGCTGGCGTTGCTTTTTGGCGTGGTCGGCGGGTTTGCCAGTATTCCACAAATTTACAAGATTTTTAAAAGAAAGAGCGCTAAGGACATATCAATTATTACTTATGCTTTCTTTTTTGTAAGCTCAATAGTTTGGAGTTTTTATGGAGTAGAAATAGCAGCGGTTCCAATTATAACAGTAAATGTTCTCAGCGCAATTTCTATAAGTGTGATTATGCTTGGCTGGTTTTTATACGGGCGCGAGAAATAAACTGTTTACTCCAGCAAACATTATTCTCCACCAAATAAATGCTTATAAATTCCAGACAGATTTTTATTTTGGCCATTATTTATTTTATTCGTTAAGTGCGGTCAGCTTTGGAGGTGCGGTGTGGAGGTGTCAAAGGCAGAAGTAGTTTCCGAGGAAAAAATTATTTTATCTGTTAACCAAGAGAAAGTTATCAGAGATAAATATCTGCGCGATGACCCATCGCCAGAAGTCTGGCTCCGCCGCGTAGCCAGAAATATTGCGCTCGCAGAGCTATTTTATGCACCAGAGATAGAGGGCGCCCTTCGCAGCGTGAGCTGTTCGGCAGAGGAAGTCGAAGTTGGGAAAAATGTTTTTGCTAAAATGTTTTTGTTCCACAAAGGGCTTGCCTCGCACAATGAAAGGAGCGCGAATTTCAGGAGATTAGTGGAAAATTTATGCAGATTAGCAGAGGAAACTGAGGCAACAGGCAGGATAGTTAAGGAACACGAGAATAAATTTTACAAACTGCTTTCAGATTTTGAATTCCTGCCGAATTCGCCGACATTGATGAACGCGGGCCGCGAGCTGCAGCAGCTTTCCGCATGTTATGTCCTGCCAATCGAGGATTCAATTGAAGGCTGGATGGATGCAGCAAGAAATGCGGCAATAATACACAAGAGCGGCGGAGGGACTGGCTTTGCAGTTTCCCGCGTGAGACCTGCCGGCGATTCCGTGAAAACATCAAAAGGCATTTCATCCGGCCCGCTCTCCCCTCTGCTCATAATTAATGCAGTAACAGAGCAAATCAAGCAGGGTGGCACACGCAGGGGTGCAAACATGGGCATACTTTCAGTCTACCATCCAAATATTTTTGAATTTATCTCTATGAAAAAGCAGCAGGGCCTGCTTGAAAATTTTAATATTTCTGTTGCATTAGATGAAAAGTTTATGCGCGCAGTGGAGCGCAATGAAGAAATAGAGTTGGTTAATCCGAAATCAAAGCAAATTACAAGAAAAGTCAAGGCCCGCGAGATTTTTGACGCGATGTGCCAGAATGCGTGGGAGACCGGCGACCCGGGATTTGTTGTAATTGACAGGATTAATGCGTCAAACTCAAACCCGACGCCTGCGCTTGGGGAAATTGAATCAACCAATCCCTGCGGCGAGCAGCCTCTCCTTTCTTACGAGCCGTGCAACCTCGGTTCAATCAATCTGTCAAAATTCATCACAGACGGAAAAATTAATTTCGGAAAGCTGCGCGAAACCACAGAGCTCGCTGTCAGATTTTTGGACAACGTAATTGACATCAATAACTATCCAATTCCTGAAATTGAGGCAATGGCAAAGGGCAACCGCAGAATAGGTCTTGGAGTGATGGGCTGGGCAGAGATGCTTGTTCAGTTAGGCATTCCGTATGATTCTGAAGAGGCAATCAAGAAGGCTGAAGAAGTCATGAAATTCATAAATGACGCTGCCCTGGAAGCGTCAGAAGAATTAGCCGAGGAGCGTGGCGTGTTCCCGAATTTCAAGAATTCCATTTATGATGAATCCGGAGAATATTTCAGGAAGAGGGCAAAGCCGCGCAATTGCGCAAGAACGACAATCGCGCCAACAGGCACGATAGCAATCGCGGCAGGCCTGCAGGGCAGCGGTATAGAGCCATTCTTTTCAATCGCATATGTAAGATACAATGCAAAAGGTATTGACGCACTGAAGCGCGGCGAGCAGCCAGACGAAAACAATGTTTTTTATGAGCACAATAATTTATTCGGTGAAATAGCTAAGAAAAATAATTTTTTTGGGCTTGAAGAAAAAGAATTGTGGCGAAAAATCGCAGAAAACCATGGCTCAGTGCGCGGCGTTAGGGAAATTCCAGAAAACTTGCAGAAGTTGTTTGCCTGCGCGTATGATGTTACAACAGAATACCACATAAAACATCAGGCAGCATTTCAAAGATACACAGATAATGCGGTTTCAAAAACAATCAACATGCCAAACTCAGCCACGGTTGAGGATGTCAGAAACGCGTATTGGTTTGCGTTCAACGAAGGCGCAAAGGGCGTTACAATTTACAGGGACGGGAGCAAGAGCTTTCAGGTGCTGGCAACAGTTACAAAAAAAGAAAAAACGCCGGCAGCCAGCAGCTTGCAGCCTGCTGATGCTAACAGCCGCGCGGCAGGCACTCAGCACCCAGCACCCAGCGAAGTCATTGTCCGTGAAAGGCCAGAAGAAGTTTCTGGCACGACTTACAAAATCAAAACCGGCTACGGCAATCTGTATGTAACAATCAATAATGATTCTGATGGCAAGCCCTTCGAGGTCTTTGCGACAACAGGCAAGACCGGCGGAGTGCTGGCTGCAAAGTGCGAGGCTATCTGCCGCCTGGTCTCGCTGGCCCTCAGGTCAAATATTCCAGCAGATGAATTAATTGAGCAACTCAAGGGCATCAGGGGGCCGATGCCTGCGTGGAGCAAGCACGGGATTGTTTTGTCAATTCCGGATGCAATTTCGAAAATACTCGGGGCACACATAAACAAAGGCCAGACAAAGCTGGAAGAGTTTGCGAAGAAGAACGGCAACGGCAGCAGCAATGGCCACGGCGCAACAAAAAAGAAAAGCATTGCAGACACAGGCGAGGTACCTGAATGCCCCGACTGCCACAACATTTTAGAGTTTGGCGAAGGTTGCGCAACGTGTCAATTCTGTGGCTATTCAAAGTGTAGTTAAGTGCTATCGAGCCTGCGATATCACAAACTTAGTTTGCGGAACCAACTGCGTTGGAGATAGGCAAACATGTCAACTGGATTACAGTTGGAAGGGCGTGCAACCTGCTAGTTTTGCAGATATTCAAAGTGTAGTTAGCAAAGCTTTTTATATATATATATCCGAGCAAATAAATCCATGATAGCCGCAAAAGGAAATTTATTAATTATTACCCTTGGCAAATTAACTGTTTCCGGCACAAAATCGGCCTTGGGCAGGTATGAAAACCCAAAGGCCGAAGTTGAGATTTATGAAAAAGATTTGTCTGTAAATATTCAAAAAGGAATTACGAAAATTATTTTTCAGGCAAAGTTTGAATACAAAGAAGCAACAACAAGAAAAGATAAACCAAACTTCCTGCTCACTGTAAATAAAGATGGCAGGAAGTTTGCCGAGGCCCGCTGGTCTGATCCGGACATAATGAACAGGTTTGAACAGCATAGTGGCGAACTCTCCGCCGAAGTTGATTTAAAAAAATATTTTTCAGAAACAGAAAAAGTTGTTTTGGATTTTGATTTTAATCTGGAATGTTGGCTAGACGAAAGCTCGTGGCTTTCGGAAGGCGCCGGAAAGAAAACAGTTTCTGCATCAGACGTGGCACATGTCCGGCTGCACTTGCCAAAGGCAGAGGCACCGGATTCTGATCCAGAGGTTTTGCTAGAAATTGTGCCAACAACCTCTCCTGCAACGCACACACACGAGTCCGCAATGTGCATAAATGCGGACTGGGGACAACCGATGTTTTTTAATCTTTGGCTGGATAATAAATTTTGGTGATTTATATGAACGAACAAACGTCTCTGGAAAATAAAGTCGAAACCGCACATAAATTGTATTTGATTAGCACTGCATCTGCAGTTGTTACGATTAGTGTTGTGTATTTATACATGGCATATAATTCTTTATGGAATGATGCGAGATTGTTCACTGTTGGCCTGGCAGGCGGCGCAATAGTTACTAACCTCATAAACGGTTTGACAAATCTTCAAAATAAACTTCACAGATAAGTTTATGGAAAGCGGAGATAATTTAGAAAAAATAGTGCAAGGGCAGCCAAAGAGTTGGTTTCGCAAGTATTTTATAGAAGATATGCCCATTACGGACCCGCGCTCTATCAGAGGCCTTTGCACCGTTGGTGCTTTATCTCTTGCAACAATAGGAGGTGCTAATGGTAAGTTACTATGGTCCGCCAGATAGTCCCATGGGTTATTACCTGCACGGACTAATGGTGCTTTCTATAGTTGCTTTTCTTTATGGCGCATACTAAAGCTACCAAATAAAAAAGGTTTAGGACAGTGCTGACTCGCTGCTTGCGCCCATCTCTGGTCTTAACCCGCATTTTTTCATAAATTAATCACAGGTTTAATCTTGCAGTCTCAATCAAATGCTTGTACCAGCCAACTGTTATTGTTTTTGGATCATCCGGTCTTAGCCTGCCATCATTCAATGCAGCAAAAATTTCCTGTGCACCTTCGCTCGCGGTGAATTTCGGCCTGAAATCCATTGCCGAAGATATCTTATCAAAATTCACGCGGTAATTTCTCGTATCTGCCTGCCCGTACCACTCATATTCAAACGGGATGCCACAAGACTCTGCAACAAGTTTTGCCAGCGGAAAAATCTGGTAGTTCTGTGCAGGCTCGCCGACGTTGAAAATTTCCCTGCCGTACTTATCACTTTCCTCTTCAATTGTTTTTATGAACGCGGCGCTCGTGTCTTTGACATGGACAAATGGCCGCCACTGGCTGCCATCTTTCATAATTGGAATTTTTCCATTTTTGAAGAACCCCAAAACCATTCCGTTTATCGCTAAGTCAAACCTCATTCTATACGAGAAGCCGTAACATGTGGCCTGCCTCAAAACTGTGACGTGAAAGTCCTTGTCAGCAAGGGGCAGTGCATCATTTTCCCACAGGATGTTTGCCCGCGCATATGTTGTCTGCGGATTTACTGCTGATGTTTCAGAAACTATTTCGTTGCTAGCCCCATAGACACTGCAGGATGATGCAAGAACATATTTTCTCGCGCCGGCCTCCTTTGCAAGCCTTGCGATTCTTGCGCGGGCTTTGTAATTTATGTCCAGGGTTTTCTGCGCGTCAAGCTCGCCACTCGGGTCATTGGAAAGGGCAGCCATGTCAATTACTGCCTCAATGCCTTTTAGCACATAAGGCTGGAGCTCCCTTGTGTCGTCTTCAATCATGTGTATCTTATCTGAGACTTCAAGCAATGGCTCGCGGCCAAACAAAAATCTGTCAAAAACCGTAACGTCGTGCCCGCGCTCAGCTAGCAACCGCACAAGGGTTGAGCCGATGTAGCCAGCACCGCCGGTAACAAGAACTTTCATGGTTTGCTGAGCATGCAAAAAGACTTAAGCCTTTCGTTCAGGCGAAAAATTTTCCGACCAGCCAGATTATGGCTATGCCACCGAACAGAGCAGCTACCTGCCCGACAGATTCAAAAATTTCTTTGCCGCCGTGCTTGTGTATTTCTGGCATTAGGTCTGCGGTTGCGATATAAATGAAGCTGCCCGCTGCAAATGGTATCAGTATGTAAGTCAGGTTTTCTACGCTGCCTGCCATAAAATATGTTAAAATTGCGCCGGCAACAGCAGTCAGCGCAGTAAGAAAGTTGAACATGAGCGCTTTTGCTTTTGAAAACCCGCTGTAAAGCAAAATTCCGAAGTCGCCGAACTCCTGCGGGATTTCGTGGGCAATCACTGCCAGCGTTGTTACAATGCCGAGGGGAACAGAAGCCAGAAAGCTCGCGGCAATTATTGTGCCGTCAATGAAGTTGTGCATGCCATCCCCAACCAGGTTCAGGTAGCCGACTGCATGTGCGTGCTTGGTTTCGTCTTTGTTGCGTATGTGGTGATGGTGGTGCCAATGGAAATATAATTCTATCAAAAAAAATGTTAATATGCCAACCAGAGTAAAAAAGAAAACATTATCCGGCGGCGCGCTTGCGGCCGCGGGCAGCAAATCCAGAAATGCCGCGCCCAGCAGGCTTCCGGCAGCAAAGCTTGTCAGATAGCCAAGGACTTCATCAATCTTTCTGAAGTAGAGGGCAAGCACGCTGATAAACGACACTGCGCTGACAGCTATGACTGCTGCCAATATTAATAGCAATGTTGAGGCCATGACGTGCTTTGTTTCAAGGGTTATTTAAAACTAACGCTGTAGTTAGGTTTTTAATGGCAAATTAAATGGATGCCGCATGGAAAATCGCTATGATTTAGCAATGCGCCTGATTGGCGGAGGTTATTTGGGTCTCAGATCAGATTGCAGGCTGACAAGAATAGGCGAAACAAGAACTGGCCTGCCAAGACTTGGAGCAAGCAATGATGGCGGATTGCGGGCAGTTACAAGTGGCGCGCGCAGCGCAGTTGTTGATATTAGAGATAAGATATATCATTACAAAGCGATTGATCCGCTAAATGTGCTATGGCCGATTGTCAAAAGAAGAGATTGGATTGTGGCTCCTCAAGACTCGCCTGTAGAAAGGGATGTGCCCGGAACTCTTAAAAGCCAAGGAGACGCGATATTGGAACGGAAACGCACAGGCAAAATTGCTGATACTTATGCGCAAATTGGCATGCAACCTGCCCGCCAGCCGATTACAATATATAGAAATTTAGAGGGATGGAGCGTAATATCAAAAATACCGACACGTGCAAGTGATTTGCGGCTTTTGGAATATGATGTGCTGTTAGCTGTAGCTTTGCGTGGTAAAGATTTAAGTGGTTTGTTTTCTTGCCTTGATGATTTGCTTAAAGTTTATGAGTGGTTTAGTTATACGCAGGGTTTTGATAGCCAAGTGCATTACAAGTCCGGCATAAGTATTGATAGCTCGCTGCATGCAAATTTTAGCAGGAATGCAGTTATCGCGCCAGAGGGAATTCGCTGGGTTGATTATGAGGATTGCTCACAAGACAAGATACCAAATAGCAATTGGCTTGCTCATAAGGTGCTTGCAAAGCCGCTGACTTCAATACTAATACTTAAAGACTTGCAGGCACAGGGAAAGCAAATAGACTTGTCGGGGTGGCCGTTTTATTCTATGCGCTGGCACAGACTTTTGTCTGGATTTGGTGAGGCGCAGGCAAGGCTTGACACTGACTATGATCTTTGGACTTGTGCATCTCACACAAATAATAATTTCTCGGGCGAAAGCAGGGCATTGCTGAAGGGCCTGCGCTATAGTTTTGATGCAGGCCAACGGGATGCAAAAGAAAAATTAGCAGAAGTAAGTGTTAAATAAGGCGCAAACACAATTCATAAGCCATGAACAAGAGAAAATACTTTTTGAGAATATTTAAGAAAGCTGAGAAAAAATACGGCGCTGTTGAGAAGAGGCTGGCCGCAGAAGAATGGGCGGAGGGCTGGCAAACCCTCGTAGCGACAATCATGTCTGCGCAATCGCGGGATGAAACGACCTTGCCAATTGCGGAGAAACTTTTTGCGAAATACAAAACCTTGAAAGAACTGGCAAGCGCAAACTACAAAGATGTTCTGGAAATTTTCAAGAGCCTGAACTATAACAAGACAAAGGCGAGGCATGCGATTGCAGCTGCGAAATATATTTTAGAAAACTTCCGCGGCGTTGTTCCGGAAAACATTGAAGATTTAGTAAAAATCCCCGGCGTTGGCAGGAAAACAGGGAACATCGTCCGCGTGGAAGTGCACAAACAGCATGCCATCCCTGTGGACACGCATGTCCACCGAATCTCAAACGTCCTCGGTCTTGTGAAAACCAAAACGCCAGAGCAAACCGAGCAGGAACTAATGAAAATTATGCCAAGGAAATTGTGGGGTAAGATAAACAGGATTTTTGTATTGTGGGGCAAGAGTGTGTCAGGCAGGGATAAAAGAAAATTGCTGAAAGCAGTAGGAATGTGATTATAACTTGCCTGGCGGGTTGCGCATTATTAGCAAACCGCTGTATCGCGCAGCTTTAATGCTCCGGCAAAGTCCCCTCGCTCTAAACACTGCGCAACGGCCGCGCCAGTGGCATTATGTGTCATAGGATCTGTTTTAATAAAATTAAATTCGCCTTTACCTCCCGGGTCTCTGCTGTCAATAAAGACATCGCCATTTGGGTTTGTGCCACACACATAATATGGATTGTCTGTCTTAAGTCCTAAATACAAGTTTGACTGTCCAATCATGCCGATTCCTCGTTTCTTACAATTAGCTATGCAGTCTGTGATTTCGGCCTCTTTGAGGGTGGCGTAAAATCCCCCGCTAGTAGCGCGAATTTTGGGTTTGACCGCCGTGGGCAGCAGCAAATATGCCAATCTGAACTGCTGCAGCGATGTGCCTGATGGGAATGTTGCAAGTCTGCCTTCAAGAGCATCATCTACAACTTTTGCTACAATGAGCTTCGTAGATTGTGTTGGCCCAGCAGACTTGTACACCCGCCTTACTAAATCGGGCTTGTCGCGTATTGCATTAAAAGCCACAAGGGGCAAATCTTTTGGATATAATTCTGAAACACTATCTATCCGAGTGCCATTTTGTTTTTGTTCTGGAAAACTTTCCCAAACTGTGCCAAAATCAAAACATATTGCCTCCGCCACTGCCGTAGGAACTATTGTTTGCTGCCAGTACCTTATGCGGTTTCTTACGCGGTCGGGTTTTGGTGGCGATTTACTATCATCTATCCATTGCACGTTTGTTCTTCTTGTTTCGCGGCGAACAACAAAGCCAGTATTGACTGGCGCAATACTTATTTTCTCTTCACATATTCGTTTTAGGTCATCACTATAATTAGCGGGCGCGACAGAACCTGTATCTAGTTCGCCACAGTAAGAGTAGTCAATTGGTGGCCAAGAATTGCTAAAAACCCATTGATAATCGCGATTGCCTTGATGGCGTAATGGCCGCTCAACGGCGAAAGGCAGCGCAAAATCTGGTTTTTTCAGGGCAGGGGGTAGCTCAGGCTTTCCTAAAAAGGGCAAGCCTGTTGTGTCTATGTGGTATTCAGCTACCAAGCCTTCCCAATCTTCGCGAGGAATTATAATGGGTTCGGCCGGAATTATGCTGGGTTTAGCCATGTATTAGTACTTCTTTTAGGGTTTATAAATCTTTCTATAGAGAGAAGAATTATACCTAATGTTGTTTCCATAGATAACTTGAACCCGCCGCTCGGCGCTATTCCCCGCACTATGTGAAAAAATCCAAAGGAT
>Ga0209541_10011535_pt1 | contig 13814 bp, 11 predicted proteins | sample RifCSPlowO2_01_FD_184027 | JGI IMG/M metagenome (GOLD analysis project Ga0209541, IMG submission 184027) | Groundwater microbial communities from Rifle, Colorado - Rifle CSP2_plank lowO2_0.1 (SPAdes) (version 2) | ecosystem: Environmental > Aquatic > Deep subsurface > Groundwater | place...
CACGGAGAAAGCGACCTCAATAAACAAAGAAAATATCAGTATCCTGAAGTTGAACTTTCCAAGACAGGTCTTTTACAAGCCAAACAAGTCGCCAGAAGGTTTAAAAATATCCCGATAGACGTAATAATAAGTAGCGATATTGTCCGCGCAAAACAGACCACGAAAGAAATAGTCGCAGTCACGAAGAAAAAAGTTGTGTTTACACCGCTTTTGCGTGAACGGAGACGTCCTTCAGGTCTTCATGGAAAGCTGCTAAGTTCCGATGAAGCAAAACAAGCGCTGAACCTTATTCATAAAAACAGATATGATCCAAAATGGCGGCATTCTGATGAGGAAAACTTTTTCGATGCGATAAAGCGCGTTAAAGCACTGATATCACTAGTAGAAAAGAGAACGGAAGAGAACATTCTTATAGTGTCCCATGCAGCCTTCTTAAAGTACCTGCTAACCCATTTACTATTTGAAGAAGGTGCGAATCCAGACCATTTTGAAAAAATCTTTTATTTTTTCGGACTAAAAAATACCGGTGTAAGTATTTTAGAGAAAAAGAACGACCACTATGGTAGTGGAGTTAAGTGGCGTTTAGTTACGTGGAATGATCATGCTCATTTAGGATAGAAGACTGCCCGATTAGTCCCTCTGCTATAATATAATCCGTATGGATCTTATCTTTATTCTTCTTACGGTGCTCGGTCTCTCAATTTTTGAGGTGATCACGAGTATTGATAACGCAATCATTAACGCCGAAGTCTTGTCGGGAATGTCCAAGAAAGCTCAGCGCTGGTTTCTAGTATATGGGTTTTTTATCGCGGTCATTCTGGTCCGCGGTTTGCTTCCGTTTTTGATGATTTGGGGAACTAATCCCGGTCTTGGCATTGCTGATGTTTTTTTTGCCACACTTAGCGGAAAAACCGAGATACACGAATCAATTGAGCGCTCGGCACCGGTGCTTTTAGTCGGTGGAGCGGTCTTTTTAATCTTTCTCTTCTTTAACTGGCTGTTTTTAGAGCATAAAAATTACGGTTTACGAGGCGAGAAGTTTTTTCATGAGAAAGGTGAGTGGTTTTTTACTATCATTTCAATTCTTCTTTCGGTAATTGTATGGTTTGCGCTCAAAGAAAATCCCGCAATGGCATTTTCTGCGGTTCTAGGTTCCACCGCTTTTTTTATCATTCATGGATTCCGTCAGTATGCCGAAGAGAAGGAAAAAGAATTACTAAAGGGAGGGATGTCGGATGTGGCAAAAATCGCATATCTTGAGGTGCTAGACGCATCTTTCTCCATAGATGGAGTCATTGGAGCGTTTGCTTTTACTTTGTCTGTGCCACTCATTTTATTGGGTAACGGATTGGGAGCATTTGTTCTCCGAAAACTTACGATTTCAAATATCGAACGAATTAAAAAGTATAAATACTTAAAAAACGGAGCTATGTACTCGATTCTTGTCTTGGGAGTGATCATGCTTTTGGATGCGTTTGGAGTTCATGTGCCGCCATGGCTGTCTCCGGTTGCAACATTTGGAACGGTCGGGTACTTTTTTCACAAATCCAAGCTTGATTTGAAGACAGTAGAGGCCGCTCTAGAGACTCTCAAAAAAAAGTAAGGAGTCAGGATTTGACCGCTTTGACGATAGCGGCCGCGTCGATTTCTTCGTATGCCCGGAGTTCTTCGGGAGTTCCAGATCGGGGAGGTTTTGCGACGCAAAGATGAACGTATTTATCTACTTGGACATTCTTTTCGACAAGAGCCGATAAAACAGCATCTCCGAGCCCATTGTAAGGGTAATGATCTTCTACGACAATAACTTTTTTTGATTTTTTTGCAAGCCGGGCGACAGTTTCTGCATCCATCGGCTTTACCGAATAGAGATCTACGACAGCAACTGAAAGATTCTCTTTAGATAATGCTTTTTTTGCCCGCAAAGCTTCATGTACGGTCACTCCCATGACAAAAACCACTGCTAAATCGCTCTCAGATTCTGCTAAAACTTTAGAACCACCGATTGGAAATTCTTCGTCCTGTTTATAAATCACCGGAGTCGGACTTCTCATCGTTCTCAGATATATAATTCCTTCTTTCTTTGTCATTTCCTCAACAAGTTTCGATACGGAAACTGCATCGGAAGGAACAAGAACAGTACTGTTAGGAATCACGAGCGTCATAGCAAGATCTTCGAGTCCCATCTGGGATGGACCGTCCTGTCCCATAGATACACCCGAATGTGAGCCGATCAGTTTGAGATTAGCATTGGAATATCTTGCCATTCTGATCTGATCAAAAGTTCTAGTTAGAAAAGAAGCAAACGTTGAGGCGAAAGGAACGTAGCCAACGGCTTGAAGACCAACCGCAACAGAAATCATGTTTTGTTCGGCGATAAACATCTCAAAATATCGGTCAGGAAAAGTAACTCGGAATTTTTCAGAAAAGGTAGAATTTGATACTTCTCCATCTAAAGATATGAGGTTTGGATTGATTTGGCCTACTAGCGCAAGTGCGTCTCCATAGGCTTGCCGTGTTGAAATTTCTTGACCAATCTCATAATCCTTTTTTTCCAAACTGTTTCCTTCACTGCCTTCACCTTCGAGGTGGATCGCTGCTTCGTGTTTTTTAGGCAATGGTATTCCACCTTTTAACTTTAAATCGACCTCTCCGAGTTCTTTCAGCGCGTCGTTGAGTTGATTTTTAGGAACCGGCTTACCATGCCAGCCATCTTTGTTCTCAAAGAGTGATATTCCTTTCCCTTTTACTGTTTTTGCAATGACCATTGTCGGTCTTTCGTTTTTGAACGCCAAAGCTTTCTGATAAGCTTCTGTAACTTTATCAGTATTATGTCCATCCTCGATCACGACCGTATTCCATCCGAAAGAAGAAACCCGTTTTTCATACGTTTGCAGATCCCAACCAAGCATAGTTTCACGTGATTGTCCCAATCGATTGACGTCAAGAATTCCTATTAAATTACTAGTTTTATAAAACGACGCGACCTGTAAAGCTTCATAAATTTGTCCTTCGGCAAACTCACTGTCCCCCAAAAGAACAAAAACATTTGGAGGATTTTTAAACTTCCTTCTCAGTCCCAACGTCATTCCTAACCCTACTGAAAGACCTTGTCCCAAAGAGCCAGTTGTAACATCTACATAGGGAAACTCAGGTGTTGGATGTCCTTGAAGAGGTGAGTCAAACTTGCGAAGTTTCATCAATTCGTCACGTGTCACCACTCCGGCAGCTTGATAAAGAGAGTAAAGCAGAGGAGAGGCGTGGCCTTTAGATAGAATAAACCGATCGTTCTCCAAAGAATTTGGATTTTTAAGATCCTGTCTGAAAAATCCGCCAGCAGGCGGACCACCAAAAAAAAGCACCGTTCCGAGTTCTACCCCAGATAAAGCAGAAGAAGCATGTCCCGAACCCGCTTCTGTAGTCGAAGTTATGATATTGTGACGGACTAATTTACACAGTTCTTCCAAATTATTATCGGAATTCATAAAAAGATTATATAATGTTTGGTGACAAGGGAACACAAAAGACGTATGACTGATGCCCAACCACCAGAACAACCCAGACCAGATACCGAACCCGCAACACCTTCCTACATCCTACTAACACAAAATCTTCCCCAAATCCTTCCAAGACGATTTAAAGATATCGCTCAACGCGAGCATCTAAAACCAGACGATCTTGCTAATATTTACCAAGATGATCCACATGCGAAGCATCTGATTGCTCAACAAGTTTTGAGAAAGTTTCCAAGGGAAAGTTCAGAAGAAAACCTAGAGCCGGAATTAGAAGAAGGGGTAGAAAAACAACCAGTAAGTGTTCTTCCTTCTGATTGGATATATGTAAGCGGTTATCTTCACGATATCAATAAAATAAGAGCTGAGCTCGGAGAAGAGGCCACTGTTGCTTTGAGACGATGGGGACCAACGGTCGTTGCAGAGCGTATAGAGAAAGTCTTAGCTGAGGCCCAATTGCAATATGCAACGCCAATAATTATGGTTACCCCCGAAGGGAGAAGGGATGAGTTTGATTGTTTGATAGGAGGACTCCCAGAAGATACAATAGTGAAAATAAAGGAACAACTTAATAGTGCAGTCGAAGCAGAGGTCGAGTTTGGAAATGAAGGGAAAGGTGAAGAAAAAGGAGAAAGGATAAAACAGGTTTTTGAATCGTCAATCGGCGTAGTTTCTTCAATAGACACAGATGATCTTACCGCTGAAATCTTCAATAATATAAAGGCAAAAATTGCTACAGGGGGACATCCGGACCCAGATCGAGTAACTAATTATCTTAGACGCCGAATGTTAATAAGTAGACTGGAGTTTGAAAGAACAGTGGATGGGAGAAGTTTGGTCCATACTAATGCAGCTGAAGAGCAAAGGGAAAGTATTTCTCAAATACTTACGGACGACCTGGAAAGAAGCGTGGCTGAAGATAAAGATCTAAATACAAGCCTTTTAGAGGCAAAAAGAAGACTGAACGCTGAAATCATACAAGGAATAGCGCTCGACGCTGTTCAAAGGGAAAAGAAAGGACGATTAGTAGCAGAAAAAGAAACTAATCAAGCTAGAGAAGAGTCTCTTACCGATTCCCTCACTGGACTTCCCAATAGAAGATTTTTATTGGGTGACGAAGGAGAAACAAAAAAAGGCAAACCTAAAAGAACTGGAGAATTACAAAGGATTTTCGCTGAGGCAAAGCGAATGGATCATGGTCTAACTGCACTTTTCATCGATTTTGACAACTTCAAAGAAGTAAATGATAAATATGGGGAAGTCGAAACTGGTGACCCCGTTTTAAAAGCTGTTAGTAAAAAACTTAGGGATACGCTACGAGAAGCTGATCTTCTGATTCGTTTTGGAGGGGAAGAATTAGTCGCTCTTTTACCAGAAAGCGAAAAATTACCCGATGATCAATTAATAGCACTTATAGAAAGATTAAACGAAGCAGTTTCGATTACTGAATTACCTTACGGAATCAAGCAAACAATTAGTATTGGAGTCGCTTCTTTTCCAGATGGAGCTTTAGATGATCCGCTAGAACTCTTGAGAAGGGCAAATGATGCAGAGCATGAGGCAAAGAGAAGAGGAAGAAATCAGTTTGCGATTTGGAATCGTAAAACTCCCCGCATTGCTACGCTTCTAGAGTAGAGGTGTCGCCGGGGTCTTGACCGAGTTCTTTTGCCTTCAAAACTCTCTCCTCACCTGCCCGCTATGCTAGCGCAAGCGTTGCAGGCGGGTAATTTTTCCTAGCCTTCCAAAGTAGACGTATCTCCAAGATCTTGTCCCAATTCCTTAGCTTTAAGAACACGTCTCATTATCTTACCTGAACGCGTTTTAGGAAGAGCCGGTACAAACTCGATCTCGTCAGGCGTTGCAATCGGTCCGATAAGTTTTCTCACTTGTTGTTTTAATTCATTTTTTAGCTCGTCAGTAGGCTGCACTCCAACCTTAAGAATTACAAATGCTTTGATCGATTCTCCTTTTATTTCATGAGGTTTTCCGATCACCGCTGCTTCGGCAACTGAAGGATGGGCGACAAATGCAGATTCAAGTTCTGCCGAGCCAAAACGATAGCCTGAGACTTTCATCACATCATCATTTCTACCGAGAATCCAAAAATATCCATCGGAATCTCTTTTTGCAAAATCACCGGTAAAATATGTACCTGGGATTTTACCCCAATACAGGTCGGTATATTTTTCCGAGTTTTTATAGACGTCTTTAAACATTGCAGGCCATGGTTTCTTCAAAACCAAGTATCCTTGCGTGTTTACTGCTACCGGAGTTCCTTTTTCGTCAACCACATCAGCTTTGATTCCAAAAAACGGTTTGCCTGCTGACCCTGGTTTTAGAGGACTAGTTGGTAGAGGAGATATTATATGCATACCAGTCTCTGTCTGCCACCAGGTATCCATGATTGGACATTTTTCTTTTCCAATGACACGGTAATACCAACGCCATGCCTCAGGGTTTATTGGTTCACCAACTGAACCTAAGATTTTTAAAGAGGAAAGATTATATTTTTGTGGGATCGCGTCTCCGTATTTCATAAGCGCGCGAATTGCTGTCGGCGCAGTATAAAATTTTGTAATTTTATATTTCTCTATCATCGACCACCATTTGCCGGCGTCAGGATAGTCAGGTGGACCTTCGTAAATAAAGTTGGTGACACCGTTTATAAAGGGGGAGTAGACTATATAGCTGTGTCCGGTAATCCAACCGGGATCTGCCGCACACCAAAATACGTCATTACTCCGGAGATTAAAAATATACTTTGCCGTAATATACACCCCGACCATATATCCACCATGAGCGTGGATTACTCCTTTAGGTGTTCCAGTAGAACCTGAAGTGTAAAGTATAAAAAGTGGGTCATTGGCATCCAATATCTCTGTCGGACAGATGGAGTCTTGTTTGGAGACGAGTTCTTCCCACCAGATATCTTTCCCCTCGGTAAATGCAATTGGATTACCTGTGCGTTTCACCACTAGTACTTTTTTCACAGCGGGATTATCTTTTATTGCGTCGTCAACTGTCTTTTTTGTTTCAACGAGTTTGTCTCGAAAATGATAACCATCCGCCGTAATTACGATTTTGCTTTCAGCATCTTCAATGCGGCTTTTTAATGCCTGTACAGAAAAACCGGAATAAACTACTGTATGAATAGCCCCGATTTTTGCAGATGCAAGCATTACGATCGTTTGTTCGGGAATGCGAGGCATATAGATACTTACACGATCGCCCTTTTTTACTCCGAGAGATTTTAAAGCATTTGCGGCTCTTGAAACCTGTTCGTGAAGTTGTTGATAGGTATACCGGACGACTTTTCCGTCTTGTCCTTCCCAGACAAGAGCCAGTTGATCTTTTTTTTCAGTCTTCTGCCAACGGTCAAGAGCGTTTGCTACGATATTTGTCTGCCCACCCACAAACCAATCATAGTAAGGATGCTTACTTTCTATTACTTTTGTCCATGGTTTATACCAAAAAAGTTCCTTGGCGACGTTCTCCCAGAAAGCATCTGGATGCTCTAGAGAGTCCTTATAGAGTTTTTCGTAATCTTTGACGTAAGCATTATTTTTTATCTCTTCAGAAGGATTTACAAAGTCAGACATTTACATTCATTATGAAGAAAAGCGATCCAGAAATCAACGAGGAATAAGCATGGGGTGTCTCACAAACCTTGCTTGTACTGTCGAAATTTTATCTTCGTCATCAGGTAAAAAAATCGGAAGACCATGTTTTTCTTCACCGCGTATAGGTCCTCTCCTTACGGGATAAAACGCGTTAAAAGCAAGATGGAAATAGTTTTCATTGAGAACTTCGGCCGAAGATTCAAATCTGCCTCCAACTATTTTATTTCTCCGATCTTGCGCGTCGATCATAGGAACGACCTCTATCTGAATATGAATTTCCGCAAGCCAGTCGGGAAGACCTGTTTTTTTAAGCTCTCGGAACTGCTCTTTTCCAGGTAATAGAATGCACTCTACCCACAATTTATCAGGAGCGTTTTCTACTGACGCGTCTCCTTCACTCAAGGGTGCTAGAAGTTCCGAAACTACCACTCCTTCGGATCTCACTGATGTAGTGAGCGCGTGGTCGAATGGAGTGAAAGCTTTTCGTATCGGAGACGCAACTCTGTTTGGATAGATGCTAAATTTTCCACCAATAGGAGGGTGCCCAAGAGGCATGCCGGGAATGGCGAGAACGATTGGGAGATCTTTAAATAAAGGAAAATATTGATTCAGTCCAATCTCAACATGTGTCGTTCTTGGTGAATCTTCTCGAAGGGCCATATATAAGTTTAATTTATCCTTTTCGGGGTGGAATAGCTTGACTTCGATGTATTTTAAAGGCTTTTCCAATAAGCTGTATCTCTTCATTGGGACCACGTCTGTACAGATTTTTACTTGTTACTCGTCCACGAAATTTTGGATCAACTCTGAAGCCATATGTTCCATCGCTGAGCTGCCTGACTTCATAAAAGAACAATCCTGCATGATCAGCTAAGTTGCGGGCATCTTCTAAGAATCCTTGAACCCTGTCATAGCTGCTTATTGATACACTGGGTGCTGACCCTCGAGGATTGGTTGCCGATGAGGATTTAAGTCCCATCGTAATTCTATTTGCTTCTTCAACAAGAGCATGAATTCTATCGTACATATCATGATCAACGGTAACCTTTTTTACACCGGTTAAGATTTCTTTAAAAGATCTTCGATAAGTAGATGTTTCTCTTTCCATGCGATAACTATACCAAAAATGAGGCTAAATTGCAACTATAGGACATATTAATTGAGTTATTCGTAGAGAGGGTAGCTAAGTTAAGAGGTCGGTTGAAACGAAAAAACCGAAGCTCTGGGAGAATGTTCTACAAATGAGCCAATAATTCCAGAAAGATAGTCGAAATCAGAAGGAAGATTAATCTTTAGGCCAGGTCTATTAAATCTTTCTTGAGGATAGTTTATAGGCCCGAATCTCAAAGGATAAAAATAATCAAGAAAAAAATAGCTGCGAGGCCCGATTTCATCATCTAACTCAGTATAAATATCTTGAGTGCTGGCTTCGAAAGCTCCGCGATTATGAGGAAAGAAAAGCCGAAGGTGTAGGCGCTTCAGTGTTTCTTTTTCTGCTTCACTAAGTGGGTGACTAATAACTTCTCCTGAAACCATCAATTCTAATGGTGCATGAGAGTAGCCTTCGAAGTCTCCAAAATTAATTACTTCAGAGTCATCTCCTTGTTCAAATTGCCCTGCACCTGTTAGTGAATACCCGACATCCGCATGGGAAGGAACGAAGGCGGGATGTGAATCAGCGTCGAGTCTGCTCACTTGAAATAAGAATTCAAGTGGAAACGAGTTTCCTAGTAATTTTACACCCGCTTCATATGAGGTAAATCCATCGGAAGGATTTTCGCCCACCCATGTAAATTCAGGAGCAAATGGTCTGAATTCCTGTCCGACGAGTATTTCGTGAATAGATTGTCCTGGAGCTTCTTTTCGACTCATATGCGAGGCTATATTATAGCAGAAAATCTATGATTTACCTCGTGACTTGGAAGGATTGGACTTGGGCAAGAAGGTTTTTAGCGTACGGATTTTTCTGAAAATGCTCTCGGACCGGAGTAAGAATTTCATTTAATTTATTGGTAACCGATGTTTTCAGATCTTGTGGATGAATCTCCTTCTTTTTGTAGGCTTTTTCCAGGTCTTCGTAAGAATCAAAAGTAATGTCTCCTCCAAACCGCTCATTTCTCTCAACCGTAAACTTGTCAAAAACCTCAAAGAGGATGTAGCGGACATACTCAAGCACCGGATTTTCCTCAGTCATGCCTTCAGGACACCATGCCTTGTTCAATTTACGTTCGATATCATCCTTGGTGTCTGTCATAAAGATCGCTGAGTCAGGATTAGATTTGGACATTTTTAATTCTATGGTTCGCTTGACCTTGTCAGTGGTTTCAGCAGAAGGTTTGAGCAAACCGGCAAGCATATGGTGGCTTACGATCACCGGCTTCCAAAACCCGAGTTGATTACCGATCTCGCGGGCCAAGACATTTACTTTTCTCTGGTCCATGCCAAGCTGTGTGATCTTTGCCCCCAAAGTAAAAATATCAGCCGCCTGCATGCAGGGATAAATAAGTTGAGCGGCAGTTAGTTCATCTTTTTCTCCCCGTCCCATGATCTCTGCGGTGCGGATGAAGCGATTAATCGAATTGGTTCCTGCAATTTGGAGTACCAGTTTCCAGTAGTCGGCATCTTTTACCAGATCGGACGCCCAAATAAATTCGACGTTTTCCATATCCATCCCACATGATCTCCAGATCTCAATGAAATATTTTCCTACAGTTTGAATATTGTCCAGATCTCCGCCCATTTTTTTATTGGCTAATGCATGCCAGTCGGCGACAAGCATTTTAAACTTTACACCGGCTTTGGTCATTTTATTAACGTTTATTGCACGTAAGATCCCTTGGGCGATGTGCATCTGGCCCGAAGGCTCAAAACCATCATAGGCGATGAGTTTTTCATTAGAATCGAGTAGCGCTTTCAGCTCCTTTTCAGTGACGATTTCTTCACCCACCTCTTTAATAAGTTTTATTTTTTCCTCAGTAGTCATAAGAATGATTTATTATACAAACATTTTGCAGTATCTTCGATATAATAAGAACCATTATGAAAAAAAGAGTTTTATCAGGTATCCGTGCAACAGGAAAGCTTCATCTCGGAAATTATCTCGGAGCAGTAAAGGGAATGTTAACCCTTCAAGATGATCCAAAGTATGAAACGTTGTACATGGTTGCTGATGTCCATACGATAACCACTCCATATAAAGTTGAAGATCTTCGAGCAAATCGAAGAGAGGTTTTTATGGACTATCTTTCCTGCGGGCTGGATCCAGAAAAAAGCATCATGTTTCTTCAGTCAATGGTGCCAGAACATATAGAATTGGCTTACTATTTTTCAACCATTACAACAGTCGCAAAAATGCAGCATCTACCGACATTCAAAGAAAAAGTTAAACAATATCCTCAACACGTCACAATGGCTTTACTGAACTACCCACCATTGATGACCTCAGACATCTTAGTTTATAAGGCGGAATTAGTACCCGTGGGCTTAGATCAAGAACCACACCTCGAAATCGCTCGTGAAATTGCTCGAAGAATGAATCAATTATATGGGACGGACTTCCCGGAGCCAAAACGATTTGAGACAAAAGGTCAGTATATTCCGTCGCTCAAAGGAGAAGGTAAGATGTCAAAATCCGTAGAAGGAAGCTATGTAAATCTTACTGATTCAATTGATGAAGTTCAGAAAAAAATTCGCTCTATCCCAACAGCAACCAAGGCAGGTGGAGAAATGACCGGCGGAGTAGAATCTCTTTTTGTTTTAGGAAGACTTTTCGTGTCAGATATTTCAGATTACGAAAAGAAATTTAAAGACGGTTCACTACAGTTTTCGGAAATGAAAGATGAAGTAGCTGCTGCAATTTCAAAGGAACTAAAACCTATCCAGGAAAAAAGAAAAAAGATAGAAAAAGATCCTTCTTATGTCGACAAAGTTATTAAGGAGGGCGCTGAGAAAGCCCGAGCAATCGCTTCCCAAACAGTCCGCGAAGTTAAAGAGAAGATGGGCCTTGCTTGAAAATGAAACCACATTTTTACAATCTTCGCTCACGTCTTGGTCTAACCAATGTTCCCTACCGACAAAAAAGCCTAAACTTTGGAGTAGAAAAGGGGGGAGATGCTGTTCTTTCCAAAGAATTTCTTCAAAATTTTCACGGCGCAGTAGTTGACGAATTTGATTTTTCCAAGCCAGAAGAAACCAGTAAAAAAAACTACTACGACATCCTTGCAAAAGAGCTCAAAGGCGCTAAGAATCTAATACTAGACTCTCTTTCTGAAGATGAGACAGCGGTGGCTCTCGGTGGAGACAATAGCATATCATTTTCGCCTCTTGCTGCTATGCTGGAACGATATAAACCAAATCGCGTGGGATATGTCAGGATTGATTCTCATCCTGATATGAATAGCATTAAGGTGTCACCTTCCGGCAACTTTCACGGTATGTGGATGAGGCCGTTTGTCGACGATTTTGAAGAAAAAAAAATATCAAATCTGATCAAAAATAAATTGACGCTTTATCAGCTCCTTTTTATTGGAAATCTTGATATCGATTCTGGCGAAAAAGAATTTTTTACCGGAAAATCAACGGTATTTTCTCCAGGATACCTCAGAGAGAATAAAGAGAGCGCCCTGATGAATCTTGAGCAGTTTGCCAATATCTACGAGCATATTTATCTTGGAATAGATATAGATGGATTCGACGCATCAATTGCCCCCGCCACGGGAATTCCGGCAAAAAGCGGATTACTTCTCACAGATGTCCAAGAGGTTTTTGAAAAAGTAAAAGAGCAGTTGGTTTGCGTTGATTTAGTTGAGGTGAATCCTGAGAAAAAAGGTGCGGCGCAGACAGTAAAACTTGCCCAAACAATTCTTTTAAGCCTGTTGCGATAGTCTAATTCTTCTATTGACAACCTATAAAGCGTCTGTATAATGAAATTAGTTTATTATTTCTGCTAAAAAATTACAGAACTTCGTTTTCAATTCATGCAGCTAAATTCTATTTCCAAAGGGGGCTTTGCCCGCCGAAGCTCTTCAACGATTAATTCAACAGAATATTTCTCATTACATGAGACCCTCTTGCGCATAAAGCTACAGAGGGCGAAGGGGGGTGAGTTTTTTCAGTGAGTAAAAAATTATACGTAGGAAATCTTCTTTACGAAGTATCCGACGAAGACTTAAAAGAACTGTTTGCCCCACAAGGAGCAGTTACTTCAGCAAGTGTCGTCCGATATCATGATTCCGGCCGTTCAAAAGGCTTCGGATTCGTCGAAATGGAGAATGAGGAGGATGCGAAAAAGGCAACCGACGCTTTAAACGGAAGTGATTATAAAGGTCGCAAGCTTATTGTTTCTGAAGCACGTCCGCCTCGTCCGAGAGAAGATGGAGGAAACGGCGGAGGAGACCGTTTCTAAAAAGTTGTAAAAAACTTTTAATATACATAAGCCCTGCCATTTAGGCGGGGTTTTGTATAATAAAATACCAATGAACAAGTATATTCCCAAAGAAATTGAAAAAAAATGGCAGGAGAAATGGAAAAAAGACAAATTATTTTCTCCGGATTTAGATAAGGCAAAGAATCCTTATTACGCCCTGATGATGTTTCCCTATCCCTCTGCCGAGGGTCTTCATGTGGGCAATATGTATGCGTTTACCGGTGCAGATATTTATGCGCGCTTTATGCGATTGCAAGGGTACGACGTCTTTGAGCCGATGGGTCTGGATGGATTTGGAATTCACAGCGAAAACTACGCGTTAAAAATCAACAAGCATCCAATGGAGCTTTCCAAGGAGACGGAGAAGCGTTTTTACGCACAGCTTGAGTCGATTGGAAACGCATTTGATTGGACTCGCACCGTTGAGACATATAAACCCGATTACTACAAATGGACCCAATGGATTTTCTTACAGATGTACAAACATGGACTGGCGTATAAAAAGAAAGCTGATGTGAATTGGTGTCCGTCCTGCAAGACAGTGCTCGCCGACGAACAAGTGATTGCCGGAAAATGTGAACGTTGCGGATCAGCTGTTGAAAAAAAACAGCTAGAGCAGTGGTTTTTTAAAATCACCGATTATGCGGAAAGACTTTTAGCTAATCTGGACAAGCTGGATTGGTCTGAAAAAGTAAAGATCGCTCAAAGAAACTGGATCGGAAAAAGCGAAGGAATGATCATAAATTTTGACAACATTAAGGTCTTTACCACAAGATCGGATACTACTGATGGAGCAACCTTTATCGTGCTTGCACCGGAACATGAATTAGTTGGGAAATTTACGACAAAAGAATACGACAAGAAAGTTAAAGATTATGTTGAAAAAGCAAAAAGCAGATCAGATCAGGAAAGAATTGTAGAAGGACGCGAAAAAACCGGAGTTTTTACAGGTTCATATGTCGTAAATCCGGTGACTAAAAAAAAGATACCTGTCTGGATTGCAGATTATGTCTTAGTCGGATACGGCACCGGAGCAATAATGGCAGTACCGGATGCTGATGAGCGCGATAAAGAATTTGCAGAGAAATTTAAACTGCCAATTGAAAAAACTTCGTTCAAAGCTAAGCCAAAAGGGGAAAAGAAAGTAAACTATCACTTGCGGGATTGGCTTATCTCAAGGCAGCGTTATTGGAGTCCACCTATTCCAATTATCTATTGTGAAAAATGTGGTACCGTTCCTGTCCCTGAAACAGATCTACC
>Ga0209541_10011539_pt1 | contig 13812 bp, 13 predicted proteins | sample RifCSPlowO2_01_FD_184027 | JGI IMG/M metagenome (GOLD analysis project Ga0209541, IMG submission 184027) | Groundwater microbial communities from Rifle, Colorado - Rifle CSP2_plank lowO2_0.1 (SPAdes) (version 2) | ecosystem: Environmental > Aquatic > Deep subsurface > Groundwater | place...
GTTAAGCTGAACTTAAAAAATTACAAAAAAGAAAAAAATGGGCTATGCCCCTCATCCTCATGGGAACCTTTCATTGAAAAGGTCAGCCCCATAGAGTCTATTTTTGCAGAACTTATTTCTGCTACTTTTTTGCAGAACTTATTTCTGCTACTACTACTACCATAACACTTTGTTTATAAACTTTTTGGTTATTTTTGGTATATTTTGGTTAATTGAAGAAGAATGTTACCATATATTAAAAATCTTCTTTAAATCAAAATCTCTAATTGGGTCCCTTAACAAAGTATGTCTTTCAATTGAATTAAGTTTAAAATCATCTATTTTCCTACTTGCACCTGCAACATAATCAGCCATTTTTAGTAAATGTTCTATTTTTCTTATATTAGCGCTAGGTTTGATTTTAAATTTGTCCCTTTTTGCTAATTTTATCATCGTTCTAAACACTTCCCAAATATCAATAGACGACTCATGACAAGCAATAACATTATACAACTCTTTATCTACAGATATTTGTTGAATCGAATAGTAGTATAAAATCCCTAGTACCTTTTCATAAAATCTATAAAAATTATTTTTATACCGATGAGATTGATTAATCTCTTTGAATAACTCATTTATTCGCTTTTCATGAACTTCCCATTGAAAATCTTTAAAGTGATAGCAAACCATTCTCAATCTTTTTTGATCAAAAAAATTTAATATTTTAAATAATGTATCTGGATCTACATGTGTAGATTTCTTATTATAACTCTTCAGATATGGAAATTGCTGATAAAATTCATTCAAAAAATAAGGTTTATAATTATCATTAAATAAAACTAAACCTATATACACCTCTTCAGGAGGTAATCCTGACATATCTATAACAATTTGCCACACTTCATTTGATATAATTGGTATATAAACATTTATAATATTTTCATAGAAAGGCTAAAGTTATTAACACTACCTTAACAACAAATAAAACAATCTTGAGTACCTCCCATTTTTTATTTTTTCCATATTGAAAACAATTCTTTAATGTCTATACGGGGTAGTAAAATTTATATACAACAGTCACTATCCTATGATATGGCGCAACTCAAATATAAGATTGCAACAATTGGCTCTCATTCTGGATTGCAGATATTCAAAGGAGCGCATGATGAAGGCTTTAAAACCATTGCTGTCTGCAAAAAGGGCTCTGAAAGGCCCTATAAGATGTTTAATGCTGCAGATGAGATTATAAGCATCAATTCTTACAAAGACTTTCCAAAAATACAAAATGAGCTTATTAAAAAGAATGCCATAGTAATACCACATGGCTCTTTTGTGACTTACATGGGTTATGAAGAGGTTGAAAAACTGAAAGTCTTGTATTATGGCAACAAAAAAATCCTAAAATGGGAATCTGACAGGTATTTGGAAAGGCAGTGGCTCAAGAATTCCGGATTTAAAGTGCCTTTATTGTTCAAAAGCCCAAAAGACATAAACAGGCTTGTTATTGTAAAGTTTATGGGTGCAGAAGGCGGCAAGGGCTATTTCCTGGCAAAAAATGAAAAAGACTTTAATAAAAAGATAAAGCCGTATAAGTTAAGAAAATATGTTATACAGGAGTATATTATTGGAGTTCCTTTGTTCATTCATTATTTTTATTCTTCCTTGACAAATGAAATTGAAATAATGGGATGTGATATAAGGTATGAAAGCAATGTTGATTCTCTTGGAAGGATATCGGCAAGGGACCAGATAGTTTTGCCAAAAATTGACCCAAGCTATGTGATTGTAGGCAACATACCTGTTGTTGTCAGAGAATCATTTTTGCCTAGGTTGATTGAAATGGGTGAATCAGTTGTTGAGGCTTCAAAAAAATTAGCCCCCCCTGGCTTGTTTGGGCCTTTCTGCCTGGAAACAATTTTGACTCCAGAAGAAGAAATCTTTGTTTTTGAAATTTCAGCAAGGATAGTTGCAGGCACAAATCCATTTATTGAAGGCTCTCCTTATACATGGCTGAAGTACAAAGAGCCGATGTCAACAGGAAGGAGAATTGCTCGCGAAATTAAAATGGCAATTAAGACAAATCAATTGAAAAAGGTATTAGGTTAAAATATATGGCGAGGCTTGAGCAGTGAGTTGGTGAGCAAGTCTCTCGCGAGCCTCGCATTCGACTGGCAGAAAGCGAAAGCCGAGCTGTAAAATATGCCGAAGGCAGATTGAAAATTTAAATAAATATAATTTAACTAAAATCAAAAAATGATAACCCAAAAACAAATCTCAAAAATACTGGAAACATATGATAAGAATAGCATAACTATAGGTGTGCTAGGTGGCCATTCTGCTTTGGATGTTTGCAGAGGCGCCCATTCCCATGGATTCAAAACAATAGTTGTAGCTCAAAAAGGAAGGGAAAAAACATATGCAAAATATTACAAGAGAAGGGAAGGCATTGGCTTTGTTGATGATGTTATTGTTGTCAATAAATTTTCCGATATAACCAAAAAAGAAATTCAAAAAGAGTTAAGGAAAAGAAACACAATTTTTGTTCATAATAGGTATTTCTGGGTTTATTTTAATTTCAAGGATATTGAAAACAAATTTTTGGTTCCAATCTATGGCACAAGGGATATGGTAAAACTGGAAGAAAGGGATGTGCCAAAAAACCAATATTATTTGTTAGAGAAGGCTGGAATAAGAACACCAAAAATATTCAAATACCCAAAGAAAATTGACGGATTAGCCATAGTTAAAGTTGCAGAAGCAAAACGTGGCTATGAAAGAGCTTTCTTTTTATGTTCTAGTTATAAAGATTACAAAGAAAAATCAAATGAATTAATTAATAAAAAAATAATAAAAAAAACAGGCTTAAACAAGGCAGTTATTGAAGAATATGTTATTGGCGCCCATGTTAATTTCAATTTTTTCTATAGCCCATTGAATAATGAGCTGGAGCTGATGGGCACAGACACGCGAAGGCAAACAAACTTGGATGGAATTTTAAGATTGCCTGCAACAGAGCAATTGGAAGTTTTAAAACACATAAAGCCAAAATTAATTGAAACAGGGCATTATGCAGTGACAATAAAGGAGTCATTACTGGAAAAAGCATTTGAGCTTGGAGAAAGATTTGTTGCAGTTGCAAAAAAATTTCATCCCGTTGGCATAATCGGGCCTTTTGCACTGCAAGGCGCTGTTGTTGCAGAAGAAGGCAGAGAAGATATTGTTATTTTTGATGTGAGTTTAAGAATCCCCGGTAGCCCAGGAACTTTGTTTACTCCATATTCAGGTTATTTGTACGGATATTCAATTTCATACGGTGAAAGAATAGGTTTGGAGATAAAGAAAGCACTGGAAATGGGAAAACTTGATTTGATTTGCACTTAGATTAAAATGAAGCTTATAATAATTCAAACAATTGTGGCGTTATTATTAATTAATATTGTATTTGCTGTCAGTTCATCTGAAGAAAGCGGTTCTTCTGCCGTTGGTGTATCACAGCCAATCAAGGGGCGTGTGCCTCCAGATTTGTCTAATTTTCCTGATATGTTCATAAAGAATGGAGTTTTCGATGCCGTAATAGTTGTGGGAGACAAAGCTCCTGCAAGTGATGTGATAGCACAAAGCAATCTTGTCCAGTTTTTTGTTGGGTACACTGGCAAATCCCTAGTTGGCTCTACAAAACTGTCAAGTGAAATAGAATCATTAAACCAAAACATAATATCGATAGGCAGCGCTTGCCATAATAATGTCTCATGGGAAATAATGGTGCAACCCAAGCAATGTGATAGATGGCTGGAGCCTGGCAAGGCAATGATACTATTGTATGGCTACAAGGATTATGTTTATATGGTAATTGCAGGGTATAGCGATAAAGGTACGAGAGATGCTGTAGATGTTTTAATTAATTATGACAAACGCAAGCTGGGAGGGAGCAATATGCTAGTAGATGTGGACGAGCCAAAGCCAGAGATTAACAATTCACGCACAGAAGAGAAAACCGTAGAAGATAACATCACTATTGACTTTGAGAAGGAAAAAGAAAAAATAATTTCAGAACTTAATGAAAGGATTTCAAAAAGCTCACAAGATTCCAACAAAAAAGTTATTAGTCCTGCAATCAGTTCCCAAATAAATAAAACAAAAGGAAAAATAACTAGCGAGCAAAAACAAGCAATTAAAGTAGAACAAAAAGGAGAAACAAGCATAATAAAAAGAATAATTAATTGGTTTATTTTGTTATTTAAATAAAATGATATTAGTACTTAACTTCGGAGGCCAATATTCGCATCTTATTGCAAGGAGAGTGCGCGAGTTTGGTGTTTATTCAGAAATATTGCCGTGCGATGTTTCTTTAAAAGAGATTGGAAAACTAAAGCCAGACGGAATAATACTTTCAGGAGGGCCTGCAGGCGTTTACGAGCATAATGCCCCAACAATGGACAGGAAGATTCTTGATTTGGGAATTCCAATATTCGGCATTTGCTATGGCTTGCAATTAATGGCAAAATTTGTTGGCGGAGAAGTTTTAGCTGGAAAACTAAAAGAATTTGGGAAAAAAATATTGTATGTTAAAAAGAATGGAAAATTGTTGAAAGGATTGTCAAGAAAAGAGCAAGTTTGGATGAGCCATGGTGATTTAGTAACAAAACTGCCAAAGGATTTCGAAATTTTAGCTTCAACAGATTCCTGCCCAATTGCAGCATTCGAAAACAATTCAAAAAAACTTTATGGAATTCAATTTCATGCAGAGGTTGTCCATACACCAAAAGGAAGCCAGATTCTGAAAAATTTTATTTTTGACATTTGCAAAGCAAAGAAATACTGGCATATGAAAAACCTTTCAAAAAAACTAATAAAGGAAATAAAAAAAGAAGTTGGAAAAAACTCTGTCATAATGGGAGTTTCCGGAGGAGTGGACAGCACAGTTGCTGCGACTTTAATGCATAAGGCAATTGGCAATCGGCTTTATTGCGTTTTTGTAGACCATGGATTGATAAGAAAAAATGAGGCAGAAGAAGTAAAAAATTTCTTTGAGAAAAAGCTTAAGTTCAAGCACTTTTACTTTGTTGACGCTTCCATACTATTTCTTGAAAAACTAAAAGGAGTAACAGACCCCGAGGAAAAAAGAAAAATAATAGGGCATACTTTTATTGAAGTTTTTGAAAGCAAAGTAATTGAATTGGAAAAAAAGCACCCAACGATAAAATTTCTTGGACAAGGAACTATTTATCCTGACAGGATTGAAAGCGCCCAGCCAACAAAATACGCTTCTAAAATAAAAAGCCATCATAACATCACTCTGCCAGATAAAATGAAGCTTAAAGTTATTGAGCCATTGAAGGAATTTTATAAGGATGAAGTAAGAAAACTCGGCAAGGAATTGAAAATTCCTGCTGAAATCCTAAACAGGCATCCATTTCCAGGGCCAGGATTGGCAATAAGAATCTTGGGAGAAGTAACTGAAGAAAGATTAAAAATTTTGAGAGAGGCAGATTATATTTTTATTGAAGAATTGAAAAAATCAGGCTATTACGACATGACATGGCAGGCATTTGCAGCTTTATTGCCGGTTAAAGCAGTTGGCGTAATGGGTGACGCAAGGACTTATGAATATATCATCTCTTTAAGGGCAGTCACAAGCATCGATGCAATGACAGCAGACTGGGCAAAGCTGCCAAATGAATTGCTGGAAAAGATTTCTACTAGAATAATAAACGAAGTAAGGGGAGTTAACAGGTTAGTCTATGATATTTCTCAAAAACCTCCAGCAACGATTGAGTATGAGTGAATAGCATAGTATTTTAAAGCAATCAGCTATACACTTGTGATGAAAAAGACAAAAAAGCCGGCAAGGCTGTACAAAATAATTGGATTTTGCAGATCGTGTAAGGAAAGATTTGTTGTGGATATGGAGCAAAGGTATGCTTCAAGAAACTATTGCAAAGCCTGTACAAGCAAATTTAAGCAAGGGGGGAACTAAAATGGTTGAAGGAACTGTAAAATTTTTTAACAGCATGAAGCATTTTGGCTTTATTGCAGGAGATGATGGCAAAGAATATTTTGTTCATGCAAGCGGTTTAAAGGAAGGCACATCAATAACAGAAGGGGACAAAGTTTCATTTAAAGTTGTAGAGGGTGACAGAGGTCCAAAAGCAGAAGAGGTTGAGAAATTATAATTTTTTATTAACAATCAAAACAGGTCCTTTTTTTCTTTCAATTATCACTTCTTCTCCTTTCTCAATTTTTTTATTTGAGCTTGCTTGCCAGGTTTCGCCTTTGTATTCTACATAACCAGTTTTTTTAGGAGTGATTTTTTCAGTAACAATAGCAGTATCACCAATCATTTCTCCAATTACAGGTCTTTTTTTCCTTATCTTCATAACTTTATATAAAGCAAATAAAAGGAAAATACCAAATATAATTGAAGGTACAACAACAGTTGCAATCATTGTCTTTTGGAATTCTTTAGAAATAAAATACCTTGGAAAACTTGTAGGCACTAAAAGTATGCTGCCTATAATTGTTGCAATAATTCCAGCAATTCCTAAAGCGCCAAATCCAGGCACTTTAATTTCTAATAAAAGCAAGATTATCCCAAATAATAATAAAAATATTGCAATAATATTAATATTAAAGCCTAACCCTAATAAACCTAATGAAATCAAAACAACTCCTGCAATTTCGCTTCCAAAACCAGGACTTGCAAATCCAAATACAAGAGCATAAATCCCAAGTATAAGAAAAATTGAAGCCAGCATAGGGTTTGTTATTAAATTTAAAAATTGTATTCTTAGAGAAGGCTTATATTTAATAACTACTGCATTTTTTGTGTTGAGAGTTTTTTTAATAGAGTTTAAATATGCACCATTTGTTTGATTTAGCAAATCTTCAATATTTGGAGAAATAAATTCTATAACTTTCATTTGCTTGGCTTGCTCTGGATTTAAATTAAGATTTTCCTTGATAAAAGCAACAGCAGCAGTTTCATTTCTTCTATGCAGTCTTGCTTTTTCAGCAACTAGTGCTGTTAGTGCATTGATAATCTTAGACTCATTTATAGGTGCAAAACCTTGACTAGATAATGCAGCAGGCTGTGCAGAACCAATTACAGTATTTGGAGACATGGCAGCAACATGGGAGCTTACTAAAATTATTGTTCCAGCAGACCATGCAGTAGCTCCTTTTGGGTGCACATAACTTATTACAGGAATCTCTGTTCTGTCAATCAATTTTACAATTTCAAGAGTTTCAGTTAAGCCTCCTCCTGGAGTGTCAATAAGCACAAGCAATGCTTCTGCATCAAGCTCTTCAGCCTTTTCCAAGCCTGATTTAAACAGCTCCAGAGTTCCAGTTGTTATGGGACCATTTATTTCAATGGACAAAATTTTTTTAGCCTCGACTAATTGAGGGAGCAACAACAAAAACGTTAAAAGAAAAATTATTCGTCGCATGATGGAATTATAAAGTTTTATCTTAATAAATTTTTTTATTCAACAAAAAACTCTTCTCCTTCTTCTGCTTGGACTTTTCTTGGCTTTACTGCTTGTTTTTTCTCTTCTTTTATTCCAGACATTTGCACAGCTCTTGTAAATCCTGCTATGCTGCCAAATGCATTGCTTGGAACAACTATCAAATTCTTTTCTCTTGCAATCTCTGTTAAGGTTTGTAATTCTCTTAGCTTTAATGCCATCGGAACTTTTTGGTAGTATGCAGCAGCTTCTGTCATTTTTTTGGAAGCTTCTAATTCGCCTCCTGCCATTATGATTCTTGACCTTCTTTCTCGTTCTGCTTCTGCTTGCTTGGCTATTGCTCTCATCATTTCTTCAGGCAAACTAACATCCTTTATTGTTACTGCAATCACCTTTATTCCCCAAGGGTCAGTTGCTGTGTCTAAAATTTTTTGAATTCTTTTATTAAGCTCATCTCTTTGAGAAAGCACATAGTCCAAATCAACTTGGCCTAGAATGTCTCTTAGCGTCGTTTGTGCCAAAAGCCTTGTGGCGTCCTCGTAGTCCTCTACTTGCACAATTGCTTTCTGCGGGTCAGAAACTCTATAATAAACAACTGCATCAACATCAACAGTAACATTGTCTTTTGTTATTAATCTTTGCTTTGAGACATCAATTACTGTAGTTCTTAAATCCACTTTTATCATAGAGTCGATTAACGGAATGAGAAAAAATATGCCAGGGCCCTTTATGCCAAGTAGCCTCCCTAATCTAAATATAACAGCTCTTTCATATTCTCTTATTATCTTAATAGAAGAAGATATAATTATTACAACTACAAAAATACCAATAAATAACGGGATATTGTATAATAATGCCATTTATACCACCCAATTTGGCATTAATTTATTATATTTAAATATATTGTGGTTTATTTAATAAGAATTCAACACGCATAAGTCCTGTCCTTAACACCTTTCTTGAAATTTTCCCATGCTTTCATGTATAGCTTTTTGCCATGTGGTGTTGGATATTCTCCTGTAATGCATGCCATGCATAAGTCCTTTGCAGGCTTGCTAATGCTTCTTACTAATCCTTGTATGGTTTGGTATTTTACAGAATCAGCTCCTAAGTCTTTTGCAATTTGGGCAACAACTTCTTTTGAAATTTCACCCTTTTTTGGCTCTTTCTCATATTTTGGAATCAATAATTCAGAAACAGTTGACATATCAATGCCATAAAAGCAGGGTCCTCTTATCGGCGGACAAGAAACTCTGACATGAACTTCTTTTGCGCCGCCTACGCTCTTTATGTATCTGATGAGTTGCTTTGTTGTTGAGCCTCTGACAATGCTGTCGTCTACTAAAATTACTTTCTTGTCTTTTAATATTTCTTTTAATGCAGTATACTTGTTCTGTACCCTGTCTTCTCTTGATGAACCCTCAATAAATGTTCTTCCAACAAACCTGTTTCTTATCAATCCTTCAGCAGAAGGCACCTTTAACTCATAAGCCATTGCATCCCCTGCTGCTTTTGCAGTATCAGGCACTGGAACAACAACATGCTCTTCATTTATTTTTTCAGTTTCCTGCTTTGCAAGCTCTTTTCCAAGATTTGTCCTTGTTATGTAAACAGATTGATTGTCCAAAACAGAACTAACGTTTGCAAAGTAAACCCATTCAAACATGCAATGCGCTTTTCTTGGGCTTTCAGCGTATTTCTTGACTTCAACATGCCCATTTTTCACATAAATCAAGTGCCCTGGCTCTAAATGCTTGTAATCAGTCACGCCGCAATTAATCAATGCATTGCTTTCAGAAGCAGCAAGAAACATGTCATCTTTCCATCCATAAACAATTGGCCTGAAGCCATAAGGGTCGCGAAGAATTATCATTTCGCCAAAGGCGTTAATAAAAGCGATGTTGAAGCAGCCATCAATTTTTTGCGCCAGTCTTGTGAAAACTTTAACTAAGTTAGGTTTTTTTGAGCCTCTTAGCTCTCTTGAGATGTAATGCATCAGAATCTCTGTATCTGTGTTGTAAATTATATGGTAATCGGCTTTTTCCATCAAATGCTGCTTAAGCTCCTGGTAATTTGCAAGATTGCCATTCCAGCAGAATGAAAACCATTTCCATTTTCTTCCATGATGCCTTTCAAAAGGCTGGGCCAAGCTTCTTTCTTCGCTTCCGGATGTTGCATATCTTACATGGCCTATGCCTTTGTTTCCAGAATATCTTTTGAATAACTCCAAACTTTGCTGTTTGTCGCTTGTTCTGAAAACTTCGTTGACAGGCCCCAGGTCTTTGTATGTGTCAAGAATCTGCATTCGAGAAGGATTAAAGGTTGTTACGCCAGCGCTTAACTGGCCGCGATTTTGCTGGTTGAGAAGGAGCTTGTAGAGGTAGAATAACGCCCTGTTGGATGCGTCGCCGTTTTCCTTGATATAAACGGCAGCTATAGCGCAATTGTGATTTGCTTCCCCTTGCATTGACCTGAGCGAGCGAGAACGAGCTCTCGCATTCGACACCCCATGCATTTGTTAGGCATATGATTTATATAAATGTTTCGATAGATTTTTAGTAATATCTGCCATATTGAAAATAAATTCAATTACAACAATAAACTATATAAACAAAAAATTTTTCACTTCTTAATATGAAAATCCTTCTAATCGGCAATGGCGCTAGAGAGCATTGCATAGCAGAAACTCTAAAAAAAAATAATGAAGCAGTACTCTACTCTTATTTAAAATCAAAAAATCCAGGCATTATTTCTCTATCAGAAAATTTTGAAATAGGAAATTATAACAATTTAGAAAAAATAAAAAATTTTGCATTAAAAATAAATCCTGATTTTGATTTTATTGGTCCAGAAGAGCCTTTAAGTCATGGTGTTGTTGATTTGTTAAAAGAATTGGATATTAATGCTATTGGTCCAACAAAAAATTTAGCAAGACTTGAAACAAGCAAATCATTTACAAGAAATTTATTGAGAAAATATAAAATAAACGGTAATCCAAGATTCAAAATTTTTAATAAAAATAATATCAATGATGCAAAAAACTTTATTGATAAATTAGAACAATGCGTTATCAAACCTGATGGCTTAACTGGAGGCAAAGGCGTAAAAGTTCAAAATGACCACTTTAAAACAAAAAAAGAGGCATTTGATTATTGCAGGGAAGTCTTGCAAACTCATCCTGCTGTTATTGTTGAAGAAAAATTGGAAGGAGAAGAATTTTCCTTGCAATGCATGACAGATGGCAAAACAGTTGTTGCAATGCCGCCTGTGCAAGACCATAAACGGGCTTTTGTTGATGACAAAGGCCCAAACACAGGAGGCATGGGCTCTTATTCTTGCGAAAACCATCTGCTCCCATTCTTGGCAAAAAAAGATATTGAAGAAGGACTGAAGATGACTCAAAAGGTTGCTGAAGCAATCTATAAAGAAACAGGAGAATTTTACAAAGGCATTATGTATGCTGGCTTGATTGTTACAAAAAATGGAGTCAAGCTGCTTGAATATAATGCAAGATTTGGCGATCCAGAAGCAATGAATGTTCTACCTTTGATGGAAACAGATTTTGTTAATGTTTGCAATGCAATTACCAATCAGCAACTTCACAAAATAAAAATAAGGTTCCAGAATAAAGCAACTGTATGCAAGTATGTTGTGCCTAAAGGTTATCCTGACAATCCTATTAAAAATAAAAAAATAAATGTTAGTAAAATTCCCCAAAATGCAAAACTTTACTATGCTTCTGTTGAGCAAAGAGAAGATGGATTGTATACCACAGCCTCAAGGGCAATTGCATGCCTGGGCATAGCTGATAATCTGGAAAAAGCTGAAAAAATTGCAGAGCAGGCAGCAAATTCTATTAAAGGGCATGTATTCCATAGGGAAGATATCGGCACAAAGAAACTGATTGAGAAAAGAGTTAAGCATATGAAAAATATTCTAAACCAAAACCACAAACTTTAAATATATTATTTAATCTTTAAGCTATATGGCTAAAAAAAGAGGCAAATCAAAGATTAGACCTAAAACTACTTCTAAAAAGATTAAAAAAGCCAAGGTTCCAAAGAATATAGAAAAAGCCGAAGCACAAAAGCCAATGAAAGAAGCTCTGCATGAGCTTGAAATTCTCGCTGAGGAAAAGAAAGTAGAGCAGAAAATCAATGGCATTGAAAAAAAGGAAGAGGAAATAGAAAAAAAGGAAGCTGCAATCATAACAGAAGAAAAAAAGATTGAAAAGGAAACGGAAAAAGTTGAGAAGCTGGAAAAGGATATTAAAAGGGAAGTTACAGCAAAGCCATTGACAAAATTCAACATGAAGGATTTAAACAAGGGAATAATAGGAGCTTTTATTGGCGTTGTTGCCCATTTTGCATTTATCTATGGCAAAGAAATAGCAAAGGATATTAGTACAACTAGAGCAACAATTTTGATTCTTTTTTCATATTTATTGATAATAATCCTAATGTATGAAACTGGCTATAGGGAAATAAAAGAAAAAAGATTATTAGGCATACTGCCAAAAAGAGCAACAGCAATATACTTAACATCCGTTGTAATAATATTGGTAATCTTCTTATTGTTCAACCAGATAAATTTGTCAGATATTACAGGCACTTATAAGCAGATTGCAGTAACATCAGTTCTTGCCGCATTAGGAGCAGGAACAGCTGACTTGATTGGAAGGGGTTAAGTTTTTATATTATATTGTTATTTCTTGCTTCATGGCAACTTTAGTGGATATAGCAGATCTTGAAAAAATAGTGCTATTCGATTCTAGTGCTAATAATTTAGGAAACTTTACTCAAGGAATACATGATGTTAAAAAATATGCTGATTTAGATAGGGACTTATTGACAGATGTGCAAAGAGGTATAATTGAATTTTCTGAATTTATAGAAAAGGAAAATACCTTTACAGTTGAAGCAACACTCACTGATTTTGAGAACTTATCAAGGTTGGTAGGTACTACACAAGAATTTCTAAACCTAAACCAAGGAAGAACACCAAAAAAATATATTGGCAGAGGAGAAAACAAACAGTTATTATTTGAAGAAATTTCAAATGCTATTTTTAACGTAGCAAGATTATTAAAATCTAAATTTTTCATACCGGAGGATAAAGAATCCTACAATGCTTTCTATGAAGCAATCCCTCATATTTTTGATAAATTTACCTCTCCATCAGACGCGCTGCTAAGCATTACTCGATTGTATGCTGCACTCTTCTATTTATCCCTAAGTCAAAAAACTCCAGTAGCAATAGTATCAAGAAAAAGGATGGCCCATTATGGTTTAGATTTGCTTACAAGAGGGTTTAGAGAGATATCTCAAAACCCCAGTCTATTACAAGAATTTCCTATAAAACTCTATTTTGATACGACTCAAAGGGATTATAAGGTTATTTATACAACTCAAAATGAAAAACCAGCTTAAAGAATTAATTCTTGAAAAGCGTAATTCATTGCCAAAGCAGGAAATAATAGAAAAAAGCAGGAAGATAAAAGGCAATTTATCCAATCTTGACTATTATAAAAAATCAAAAACAATAATGTTCTTTGTTTCTTTCAACAGCGAAGTTGACACGCATGATATGATAAGAGATGCTTTAAAGAACAAGCCAGTTGTTGTGCCAAAAGTTGCTCATCATGAAATCGAGCCGTCTCTGATTATAGACTTTGATAACTTAATTCCAGGAAAATTTGGAGTTCTTGAGCCGATTGAAACAATGAAAATTGCTTACAAGAATATCAATTTAGTTTTAGTGCCTGGAATTGTCTTTGACAAAGAAGGGCACAGAATTGGATATGGATTTGGGTATTATGACAAATTTCTGAAAAAGGTGCCCAAGGCGATAAAAATAGGATTAGCTTTTGATTTTCAGGTTGTAGATAAGATTCCAAGAGAAATGCATGACGTGCCTGTTGATATGGTTGTGAGTGAGAAAAGGGTTGTGGAGTGTATAAAGTAGAATAATTCTTAATAAATAAAATGCGCCAGCCGAGATTCGAAGTCCCGATTTTAGACTGTGCTAAAATTCTCGGGTGAGAGCCTTTCTGCTTAAATGGCAAGGCCCTATCATAGCCACTAGATCACTGGCGCATTAATGAAAAGCGAGCTTGCATATTCATGCAAGCAGCTCAATGGGCCCGACCAGATTCGAACTGGTGACCTACACCGTGTAAGGGTGTTGTCATATGCGGCAACGCCGTACACCTAGCAACGCTAGTTGCGTGTAACCGCTAGACCACAGGCCCAAATAAACGATTTTGTATTAGTATATTGTATAAAAAGGTTTTGAAATCAATTTGAGTATTTATAATAATTTAATCTGCTTCGCAATTTTAGTGCTCGGCTTTCGCTTCCTGCCAGTG
>Ga0209541_10011540_pt1 | contig 13812 bp, 19 predicted proteins | sample RifCSPlowO2_01_FD_184027 | JGI IMG/M metagenome (GOLD analysis project Ga0209541, IMG submission 184027) | Groundwater microbial communities from Rifle, Colorado - Rifle CSP2_plank lowO2_0.1 (SPAdes) (version 2) | ecosystem: Environmental > Aquatic > Deep subsurface > Groundwater | place...
AAGAAAAAAACAAAAAAACAACGTATAAAGGCAATAGGCCTGCTTTCCGGAGGACTGGACAGCAGCCTTGCGGCAAAGCTGATGATTGAGCAAAAAATAGATGTGTATGCGCTTAATTTTACTTCGCCTTTATGCTTATGCAACAGGGAAGGCCGGTGCGAAAGCTATGATATCGCGGAAAAATTAAAAATCCCGCTAAAAATCATGGCAAAAGGCGACGACTATGCAAAAATCGTGAAGAAGCCAAAGCACGGCTACGGAAAACACGCTAATCCCTGCATTGACTGCAGAATCTATGCTTTCAAGAAGGCAAAAGAATACATGAAGGAAATCGGCGCCAAGTTTATCTTTACGGGCGAAGTCCTAAATCAGCGGCCCATGTCACAGCACAAGCAGGCGCTTATGCTCATAGAAAAGGAATCGAGTTTAAAAGGGCTTGTCGTTCGGCCATTGTCAGGTAAATTATTGCCAGCAACAATGCCTGAAAAAAAGGGCTGGATAAAGAGGAAAAAGATGCTTGACATTGAAGGCAGAAGAAGGATAAAGCAGATAGAACTGGCAAAGAACCTGAACTGGAAGGACTATCACTGCCCTTCTGGCGGCTGTTTGCTGACTTATGATGAATTCTCAAAGAAGGTTAAGGATTTGGTGAAAAAAGAAAAAGAGCTCACCATGAAGGATTTGGCGCTGCTGAAATACGGGCGGCACTTTCGCTGCGGCAGGAATAAAATAATTATCGGCCGGGACGACAAGGAGAACAAATTGCTCGCGAAGATGAGGAACGAAAAAGACTATCTCTTCGAGGCGGAAAAAATCATGGGACCCACGACGATTTTACAGGGGCCGAAAAATAAAAAAGCAATAGAAACTGCGGCAAAGCTGACGGCGCGATACGGGGATGCGAAAAAAAAGAAAGTGAAGATATTATACGGGCAGGAATTGAACAAAAAAATAACCGTTGAGAAAGCGAAGGAAAAGGAGATTGAGAAATTGAGGATAAAATAGAATATTCCAATGTCACTGATTTTCCATTTTATAATCTGTTTCTATTTCTGCGAAACCTTTTTCTATTTTGCATAAAAGGCATGTATAAATATTCAATTTGTCTTTTACATATTCCATCTCTTTTACATAGTCCTTTCCTGAAAGTTTCTCTTTTTTATATTTGCCTTCACATGCTGATAGTATTGCATCACCCAATAATTGAGCGCCGCGTTGATTCAGCTTTTCTATTTTGAATGAAATATACTTTTTTATTCCGTCTACAGAATTTAGAACAATAGTTTCTTTTGGCATTTTTTTCATCTCCATTTATTAATTAGATTTTTCATGCTTTCTTCAGGTATTTTTCATCGACTACTACCGAACCGCCATCTATTATGGCAAGAAGCCTTCTGTACGCATTTTCTTCTATCGGTTTTTTTAGAGTTTCCAGCTTGTCTATTTCAGCAGAAATATATTTTTTTATGTTGTCTACAGAATCCAGAATAATAGTTTCTTTTGGCATTTTCATCACTTATTATTTTTCATTAATCGCTCGTTAATTTCCTTACTGCATCACGGACAGCTTCGCTCCTGTTTGGATAGATTCCTCTCTTTACTAGAAAGTCTATCCTTCTTATCTGCTTGTCTGTCAGCCTTATCTGCATTGTTTCCATTGGCATAATAAAAAAACTTCCATTACGTTTATAGTGCAAATGTAGTGCATTTACCTTACAGTAGTGATATCAGAAAAGCTTAAAAGCCTTTTTATATTGGCAAAAGCAATAGATATTTATGGACTTTGAAAAGCTGCCAAGGTATCTTTTGTATGCGCTTGGGTTTTATACGATCTTCTTTTTATGGACGCTGTTCTACTTTTTTGTCCCTGCGCTTGCAATCCTGGCCGACAACGCGATGCTGTATATATTTCTTGTTGTCATATCGCTTCCATGGATTTTCATAGCGCTGTATTTTAAAGGCAATATCAAATTCGTGGAAGAACACCAGATAGCGATGAGGCTTATTATAGTTGGCAGCATATCTGTCGCATCATTTTTAATACTTATTATTTTGCTTTCTGTATTATAATGCATTCCAGCCGATTTCGCCATGGCATTTATAGCATCTGCCGACATTTGCATTCCATGTCGGCAGGACTAAGCCTGTGCATTCATCTTCAGGGCACGATTTAGGGCTGTCATTATAACCCTTAAATACAAAGCCGCCACTTTTGCCCTTAAAAGAAATATACTGCTTGCAATTGCCGCCGCCTTTCTGGCCGACGTCATCCACAGAAACTTCGCATTTCTTGTTTTTAGTATAATGCTGGCAATCTATAATGCTGTCTATTCGGCGAGGATTAATCTCTCTGTCATGATATATCTCGATTCCGACTTTAACTGCCCTCTTGAGGCTGTCTTTTCTGCGGCGCGTCATCCCCTTGCATCTGATTTCGTATTTTTCTCCGAGAAGCATATTCTTCATATTTTTATCTCTTTTATTATAAATTATTTCTTTTATTATAAATATAAACCTTTCTGTTTAATAAAATTAAGATAATTATGGACGATTGTATTTTTTGCAAAATCATAAGGAAGGAAATCTCGTCAAAAACAATTTACGAGGATTCAGACAGTTTAGCCTTCTTAGACATAAACCCCGCAAGCCCCGGTCACGTCCTTGTCGTGTCAAAAAAGCATCATGCGAACATTTTTTCCATTGATGACAATGACCTGGAAAAGCTTGCTGTTTGCACAAAAAAAGTCGCTAATATTATAAAAGAAAAGCTTGGGGTAGAAAACATAAACATACTGCAAAACAACGGCAAGCACGCAGGGCAGCTTGTTTCGCACATGCATTTTCATGTCATCCCGCGATACCCGAACGACGGGATAATGATTTCTTTCCCGCGGGCGCAGACAGCAGAAAAGGATTTGGACGATATGAAGAAAAAACTGACAGAATCTGTCAAGAAAGACTGGGACTTGGAGTGGTAATCACATTCCGACAATTTCCCTCGCTATTTTCTCCGGCACGAATTCCACTAAGTCGTCATAGCCCTGCCCAACACCCATGTAAAGTATCGGCTTCTTCAGCACAAAAGACGCTGAAAGCGCTGCGCCGCCTTTTTCATAGACATCGGCTTTTGTGAGTATTATTGCATCTATGCCTACGGCCTCGTCAAACATCTTTGCCTGATTATAGATATCATTGCCTGTCAAAGAGTCAAGAACAAGAATCTTCATGTCTGGCTTATTTACTCTAACGACTTTTTTCAGCTCGTCCATCAGATTCACATTGCTATGGCTTCGTCCTGCTGTGTCCGCTAAAACAAGCTTTGATTTTATAGCAGCAGCATGCTTTCTTGCGTCAAATATTACAGCAGCCGAGTCAGAGCCATATTGATGCTTTATTAATTTTGCGCCAAGACGATTCGCATGCTCCTCCAGCTGCTCTATGGAAGCAGCACGGAACGTGTCGCCTGCCGCAAGGATGGGACTGTATTGCTTAAATTTGTGCGCGATTTTTGCCATGGTCGTCGTCTTTCCCACGCCATTGAAGCCTATGAACATTATAAGAAACGGCTCGCTGCCTGATGAAATCTTTTCATTTAAATCTATTTTGTCCTGTGTTGTTATGTCTATTATCGCTGAATAAAGCGCTTTTTTTATTGTTTCCCCCGTTTTTCCTCTTTTTGCGCTGGTACCAATTAATTCCGCCTTAACATCATCACAAATTCTTTCCGCTGCTTCAAAAGCAACGTCGTTCTCCAGCAAAGCTGTCTTTAATTCCTTTAAAATATCTTCTATCTCTTCCCCGCTGAGCTTTTTCTCCACAACTTTTTTTGTCAGTTTTTTGAAAAACCCTCTTTGCGGCTCTTCTTTTGTTTCAGGTATTTCTTCTATTATTTCAAAAGGCTTTTCCTTTTTTGTTATTACAGTTATCTCTTTCTTTTCTTCCTCTTCTATTTCATTCATTATCTCTTCAGCAGATTTCATCTCAGGCAATTCTTCCTTTATTTCCTCGTATGTTTCTTTTTCTGGCAGTTCTTCTTTTTGCTCCTCGATTTTTTCCAGTTCCTCGATTTTTTCTTCAATCAATTCTTCTTTTTCAGGAATAATTTCTTCAGTTATTGGCTCTTCTTCTGATATTTCTTTCTCTAATTTTATTTGCTCCTCTTTTTCCGCCTTTTTAGAAACCTTCTCGACTACCTCTTTTAGCTTTTTCTTCAGGAAACCGAACATAGAAATCACACATTCTTTTCAGCAAGTTTCTGGAATTCTTTTTCCGATTTTTCTATCTGCCCGCCAAACCTGTTTATTTCGCTGACAATCCTTTTGTCAGCATCATCAAGCTCTTTTATCCTTTCCTTGAGCATTTCTGCTGCCTGCTCCCTTTTTTTTGTCAAAACAACGCCAGCGCCGACTCCTACAAGCACATTATCGGTGTCCGTTATGTCAGACTTTACAAACGACAGTGAGCCCAAAGACGACCATATCTCATCACCTTTTTTTACTGCTGAGAGCTGCTCCAGCGCATTGATTGTTGTCGCTATTTCTGTCACCTTGTTGTCTATGAGATTTTTTTCTTCTATAAGGGCGTTAAATTCCTGCTTTAACAGCTGCAGCTGCAGATATTTTCTCTGTATTTCCTTTTCCGCTGTTTCGCTTTTCATATAAATCCCAATGCCTCTGTTATTGCGCCGAGCTCAAAACCTGTGCTGGCTTTTGAAACAATGATTCCTTTGCTGTTTGCGATTATACCTGCGCCAGGAAACGGCGAGCCGAAATTCACTGTTCCTTTATGAGCTGCAACATTTAAAGCCTTTTCAATGATTTTTATTTCTTTTTCCTTTGCTTTAGGATGTATTAAACAGCCTTTGTTCGTAGCAAATGCAAGGGTGCCTATTACATTGGAACCGATAATTTTTTCTGTTTCACATTGCAAACCAAAAAATCTCTCTATCTTGCTTTTTTGTTTTTTGAGAAGCGGTGATATCACTATGCCGCTGTCATTCATCAAAATAAGATTTCCCAAAGCTGTGTGCTCGCCCCCAAGAAACAACACATCGCCTTTTATTTCATTTTCCTCGCCTATTATTTCGTGCGCCATTATGCCAGAAGAATTGCCCGAAAGAAAAATACCAGCATAATCCATGTTGAGAGGGCTGATTATTTCTATTTTTGTTTTTAGTATGTCTTTCGTTTTACTTTCTAATTTATTTTTTGGCTTAAAGCCAATAAAGCAGATTTTTTCTGTTGCAAAGCCGTAAAGCCCCAGATTTGGGTCGTCGCCGAAATTTGTCCTTAAAATATTGTCCATAAAAATCATTTTCTTTTCATAAGCTGCCTGTCAGAGCCATAAATATTTTTAATAAACCTTAATTTTTTTTTCTTTTTTCTCGGTATTTCATTCATTACAATAATAATATCATCGCCATCTTTGAGTGAGAATTTTTCCTTGATATTTTCCTTTGAGATTATTTCAAGCCTCGTGTCGCTGTAAATGTACTCTTTCTGCCTCATTGCCCAGCAACCATATCTTTCGCCCCCGACCACAATCTCTATTGGCGCAAGATATGCGTCTGTTTTTCTTGAACCATCAAGCAAAACATGCTCTATAGCCTTGGTCGAAAATTTTTTTATGTCTATCGCTTTTTCCAGCCTTATATCCAGCGTCCCTTTGTATGGCTCAAATCCGATGATACCGATAAGCCTGTGAAAATATATGTCTATCAGCGGACTTCCGCGCATGGCACCTGAGATGACTTTTCCTTTTATATCCATAAAAAACTATCAGCAAAAAAACTTATAAAGTCCATAATCTTAATTTTTAAACCTTCCCAAAAATATATATATAGTGATAATCATGCAATGGAAATGCACGATATGCAATTACATATATGACGAAGAGGAAGAGGGCAAGGAATTTCACAGCCTTTACGACGACTGGTACTGCCCCACATGCTGCTCAGCTAAGGAAATGTTTGTCCAGAAAGGCGGAAAAAGAGCAGAAGAATTATATGATATAGTGATTATTGGTTCTGGCACAGCTGGAATGACCGCGGCAATATATACCGCAAGGTACAACATGAAGACGCTTCTTATTTCCGAGGATGTCGGCGGATTAATGAACGATGCCTATCCTGTGGAAAACTATCCTGGCTACATATCTATTTCCGGATTTGAGCTAATGCAGAAATTCAAGGAGCAGGTCGAGGCATTGGACGTGACGATAGACGAAGAAGAAGTAATATCCATAGAAAAAGGCGAGAGCTTCAAAATAAAAACAAAAAACAAGGATTACATGACGAAGTCTGTTATAATTGCCACAGGCTCGAAAAGAAGGAAATTGGGCGTTCCTGGCGAGGATCATTTCAAAGGCAAGGGCGTTCATTACTGCGCCATATGCGACGCTACGCTTTACAAAGGAAAAACGGTTGCCGTTGTTGGAGGAAGCGATTCAGCAGCGCAATCTGCTTTATTGCTTTCACAGCACGCGAAAAAAGTTTATATTATTTACCGCAAAGAAGACATACGAGCAGAGCCGATTCATAAAAAAAGAATAGCTGAAAAAAAGAACATTGAAATAATACCAAATACCAATATCACGGAAATAAAGGGGCATGATTTTGTCAGTTCTGTTTTGCTAGACAAACCATACAAAAGCAAAAAGGATTTTCATGTTGACGGCGTTTTCATTGAGGCAGGTACGATGCCTTCAACAGAAATAGCAAAGAAAGTAGGAGTGGCATTAAACGAAAAAGGCGAGATAATAACAAACGAAAAGGCAGAGACAAATATAGAAGGGCTTTTCGCGGCAGGCGATGTGACGAACGATTTCTTAAAGCAGGCAGTAGTCGCCGCAGGCGACGGCGCGAAAGCGGCTTTTTCCGCATATCTCTATTTGCTGAAGAAAAGAAGGGAAGGGAAATAGAATAAATGCTTATAAGTATATATTTCAGTAATTATAAATATGATAAATAAAATATTCTTTGAACAAAAAGGAGTGAAAATAATTAATGATGAAATTATTTCTACAAATCATGTTAAAAATGATAGTATTGATTTGATAGTTACTTCACCACCCTACAACGTTGATATTAAATATAATTCTAATGATGATAAAATATCGTATTCTAAATATTTGGAATTTAGTGAAAAATGGATGACTCGTTGTTTTGAATGGCTGAAAGACGATGGTCGTTTTTGTCTCAACATCCCTCTTGATAAAAATAAAGGAGGGCAGCAAAGTGTTGGTGCTGACTTAATTACTATTGCAAAAAAAATAGGTTTCAAGTATCATTCAACAATTATATGGAATGAAGGCAATATTTCCAGAAGAACAGCATGGGGTTCATGGCTCAGTGCTTCTGCACCATATGTTATTGCTCCGGTTGAGCTTATTGTTGTTTTATACAAAAATCAATGGAAAAAGAATAATAGAAATAGTGTATCTGATATGAATAAACAAGAATTTATATCATGGACAAACGGGCTTTGGACATTTAACGGTGAAAGCAAAAAAAGAGTAGGACACCCTGCGCCATTTCCTATTGAACTTCCTAGGAGATGTATAAAACTTTTTAGTTATGTAGATGATGTTGTTCTCGATCCATTCATGGGAAGTGGTACAACACTTATTGCGGCTCACATGAACAACAGAAAATCTATTGGCATTGATATAGATAAAGATTATTGTGCTTTAGCTAAAAAAAGGCTAATAAACGAGGCAAATATTCTTACTAGGAAACTAGATAAAATTGAAGTTATGAATTAAGTGATAATAATGAGTAAAAAATCCGAAGATACCAAACAAATGGAACTAATAATGGAATTCTTTAGAAAAAATCCCAACAGAGATATAAAACACCCAGAAGTTGTTGATTGGGTTGTTAAAGAATATAAAAAACGCACAGGAAAGGTTTTCAGAGATCCTGATAGGGGTATCCGAAAACTCTCACAGGAAGGTCAGTTAATCAAAATTTCAAAAGGTGTTTACAAATATGATCCTAAATTTATAAAAATAAAAGAACTTGAGGATTTTACTCAAAAACAAAAAGAAGAAATCTTCAAAAGAGATAATTATCGTTGTGTTGTTTGTGGAAAAGGCATAAAAGATGGTATAGAAATCCACGCTGATCATATAAGGCCAAAAGATTTGGGTGGTAATGCAGCTATAGAAAATGGACAAACGCTATGTGCTCAGCATAATTTTCAAAAGAAAAACTATAAACAAACTGAAACGGGTAAGAAAATGTTCATAAGACTTTATGATCTTGCGAAAGCAAACAAAGATGAAAAATTAAAGAAGTTCTGCGAAGAGATTTTAGAAATATATGAGAAAAATAATATAAATGGTCATATTATCTGGGAAAGATAAATTTTCGAGAAGCTCTGGATTACTGGTGTAGGAAAGCGACAAGACGATTTTTTCTATGGCAAAATTCAGCATTTTCTTTTGAAAAAATTTTGCTTATAAATTTAGCTGGACATATTTTAGCGATAATCATGCCCCACTTTGATGAAATCGGCCCGGAAAAGATGATAGAAGTATATGACGCAAAAACAGGCATGCATGGGTTTCTTGTCATAGACAATACAGCTCTTGGCCCTGGTAAGGGGGGAATAAGGCTAACGCCTACAGTGACAAAAGACGAGGTGGCAGCGCTTGCCAGAGTAATGACATGGAAGAGCTCTCTGGCTGAATTACCGTTCGGCGGAGCAAAAGCGGGCATCGTGGCTGATGACAAGAAGATAACAAAGCGTGAAAAGGAAGATATTATAAGGGCTTTTGCACGCTCTATAAAAGAATTTTGCCCTTCGCAATATATAGCCGCGCCTGACATGAACACAGCAGAAAAAGAGATGGCCATTTTCGCCGAAGAGCTGGGAAAAAAATCCTGCACAGGCAAGCCAAAGAGCATGGGCGGCCTGCCGCATGAACTGGGCTCCACAGGCTTTGGCGTCCACGAGGCAGCAGAAATAGCAGCAGAGTTTTGTGGCTTGGGAAAGAACAGCAATACAGTGGCAATAGAGGGGTTCGGCAATGTCGGCTACTTTTCAGCAAAATATTTATGGGAGCACGGCTCTAAAATTGTGGCTGTTTCTGATTCGCGCGGCACAATATGCAATGAAAAGGGCTTGGATTTCGGAAAGCTTATTGATATAAAGAAAAAAACCGGCTCTGTGATAAATTATTCACCGGGCAAGGTTTTGAGCAATAAGGACATAATAAGGGTAAAATCAGACATTCTTATCACTGCTGCTGTGCCATACCTGATAACAGAGAATGATGTCAAAGATATCAAGGAAAAAATGATAATCGAGGGGTCGAACATCCCTATGACAGAACATGTGGAATTGCTTCTTCATAAAAAAGGCATTCTTGTCGTTCCTGACTTTGTCGCGAACGCGGGCGGCGTGATTTCTTCCTATGTTGAATATATCGGCGGAACAGAAAAGCAGATGTTCAAGATGATCGAGGAAAAGATAAGGAAGAACACAAAAATGGTTCTAGAAAAAGCGAAAAATACACAGCAACCACCAAGGCATGCCGCGGTTGAGATAGCAAAAGAGCGCATTCTTGATAAATGCGAGAGCTGCAGGATATGATATTTCCTGTAAACTTTAATTATTTACATTTGTCAACTAAAAAAGAAAGCTCTGTATAAATGCTCAATGATAGCAGCATTTGTGTGAGCATTACTATCAAAAAGATGGTAATGCTAGCTGCTAAGGGTATTATCAAAAGATAATACCCTTCCCGACGAAAATCATCATACCTATATTGGATACAATCGGTATGTTATAAAAGCTTAAATATAATGTGACATTAATAGATATTAGCAAAGTGATTTTTATGAAGAAAAATACATCATGGGAAGATGTCAGCCAGTACATAAAAGAAGCGAGAAAGGATCCAGAATTCAGGAGAGACCTCAAGAAATTCATAGCTATGCATGAAGGCAGGGCAGGAAAATCAAAATAGTTTTTTCTTAAATTCTTCATAGCCGATAAAATTCGGCGTTATAATGCTATGTTTTTTGTTCACAGAATAATAGGCTTCTTTTGCAGGCTCTGAAAGCATTGTCCTATTGTCGCTTGACACCACAATATCCATCTTGCTTATTGAAGCTTCTGCAACTATCAGCATGTCATTCATCATTTGCTTCCACGAAACCGAGCCGCCGTTTTGCCTATAGCTTTTGTAGTATAAAGATGCCAGTGTATGGGCAAGAGGATTTATCTCAAGTTCATGGTTTTTTACAAGGGAATCATACAAGTTCAGAAGCGTTTGCCTTAGGCTGTACCTGTCTTTTGAGTGCTTTGGAGCGGCCTTTATCTCAGCCCTTATTATTTTGATTCCATAAATTGTGAGGTCATGCTTATGGATATCCGCTTTTTCTATTATTTCATCTTCCAGACGGTCATCTATTATTTTGCCATAAATGCTTGTGTCAAGTATAATCCTTATTGTCATGCTAATTAGTTGCGTTCTATCTTTTTTATGCTTTGTTTTGCTAATTCATCTTATGCCGCTAAGCCAGATAAAAAAAGAATTAAATTCGTTGTCAGACAAAGAAAAGGCAAAAATCCTCTCAGGCTTTTTCAAGACAGGAAAAGGCGAATACGGCGAAGGCGATAAATTTCTCGGCATTACTATTCCTGAGCAGAGAAAGATAGAAAAAAAATATGACCTGACACTGAAAGAAATTCAGGAGCTGCTAAACAGCAATATACATGAATACAGGCTGACCGCTCTGTTTATGCTAATCAAGAAATACAAGAATAGCGAAAACAAAAAGCAAATATACAATTTCTACCTGAAAAACACGAAAAACATAAACAACTGGGATCTGGTTGACCTGAGCGCGCCGAATATTCTTGGGGATTATCTGATTGATAAGGACAGGAAAATTTTGCATAAGCTGGCAGAGTCAAAGAATTTGTGGGAAAGGAGGATAGCTATACTGGCAACATATACTTTCATAAGGAAAAACGACTTTGACGACACGCTGAAAATAGCGGAAATGCTGTTGAATGATAAACATGACCTTATCCATAAAGCAGTCGGTTGGATGCTGAGAGAAGTTGGAAAAAGAAATATTGAAAAAGAAGAGCAATTCCTGAAAAAACATCATAAGAAAATGCCCAGAACCATGCTAAGGTATGCGATAGAAAAATTAGATAAAAAGAAAAGAAAATACTATCTGAATAAGACTTGAAAAGCCTTTATAAAATTTACCTCAAATTCTATTTGTTGATTCTCATGGACAATGAAGCAATCAAACTGCACAAAGAAAAAAGAGGCAAGCTGGAAATAAAATCAAAAGTAGCTCTCGCAACGAAAAAAGACCTTTCGCTTGCCTATACGCCGGGTGTGGCTGCTGTTTCCTCGGCTATCGCAAAAGACAAAAGCAAAGTTTACGATTACACGATAAAGCAGAACAGCGTTGCTGTCGTGACAGACGGCTCGGCTGTTTTGGGTCTGGGCAACATAGGCCCTGAAGCGGCATTGCCTGTGATGGAGGGAAAAGCCATACTTTTCAAGGAATTTGCAGACATTGATGCCTATCCTATCTGCCTGGCAACGCAAAACAGCGATGAAATAATAAGCATAGTGAAAAATATCGCGCCGGGCTTTGGCGGGATAAATCTTGAAGACATCTCAGCGCCCCGATGCTTTGAGATTGAACAGGCGCTTCAGGAAATAGGCATTCCTGTCATGCATGACGACCAGCACGGCACAGCTGTTGTTGTTTTGGCTGGATTAATAAATGCGACAAAGGTTGTTGGAAAAGAGCTAACGCAGCTAAAAGTCGTGATAAATGGCTCTGGCGCAGCAGGCATGGCAATAGCAAAGCTGCTTCTTTGCCTGGGATATGAAAAGAAAACCTGCACGCCGGTGAAAGAAATCATACTCTGCGACAGCAAGGGAATTATTTATGAAAGAAGAAATGATTTAAACAAATATAAAAAAGAGCTTGCCAAAGCAACGAACAGAAAGAAAATAAAAGGCACGCTTGAAGATGCTTTGCAAGGTGCGGACGTCTTTATAGGCGTTTCTGTTGGTGGCGCACTCAAAAAAGAATATATAAAGAAAATGGCAGACAAACCGATAATATTCGCGATGGCTAATCCGACGCCGGAAATAATGCCTGATGAAGCAAAAGGCGCGGCTGTCATAGCCACAGGCAGGAGCGATTTCCCGAACCAGATAAACAATGTGCTGGCGTTTCCGGGCATCTTTCGCGGCGCTTTGGATGCAAAAGCAACGCAGATAACGTGCGGAATGAAATTAGCCGCAGCGCATGCGATAGCTGATTGTGTGGCGAAGCCAACAAAAGAAAACATAATTCCAAGCCCCTTAGAAAGAGAAGTGGCAAAGAAAGTGTCTGAAGCGGTAAGAAAGGTGTGGGATGAGGAAAACAAATAAGATTCATCTATAAAAACTTTCTTTTCAAATAAATAATCGAGAGGTTTTTTTTAAAATGAAGTCTAAAAAATCAAGGAAGACTTCTTTCAAAAACCTTTCATATAAATAAAATAGAAGGTTTTTAAAATGTGCAAGACATGTGCTAAGCATAATCCGAAGAAGAAGAAATAATTATAATCAGGTGATATTTCATGAAGAATGTTGTAGTCTACTCTACCGCTATGTGCCCTTACTGCGTCATGGAAAAGGACTGGCTGAAGAAGAATGGAATTGACTTCAAGAATGTTATGGTGGATGAAGACCGCAAGGCTGCCCAGGAGATGATTTTGAAATCCGGGCAGACAGGCGTTCCTGTGACAGACATAGACGGCTCAATTGTCGTGGGCTTCAACAAGGAAGAATTAAAAAGGCTGCTGGGAATAAAGTGATAATGACAAAATCACTTATTCTGATTTTATTAATTACCATTCTTATAACCGGCTGCACGTCACAACAAACGCAAAACAATGTTACTATCCAAAATCAAACCATAGAAAATTTTCTTTCTGCCGCCGATGGCACAAAAATAGCCTATACTTATTATGACAATCCCAGCGGCAAGGCAATAATCCTATTACATATTCTTGGCGGCAGCAAGGCTGACTGGCTCGGCTTCGCCGAGTTAATAAAAAATAATTATGCTGCCATAGCAATAGATTTCCGAGGGCATGGCGACAGCGAGGGCAGCAAGGAAGAGTACCAGAAATATGTTCTTGATGTGGATGCGGCAAAGCGATTTTTGCAGCAAAAAGGCAAGTCAGAATTTATTATTATCGGCGCAAGCATCGGCGCGAATGTAGCGCTGAATTATGCGGCTGAAAATAACGTTTCTACTATTGTGCTTCTGTCGCCGAGCCTTGATTACAGGGGTGTGGCAACGCAGGGAAGCATACAAATATATTCTGGCAGATTGCTGATTATTTCCAGCGCAGAGGACACACAATCTTTCGGCCCATCGCAACAATTATATGCAATGTCAAAAGCAAACAAGCAGTTTATACCATCGCAAAACGCCGGGCATGGCACAGATATGGTTGCAAGAGATGATATAAGAGGGTTTGTTTTTAACTGGTTGGTTGCTGAGCAGAAAAAATCAGATGAGATTATTGTAAATCAGAGCATAGGCGCAATCAAAACAATGAAAACTGTTGAATTCAATATTACAGCTAAACAATTTGAGTTTGTTCCTTCAACCATAGAAGCAAATGAAGGGGAAACCGTAGCTTTAAATATAAAAAGTGTTGATGTAACACACGGCTTTAATCTCGCTGATTTTGGCATAAATGAACAGATAAGCCCCGGCAAGACAACAACAGTCAGCTTCAATGCAACCAAAAAAGGCACTTTTTCGTT
>Ga0209541_10011542_pt1 | contig 13811 bp, 12 predicted proteins | sample RifCSPlowO2_01_FD_184027 | JGI IMG/M metagenome (GOLD analysis project Ga0209541, IMG submission 184027) | Groundwater microbial communities from Rifle, Colorado - Rifle CSP2_plank lowO2_0.1 (SPAdes) (version 2) | ecosystem: Environmental > Aquatic > Deep subsurface > Groundwater | place...
CTTAAAAATGTGCCGAATTAAAACCGCACACAAGCGAATTTCTATTATGTTTTATGAGCCGTTATGGTTCGTGATATTACATATTACGAAGAAAGATATTTTAAGGAGGGCTGTTAAATTATGCCGGGGTGCAAAACAAATGGGAGCAATAGAAAAGGGATTGATACCGCAGCAGAGCAGGATGTGGGCTGCAGAGGAATGCCCTGCATGCAACAGCACAAAGACTGTGATAGATTATTCAACTGGCTATACAATCTGCCAGAAGTGCGGACTGGTGATTTACTAGTACATCATATCACATAATGCTGGCAATGCAGATCAGCACGGCTTAATTAGATTTAGCAGTTCAGTTATATTGCTCTATCAGTCAGCTAAGCAATTATCTTTGCCAATGGCATATTTGGTTTTGTGTGTTCGCGCGTAACAGTTACAAGCCGGCAGATCGGCGCTGGTTTCTGCTGGCGCACGCTAAGCCTCGTTCTATAGTTGCCAGTTAAGTTGAGAAATGGGCCAAAATACGCAACGCGCTGTGCATCGTAAAGCATTTCTATTGACATAACTAGCCCCATCCTGCCCTTTGATTCTAATTTTTCTATTGCGCTTCTGATTTCGGGCACGGCATTGTGCATTCTCATTTCTTCACCGTAGTGTGTTGTTCCATAGTGTTTTTTGTGCTCCATTACGTCAAGATAGGATGTTATATTTCCGCATCTCAACGCATCAGCTGTTTTTGGTGAAACATAATAAATATACCAGTCATTAATCATTATATCTTTACGCATTTTGTTTCTCATCTGGTTTAACAAGTCTTCAAGAAGTGCGCTATTGTCTGCAATTTCTATCCTCGCATCTGTCTGGCTAATAAAGTATTCAAGATTTTTAAATAAATCTAGCACGAGTAATTCGGCGAGATGTCTCTTTAAGTGCGCGGCTCTGATGCAAAATGCTTGTGGTTCGGCTGACCATAATACGTTGTACTGTGATGCGAGGCTTGCGGCAGCGGATAAAAAATTTTTCCAACCAGAACTACGTACCGCAGTAGCGTCAGTTACGCTGAACTTTGCATTGTATTCCGCAGATTTATACATATTATTATGCTCCAACATAAACTTTTAAAGCTAACGGATTAGTTGTTGAGTAAGCCCATAAAGGTTTCTATTGATGTATTTATATTATCAAAGTTAAGACTGCCTGCAGCACTAAATAAGTGGGGTTTCTCAAGCTCGAGCGTTGCGCTTTTGATGCTATTTCTGCTGCCATTAAGCAAGCGTTTTATTATGCCAAATTGCAGCTCGCCCAATAATGTGCTGCGAGTCAGCGGGCTATGATCTTTCATAATATAAACCGGTTCGCGGCTTGTGCCATAAACAACTCGTGGCTCCTCTACTGGAATGCATCCGTGAAAATGGACATGGCGGGCTAGCGCACCCCACTCTTCCAGTTGCGTTGTGCGAAATTCTCTCCTGTGTTTATCGTAATATAAATCCAGCTTATCTGCCTTGTCTATGCTACCGATAATTAATGGATTATTTTTAGAATGTTTTTTTATCTCTTCATAAATATCATGAGGGGCACAATAACCAAATAAGCCCTTTGTAACATGTCCTATGTCAAGAGTTATTTGCTTTGCCATCTCAGCAGCAACAATTGCAATGTTGGGCAGGCAGTTAAACGGCAAATAGCCGTTTTCAGGCAGCAATTTGTTTTCAAGGAGCGGGTCGCCCTGCTCAAGCTCTAGCGCTTGGCGCACATGTTTGTGTTTTGATCCTTTCAAGTGCCCATCTTTCATTATTTGTTTTTTTTGTTTTTTGTAGCGCTCCGTACTAAGGATACTGTTAAACGCCCCATCATGTTCTCCGTAATGGCCAACAACGAAATCCCAAAGCTGTAAAAAATATTCGCTAAATGTGCTTTTATTTATTTTTCTTGCCCCGAGTATGCTACCAGCAGAGCGAAGCTCATCTGCACTATAATTTCCTTTGCAAATATCCAGCCCGAGCTTTGACAAATGCAGGACAGAACAGCTATATTCGTACATTTCAGTTAGCTGGCAAACCTTGATTATATCGCGGAGCGAGTTGCCTGAGATTCTTCCGGATGGGCTACTGGATGTGCCGCCAAAACGTATTTCCATGCCGCCGATCATTGGTGCATCATTTTTTAGCTGCCTTAGAAGTGCCTCTAACTCTGCCGCTGCAAATTCCCGATTTTTACTATAACCTACCTGAATGCCTAATAAAATTGGTACTTGCATATTGCGAATTCAACCGTTAATTAGTATAGTTTTTAATCGGCCCTGCTGGGGCAAATGTATAAATGTTGCCGGCAGGTATTATGTCATTAATTATTATTTCAGCAAGCCTGCGCATCTCATCAGGGCGTTGGCCTATATGATAATTATAAATTGCAGCGCGCAGTTCGCCCAACGCGAAAAAGTTTGCAGCAATCTTCTGCGTGTTTGTGCCCCAATTCGTAAATTTAACGCGGTCGTCGCTGTCCTCTGCCTGCCCTAGGCGCCGGCCAAACCGTCCATTGTAAACAAAATCAATTATTGCAGTGCGGAAGCGCTCTTTACAAACCTCGGGAATATTTTCCGCATACTGGAGTGCGAAGTAAAAATGCCCGAGATTAAAGTGTGGTGTTCCATAAAACGCCTTGAAATACTTTTCCTGCGTTGGCTGTTGGCCTGCCAGCCATTCGTCAAGAAGCTCTTTTCTGTACCCTTGATCTATCCATGCCAGTTTTGTGCTCAATTCGCCATTGGTTCCATTGGTCACTACGATGTTTTGTGCTATGCAGTCAGAAACGATTCTGCAATAGTATAATTTGACATCCAGCAAATCTATGTTCCTGCAAATTGCCGTGCGCACCTCATTGATTTTTTTATTCCAATTTTCTTGATTCATGTCAGGGAACGGCACGGTGCGTTTCATGCCGCATAAAATTAAGTCCAGGTGTGATTTTATGAACTCGCGGTTTTTGTCTTCTTTAATGTGTTCTTTGGTGTTGCCGAAGAAATAATCGCCCATAAATGCAATTGTTGCTTCTATGTTATCGATGGGGTTTTCCGCGTCGGTAACGAGCCTTTGCAGCAACGGCTCTTTGCCTTGCAGCATCACAATATAAAATTGCGTAAGAGCGTTGCCAGGCCAGTCTCTTGACAGGCACCACCCCAAATCTCCCTGGCTACTGAGCCATCTTGAGTAAAGGGCGTTTTTCCATATCTCTGCAGGCTTGCCGTATTTTATTCTGAATTTCAAAGTTGAGTCCCTGAAATCCGGGTCTGCTATTGTGTGGTCGCATTTGGTTGTGCCGACAGCGCCAAGAAAAACAGACTTCTCACGGCAGCCGTATCTTTCTGCTAACTCATCCCCGAGCTTGCGGCTGTCGCCGCTATATTCTGGCGAAAACTCGCGGGAAATTTCTTCATCGCGTGCGAAATAATCATGGCTCAGCCTAGCTTCATCTGGCAAAGACATATTCCTGCCCGTCTTCAGAAGTTGCTTTATCCGCTCTTCTAATTCTTCTTTCATTCTTATTGCGTCCGAAGGCGTGGGTTTTTAAGGATTTGCTATTTTATGCGTACCAGACCAAATTCGCCTTTAAGGAGTTCATGCAGCTGGCTTTTAGTTGCCTGAATGCAGTGCCCGCCAACTAAGTATTTCTGCAGTTTGCAGGCAGCCGCCATTAAGTTTGGGTCGGAGCAACCCATACCAACAACGTAATCGCGCGAGGGCAATTTTACTCCCCTAGAGTCAAGGGCATAAAATCTGTGTGAAATGTTTGCGTCATCATCTTCTTTTAGTACGATTCTTATTGGCATTGCGGTATTTTTATTTATATAGTTCGCGCAAGTTTTAAGTATCTTTTCAATGAGCTTTAGATCCGCCGCGGTATTGCCTGCCAGAACTTTTAGCGCATCGCTGAGGCCTGTTATCGCAATCGCGTGAGTGCAGTTTTCTATTGGCACGTAATTCCATTTTCCTTGCTTGGCTGATGTAAGATGAGTATTGTGCTTTCTGAAAAAGTCTGCCACGATTAACTCGCTCATATTATCTAAAAATTCCAATATGCGCGCCAGAGTTAACTGGAGTTCAGAAAGGAAGTCTTCAGTGTTTTTTGCCCTGCGCGCAATTCTTGGCAGATTTATGACTATTTTCTGCAATTCCCCTACCCTTTGTGTTCCTGGCCAGTTCTTCCACGCAGCGTCAAAGCGCGCCATTGGGCCAACATAACTTGCATTAGGATGCTGCCATTCCTGCCGCATATTTGCCACGTAAATATAATCCAAATCTTTAAGCAACTGCGGGTCAACCTTTTCCCATGCTTTTAAAGTTAAACAGAATTTATCTGGATTTGCTTTGAAAAATCTCAGGATTTCTTCAGCTACTATCTGTGCGCTATTAGTAAATCTTGCATATGTGGTATCGTGCTTTTCCGGCAGGTATTCAGTCGGCAAATTTGAAAACTTTGGAGTTCCGATATCAATTGAGATAAAAATCTTAATGTCTTGCGGCAGGCGATTAAAGAATTTCACTAGCTCTTCGCGTACCGCTGTTCTCGTCAAAGTCTCGCAAAACGGGGACAGATGCGTATTCAGTGAATCCATAGCCTGAATTTTTGTAAATTTATTCATAAATTCTATTGCAAATGCAATTTCCGAAAGAAATTCAGGCAAATTACTGACTTTTTTTCCGCGCGTGCCGTGTACTGCAATCCCCCGTAAGTCATGCACAAAATTAAGCAGCTTCGGCTCCCTCAAATTTTTTATAAAAATGTCGCCATTGGCATGCATATCAAGCGCCTCTGGATGCGTGACTGAGAGCAAATGGGCAAATGTTCGCTTGTGCTTCTCGTCACTCTCTATCTGCGCAAAAACATTTTTTATATTTTCAGCCTTTTTGTTAAGCTCGGTAGAGAATTTGCGCCTCAACTCAAGAAGTGTTACGCCATCATATGTATCTTCAAGTATTGCTGAAATAGCAGAAACAATTACCCCGCGTGGCATGCCCCTCTTCAAATACTTCTGCGAGAAAATCTTCTCGTCAAAATCAACAAGCTCGCCTTTTTCATTTATGACCTTCAGGCCCTTCTTTGATTCCTTTGAGGACTTTCCGTTTATTGCCTCGGAAATTCCTGTTGGGCTTAAATTGATGTCAAAATCTTTTATCGTAAACAGCCTCTTCATCCTGTTCTCAGAAACCTGTTTTGATGACACGAGGCCCGCAGCCTCAAGCTGCTCAAGGTATTTGTGCGCGGTTGAGAAATTTATATTTAAGTCACGGGAGATGTCAGTAATTGACTTTGAGCCTTCCTCAATCAAAAGCGCAAGAATCTTCAGTTTGACTTCATTATCTAATACAGAAATTTTTTTTGCAATTTCAGTTAATGTATCGTACTTCGACATTTTTGAATCGCCTGCGATTTTTTATGCTATCCGGACTTGTTCGGATGCAGCGGCAACGAAGTTGCCGCATTCAAAAATCGTGCAAGCACATCTATCTTATTTTAATATACTTGATCGGAGCGTTTTGTTACATAGCATGCCATCATGTTGCGTAACTATACATATCGCTTAATGTAAGATTTAAAAGGCTTGTGCATGCGCGGAACGCCAGCCGCTTGCCGCCGGCGGTCGGCCGCTGGCTTCAGGCATTACAAAAAGCTTATATAATTTAACTGCATGGGATAATCATGCCAAGGCCACGCTCCGACCTGAGAGCTTCTGATATCATGACTAAAGAGGTTGTTATTGCACACCCTGAGATGAATCTGGCGGAAGTTGCAAAGCTGATGAACAAGTTCAGAATCGGTGGTCTGCCGGTAGTTGACAGTGGAAAACTAATCGGCGCAATCACTGAAAGAACAATCATGCAGAAAGTCGTGGAGGCAAATGTCCGCGCCTCTGACGTCTCGGTTGCCAGCATCATGACGCCGCCAAAAGTCATTGTCGGGCAGGGCGAAGATTGCCAGCGGATTGCCGAGCTAATGTCGCAGAGGGATGTTTCCCGAGTTTTCGTATGCGAGGGCGGCAAGAAAGATGGCAAGCTTCTCGGGATTGTCACAAACCGCGATGTCCTGAAATATTCGCACGAAACAGTTGATATCTTAATCGAGCAAGCCCGCATCAAAGGCCCGCAGCTCTCAGACCACTACACCGCATTCGGCAAGTGCGAGTCCTGCGGCGACCACACGCATCTTGTTTTTCAGGATAGCAAATTTATTTGTGATAATTGCGCGGGATAAAGTAGGTTGCGGAATACAAACATTTTTTAACATTACTTAATTTGTTTTAGCATGGCAGACGAAAAGAAAAGTATGATTTTTATTGACGCCAGCAATCTTTTGGGCGGTTGGTGGACTTATTGCAAAGGTAATGGATTTATTAGCATAGATAATAAAACCAACAGACAAATACTTAGCAAAAAAATAGATTACCAAAAACTAATTAGCGAGATTGCAAAAAACACAGATTTTATACGTGGTTATTTTTATAATTCCGTGGATGAGCCGGTAGATTCTAAAAAGCAGGGATTTTTTGATAAACTGCGATCTCTGGAGGTAACAATAGTTACGAAGAAATTAAGACATAAGATTGTTAAGTGCAAGCATTGCCAAAAAGAGGATTTTAACGTACCATACCAAAAAGGAGTGGATGTTGCATTAGTTACGGAATTTATGAGCTTAGCCACAGAGAAAGCCTACGAAATCGGAATTGTAGTTAGTGGTGACAATGATTTTGTGGATGCGATTAACTATGTAAAAAGCAAAGGCATAAAGGTGTGGGTTGCCTCATTTGCCAATTGTTTGGGTGAAGATGCAATGCGCGCAGTGGATAAAGTGATACAGTTAGATAAATTGATTAATAATATTTGTATGGCATAGAAAACTATTTAAATACCTATTGCTTTGTTTAATTATAACAACGGAAGGGTCGGTAGGGATATACCCAAGTCCGCCCTTCTAGTATAATTTTCTTCTGACGTGGCATAATGGTTAACCAAGCGCCACAGCAATCAAATCCCTAATTCCCTCAGCAAGCCCCAGCACAGCAATCGCGACAAAGAAAAAGTTCCTCAGGTTCTCGCTTTCTATATCTTTATGCAGGTAGTAGATTGCAGGGATGAGGACGGCAAGCTTCAGCGCATACATAACTGCCGCTGTTCCAGTCAAGTCTATAAAAAATGTGGGCAGCGGGTGCTTCTCAACAAATCCCAGAAAATCAACCGCTACAAATGTTGCCGATGCGTCTAAGAGATGTGCGAACAATGGCAGCGAGGAGATTTTTTCATAATGCGGCATAAACTTTTTCAGAAGAAAGTTAACTGCGAAGAAAATTAAAACAGCAAGAAAAATAATCAAAGCACCAAATTTTAATTCGGTAATTTTTATATTTCTTCCATTTATCACTAAGTTCACAATAAAAATTACAGAGCCAATCAAAAAGGAAGTTTTCCAATATTCAAATTTTGTTTTCCTTTCAGCTAGATATGAAATTACAAGCGTTGCCAGAAAAATTCCTGCAATCGCCAGATAAATCCCCGGCGAGACAGTCCAGAAAGTAATTGGCAGGCTTTCCTTGTCCACAAGAACCCGGGCGGAAGAGCCAAGCAGGACAAACGGAAATAATGCCCAGAAGAATTTCAAATCAATCTTTATCTTTGCCCGCTCCAAAAACCGGTAAATCAGAAACAAAAGCGCAACTGCAATCAATCCGTAAGTAATTGAATTAGCAAAATTGTAGCCGCCGTACGGGTCATAGATTGGCTGGATGTAATATTTATTTATGAATTCGTTGAGCGCCATGGCTTTGCTAAATTTTTTGTATTTATTAAGTTAATGCTTGGCGGTTGTTGGTTGCTCGTTACTCGTTTATGTGACTGTTATTCGTCTCTCGTTCTTCGTCTTTCGTTAGTCGTTTAACGAATGACTAATAACTCCAACTCGCCGCTCGGCGCTCTTCCTCGTACTGAAGTACGGGGTTTTCACGCGCCTCGCTTAGAAAGGCGAGTTGGAGATCTGACAAAATGCGCGCTTCATCCCCGCGCTGAAGCGCGGAGTCCAGAGAAAAACTCCGTAGAGTTTTTCTTGGCCAAGAAAAATTGCAGTGCAATTTTTCTCTGGTTTTGCGCATTTTTTCATAACCAAAGACGAACAACTAATAACTAATTACCAATTACTTCCAACTAAACTAAAACGTGCTCCAGCCTTCCTGCTTTTCTGTTGGCGATGCCTTCAATGCAATCTCTATGTTTGCCAGCCTCGCGTTTATTGAGTCCATTGCGGCCTTCAGGGCATCAAGCTTGTAATTGACAGACTCAATGGAACGGCGGAGATTTTCAATCTGGTCTGAGCTGACTGACGGCGCGGGTTGCTGGAACTGTTGTGGCGGCATGCCTGGCAAGCCACCCATTCCCATATCCATTGGCGCGCCCTGAGGTGGGAAAGCTGGAACCGGCGGAAACCCTTGCTGCCCTGGAAAGCCTGCCGCAGGCCCATAGTCTCCAGGACCGCCTGGCAATTGCGCGCCGCCTCCGAGGTCTAAAAGCTCGTTCTTTTTCTTACGCCTGAATATGCTTGTTATGTCCATGTTTATTTAGAGCAGCAGGTTATTTATAAAAGTAATGCTTAGTGCAGCCAGAAGCTGGAAGCCAGCGGCCGGCAGCTAGCGGCAGGCATCAGGCAGCAATTAGATTTATTAATACGAATTTTGTATCAGTATTATGGCCACAGCAGGGATTGATGCTCTTAAAAAGAAGATTGAAGCCTTAGGAAAGAAAGAAAAATTTAGCGATGCCCGCGACCTTCTTGACAAAGAGATCAGGCTCGCGCCAGATGACGGAAAAAAAGAGATTGAAAAATTATATTCTGAAAAAATTCTGAAAGGCAACCAACTGCGTAGCCTGAAGATTGACTATGATTCCTTTGGCGAAGGGCTGGAGCCAATTTATTACTGGACTCTGGACGCAATGCGCAATCCAAAGCTTATTGACTACAAGGTTAGCAAGGCGTCTGATTATTTTGCAGCATCAGAGGCAAGCTTCTTTTATGGTGACATTGGCGCCAGAAGGACTGCGCTTGAAAAGCGGGCAAGCGAGCTGATTGGCACAATCAACATGGTCATAAAATCTGTAATTAACCTGCTCTGGGACTTGAAGGAGTTTGAGCTGAGGCTGCAGCACTATGAGGATTTCAAGGCCGGCAGCGAGAAAAAAACTACTGCCGATATGGCGCTGAAGGCAATCTTCCTTACCGAAGTTGATACAAAAAAGGGAAGGGCAGCGATAAACATGCTGGCGCAGGATTTGAATTTTATAACGCTCAGGGATGCTTTCATGGCAGCGAGGAAGCCGGAAGATGTGGATGGCATGGATTTAAACGAGCGCGTGAAGCGCGTTTTAAAGCCGCGTGTTGCAGAATACCTGAAATGGGTTGAGCTGTCCGGGAAGGAGCTTAAAAGCAGATTCAGCATTGAAAAGACATACCTGAAATCTCAGGTGAGCGCACTTGAGCTTTATACGCGGTGGGCAAAGCCATACCTTGTCGCGACAAACAAGCTGATGCCCAAAGAGTCGCCAACAGAGCCCGAAGATCTAATAAGTGCATTTGATGTCTCAAAAATTTTTATAGAGTTGCTCGGAAAAAAAGAGGCAAAGCTGACAATGACACAGGCACCGGGCTCTCCGACCATAGAACTCCCGGACGAAGAGAAGGTGTTTCAATGCGTTGAAGTTATTTTCCATTACCGCACAGTGCCGGGCGCTGTTGAGCGCGGCCATTTTATCCACAAAGGGCGCGTCAGGATAGATTTTAGTGCGCATGTCATGCAGGCCAAGCACCTGAAGTTTCTGGAGCAGAAAAAAGAAGACGAGTTGCTGAAGTTTGTGTCCGGCATGACTGGCGACACATTGGCCGCGATGCGTGATGACCTTAACAAATACCTGGAGGAAAAGCCAAAAGAGGAAGAAAAGAAGAAGGAATTCAAGGTCCCGGGCGTTGAGGCGGCGCGCGAGGTTGCGAAGGCAGTCCGTGATGCTGCAAAACCATTTAAAGAAGCAATGGAGGGTATAAAAAAGCTTATCCCTGCAGGGCCCGGGTTTAAAGAGTGGGACTTGAAAAGGGTAAAAAAAAGCGCGGAGGAAAATGCCAAAAAAGATGTATTTAAGTTGTACGACACTTACAAGAAAATGCATGGCATGTACACATGGTAAATAAAATTTCCCAGAAGCCAGTGAAAAATAATACGGAAGGAAAGGCAACGCTTGGAGATAATAAAAAGTTTCCCGAAATTATTTCAAAATCTGCAAAAAGTAAGGCAAAAACAAAAGAGAAAATAAAAAAACTTCTTGGGGAGATTAAACTGCCTGCTGAAGGCAAGGGAAAGGCAGAGGAAGATACTGGCGAACTCGAGCAGAGAATTGATGAAAAGAAGCAGGAGGAGCCGGAAGAGGTGAAAACAGAAGAGCCAGCCACAATCGCTTCTGATTACGCGAGAAGGCCCGAGCGCGCAAGGCCAGCTGCATTGGCGCCTGCTTCGCCCCTCACGCCACCTGAAAATTTAGAGGGCGAATTAGTTGCTGACAGGCCGCCAGTGGAAGAGCGTGTTGTGCTTGGCGGGCCGGCGCACAAGGAATTATTCCGGCGCGACATTTCATATTCACACCAGCATATCGCAGGCGAGCGCGTCTTAAGCACGCTTATGCATTACCTGCAGCGCGAGGGTTTGGATGCGACAAAAGGCATGTCAAGCGCGCAGGAGCAAATGATAGTGCAGAAAGTGACAGAGTATTTCGGCGGCAGCGCCTCGGTTTACCAAATCAGAAATTACGTGGCATCAATAAGGCAGGCAGGCCACTTGCCTGCGGATTTGGCAAAGTACAAAACTTCCACAATATAAATTTAATAATTAATCTTGCGGGAAAACAACATGAACTTCCAAAAAGACAACAGGCTGAGGCAGTGGGACCACAAGTCATTCGGGAACATGGGCACAAACCTGCATCCCATGCAGGGCAACCAGCTGCAGCAGCTAAACCAGATGATTAGCGCAGGCCCCGGCGGAAGCGAGATTATAACGCTCCAGAGAAATGTGTGGGAAACAATTCCAAAAGAGCACTTTAAGGAGATGGGCAGGCTCAGCACACTGACAGGAGTGGAGCCAAGCGTTCACGCGCCAATCGTTGAGCCGGGCTTATCAAACGCAGGGCAGGGCAACACAACATTTGATGAGGAGCACAGGCTTTCTGAAATCCGCTTCATCAACGATGTTCTTGACAGGTCAATTGATTTAGTGGATAAGCATCACCCAAGGAATGTTCCGGTCAACATACACCCTGATGCAACTGGCAGGCCAACAATCTGGAGGATTGCGCGCGAGACAATCAAGGAGGATGATGGGACGATAGTTACAGAGAAGGGGAAAGGATACAAAGAGCTGGACTGGGCGGTGGACAGGCAGACCGGACAGACAACGCCCTTGAAGTTTGAGGTCAAGTATTACCCGCCGCAGAAGCCTGGGCAGGAAGAACAAAAGATGATATGGACGCCCGAGAAGAAGCTTGAAAATTTAAACCTGACAACTTTTGAGAAAGAGGTCGCTGGCACATTTGGCAATACCGAGTTCCAGATGCGGCAACTGGAAAAGATATACGGCGAGAAGGGATTTACGTCACAAGCCCAGACCTTAGCAAAACAACTCAGCGATGAGTTAAATTCAAAGATGCATGAGTTGTACGACGATGTCCGGAAAACATCTGACTTTGAGGAACAGAATTGGTATAAGTTACCAGAGGAAAAAAGAAATAATCCAGAGATGAAGAAAGGGAAAGAAAAGTATGATGAATTAAAAAAGACAGCGCTGGATGAAAATAAGAAAATTCTAAAGTCCATTGAAGAAATGCGCTCAAAGATTGAAAAAACCGAAAACGAAGATGAGAAGAGGGCACTTGCAAGCATGGCAAACCAATTGCAGCAAAAGGAAGTTGATGCCTGGGCTGGTTTCTTCAATGGGCTAATGAAGGACCGTGACCTGACACCAAAAAAGTTCACTACTTTTGACGAGTTTGCCCTTGAGAAGATGCCTGATACGTTTGCCCGTGCAGCAATCCACTCGCTTGAGGCCGCGCAGGAAAAATCAGCCGAATATGCAAAGCAGGGCGTACATGTCAATCCGATTGAAATTGCGCCGCTCGTGAACATAGAGAACATGCCTGCCAACCAGTATGCCTTTGGCAGGGCAGACGCCCTGAAAAATCTTGTTGAGGCGTCAAGGGCAAAGACTGCGGAATTGCTGATGAAGGAAAAGGGCATGAGCAAAGGAGAGGCAGAAAAAATTGCTGATAAAATTATTGGTGTTACGTGGGATGTCGGCCACATTAACATGCTCCGCCCGGCAGGATTTGGCGACAAGGAAATCCTGCAAGATGTGAAAACGATTGGGCCGTTTGTCAGGCATTTCCATGTTACAGATAACTTTGGCACGACTGACGCTCACTTAGTTCCAGGGCAGGGCAACGCCATTCCACTGAAGCAGCTCGAGACAGCTAAAAAAGCTGCAGCAGAGGCAGGCAAGCCTCTTGAGAAGGTCAAGGAAATCATGGAGATCGGCGGCTTTGTTGAGCACCACAAGACTTCGCCGTGGCCTTACACCCTTTCCTATTTTAACTCGCCGATTTATGAAACAGAGGCTGGCCCTGCGTGGAGCGAAACAAGCCAAGACCTAGGCTCAAATTACTTCTTTGGCTCATCAGAATATGTTACGGGCATGGGCAACATCCTGCCTGAAGCGCACTTCGGAATGTACGGCTCGGGCTTTTCAGGCCTGCCAACATCTTTTGGCGCCCCATTGCCCGGCGGCGAGAGAAGCAGGTTTGCAGGCGCGCCGATGTCGTGATTAGTGCTTAGTAAATTAAGGTTTTAAAATGGAAAAAGCAAATAAGCCTGATGGCTGCGAATGGAATATGGAACAAGATAGGCGTTTTGTTTACGGGCGCGGCGCTTATGCTCGCCTTAATAACGAGTTCACCGTCCGTAGAACAAAAAGCAATCTTAATTATTTTTGTTTTGCTGGCAGTCATAACTTTATATTTCGATAATAGAATCAGAAAATTAGAGGCACCAAGAGCAGCGAACATGGAAGAAAAAATATTTGAGAAATTGTTAAACTTGGAAAACCTGATTAAAGGCAAAAAAGCAAAAGTTGAGTTTGACCCGGTCGTTATCGGTTTATTATTAATGGCGCTGTTAGCGTTACTGTATTTATTTTTCATAGCACCAAAGTAAAAAGTAAAATGGCAACAAAACAAGAAGGCGGGGTAAGAAAAGTCGGAAACTTAGAAGTGTTGGAGCGAGATTACAAAATCGCGTATGAATTTGCGTTCAAGGTCCAGAAAAAATTCAAGGAGATAGTCAAGAGTGTTATTCTGTTCGGCTCTGTCGCAAAACAAACGGCAAAGAAAACCTCAGACATTGATTTAGTCATACTCGTGGATGATGCATCAATCAAGTGGGACGGCGAGGCAATAGCATGGTATCAGGAAGAGCTTAAGAAAATTGTCAGCAAGGAGACCGAGGGGGACAAGCTGCACATCAACACAGTAACCTTGTCAAGTTTCTGGGAGAATGTTACGATTGGCGAGCCTGCCGCAATCAACATCCTCAGGTACGGAATTCCAGTTCTTGATCCTGGGTTTGTTATGCCTTTGAAATTTTTATTATATCAGGGCAGGATAAGGCCATCGCAGGAGGCAATTTACAACTGTGCAGGCCGCGTGCCATGGCATATATTCCGCGGCAAGATTAAATTATTGGGC
>Ga0209541_10011543_pt1 | contig 13810 bp, 9 predicted proteins | sample RifCSPlowO2_01_FD_184027 | JGI IMG/M metagenome (GOLD analysis project Ga0209541, IMG submission 184027) | Groundwater microbial communities from Rifle, Colorado - Rifle CSP2_plank lowO2_0.1 (SPAdes) (version 2) | ecosystem: Environmental > Aquatic > Deep subsurface > Groundwater | place: Rifle...
TGATAAGCGGCCCGCCTTTGCTGCTTAGCGGCATAATACCAGGCGGCCACGCCCGCCAATGACAAAAAGGAGAGAATCAAGATAATGACGATTTCAAACCATCCCAAATCAATCAGGCCAAAAGAGATAATAACTTTTGGTTTAATTCGAAACGACGCCGGTTCAGAGGGATAACTGCTGGCTTGGCGCTCATCATGAGCGACCACAGACAGGGTGTAATTGCCGCGCACCAGCGACTGTTCAATGGACAAAGTCCACTTACCCAAACTGTCGCTTTCAGTTTGGCGGCTGAAGACAATTTGGCCTTGACCATTGATCACGCTGACGTCAACTAAACCGTTGGCGATGGCCGAACCGGCGGCAAAAACAAGCTCTTCCTGCGGCACTTTGGCGGTAATAAAATCAACAGTTGGCCGAGGCAGCGGCAAAATTTCAAAGGCAATTTCATCTTCAGTGCTATTGCCGGCACCGTCAAACACTTTAACTTTTATAGTGTGATTTCCTGGCGGCTGAACCGACAAAGTGGCAGTCATTGCTGTACTGCTGGCAGCAGTCAACTCAAGCGGCTGGTTGTTGTCAACAATAATCCATGATTTTTGGATGCCCGAAAGACTGTCTTGAGTTTCGAAATCAATGGTGGGTGTTGGATTGTCTGAAGTGGCGTTATCAATACTAAGACTAAACGGCAGCGGCGGCGTGGTATCTAATGAAATTTTGTAGTAAGCAAAGTCGCCAAAGCCAATATTATTTTTAAACCGAGCGCGAATATACCAGGTGCCCTCGCCTGCCAAAACGCCGAAATTTTTGCCGGTATAAAGTTGCTTATCACTTTCACCGGCCTGTTTGCTTTGGCTTTGGCTTATGCCTGTCTCAACGGCACTAATATCCGAAGGTAGGTCCCACAGGGCGATGACATCCCCGACCTGATTATACCAGCGATCTTGATCTGGATATAAAGGCACACGCAGTTGCGGCAAGCCGGGCAAATTGCTGGCCCTGGTCGGGGTGCGTTCAACTGGTTGTGGCAATTCAACCACTTGGGGTGTGGGCTGAACCTGATCATTGGTCTCTGGCGCGACTTCGACCGGAACCAATTGAGTAGTGTCAGTTTTAGTACCCACTTTAATATTAATGCCTGAAACGTCCGATAAAACATTAGTACCTTTGCCGTCACTGGCTATGACTGAGCCATCGGCGATAGTTAGGACGGCATCGCCGACTCCACTAACTTTAAATGTCAGCCGAAAAACCTTGAGAGCTTCTCCGGTTACTCCCCGCGGCGTGCCGCCAATAAAATTGACATTGCCCGAGTCATCGGCCGAAGACGGATCTTCAACCCAAAAATTAAAAATCGAACCACTCAAATCCACGCTCTCCAGTTTTAAAACTGAAACTGGATAGTGAATAACGCCTTCAGCCGCATTAATGGCTATATCATCTGTATTGACAATAACATCAACATTAAAAATCTGACCAATAGCCAGTTCTTTAGCCCCTGGCAATAGATAAAGACTGGCCGCATCGGCCGGATTAACGCTTGCCGCTAAGGCTAATGCCAAAATTACCCCAAAAAATAAAAATTTGAAATTTAAACTGAACATATAAATATTATAGTTTAATTGCCCTTAAGAATATACTAAGGTCGGCAATATCAATTTTGCCGTTGCTGTCGAAATCAATTTTATTTCGCAACTGATCATCTTGAGATTGCCAATTGAATAAAAATATACTCCAGTCGGCAACGGTAATTTCATTGTCACCATTAAGATCAGCTTGGGGAAATTTCAAAGTTGATATTTTAAACGCGCGTGATGATGAAAAATTTTCTTTGGCCGCTCCGACCATATATTGTCTGGCCTGAACATAGTGTTCACCCAACGCTAACTCAACCGTTGACGTGGAAAAACTGTAGGCGCCATTATCAGCCGAATCGGTTTCGCCGGCAATTGATTTATCAATCATAAATTCGATTCGGCGCTTGGGCGCGGCATAGCCAAAAATATCAACATTTTCATTTTTGGTGACGACCGATTTTTTAAAATCAACCGTCGGTGGCACGGTAAGATTCTTAGCAATAAGTGTATCCTCGCTGGCTAAATCCACATCAAAGGAAATAATCCCCGAACTTAAACCATTGGGGTCCAGCGCTTTAAGGGCAAAGAAAAAATCGGCGCCGAATAATCCAATTTGAGTAATCTCAAACGTTCCGTCGGGATTAATGGTTGATGACTCCAAAGGTGAAAAAATGTAAAGATTCTTTTCAAACATTTTGCGATAAACTTCCACTGTACCTCCCGGATAAGCTTGGCCGGAAAAAATAACTTTACGCGCTCGAGTGTTGCTGCTGGGGATCGCTGCCGTCCCCGACTCGCTACCGCCCCCTGAAGGAATATCCGTCTCATCATTATCGCTTGCCGAATCGCAACCAAGGTCCACCGGATAGTCAATGCCGCCATCGCCGTCATTATCTATGCCGTCGTCACACTGAGGCGGCGTATAAGTAATAACTGCGGCCAATTGGCTAATCCGAACGATTTTGTTGCGGTTGCCGCTGACGGTAACGCCAATCTCAATATCAGTAGAATCGGTTTTCGCAATTGATAAGCCGGTAAACGACTGAGTCGCTTCACCATAATTGCCGCCGGCCCCAATATCAGTACCGGAATTGGAACAGGAGCCATCCAGACAGTAACTCAGCTGAAATTGGTTTGGCGGGGTGGTACCGACGCGTTTATGGCAGGCCGTAACGTCAATTTGGCTAATTGTGGAATTATTTGTAATGGCTGAAAGGTCAATATTAAATGTTTGACCGGCATCTTGAACCGTTGACTCGATATATGAAGTGTCGCCATCGCTGTCAGTGCAGTTTGAGCCGGCTGATTCATCCACCTCAATATAACAATCGGCACTATTACAAGTAGTGCTGACCGTATTTGTCCAGCTCGCACTGTCATTTCCCCCCCCATCTGATAAAGGACGCAAAACCGATGTCGTGTCCGCCCTAATCACTCCCAAAGGAAGAAAAATAAGGGTGCTTATTATCAATAAAACAAAAATAGTCCTCATAGCTCTGCAAACTCACCGCTCGGTGCAATTATTTTTGAGCGGAATCGCTTAACCGGGCCGGCTTGGCCTCTGGGTGTTGTTCCTGACCAAAAAAATTCTGAATTTTTTCAACAATTTCAGCCACCGCATGTTGCGATTTGACAATATAATCACTGGCACCGAGCTTTAATCCCTTTTTGATGTCTTCATCATGACCAAGCATGGTCAGGACGATGACGGGAATGTCAGCGCTAACCGGCTTAGACTTAAGTTCCTCAAGAACCTGAAAGCCATTTTTTTTAGGCATTAATAAATCCAATAAAACCAAATCCGGCCGCTGGTCGGCAATAAGTTTTAAGCCTGCTTCACCGTCGCTGGCCAAGTCAATATTAAAACCACTTTCTTCAAGCTCTTCTTTCAGGACCCTAGCTAAAATTTCGTCATCTTCAACAATGATAATTTTTTGGTTAGCCATACTTAAGTTTAGTATTAATTATTAATAACGATTCTAAGTTAAACCCTTCTCCCCTCGCTTGGCGCGTGCCTGCAGCGGCAGCTGGACATAGAAAATTGACCCCTCACCCTCAATTGAAGCAAACCAAATTTTTCCGCCCAAAAGCTTGGTGGACTCCCGCGCAATATAAAGGCCCAGGCCAGTCCCGTCAGTTTTCATTAATTTGGCATTGCTGCCTCTGGTGAATTTTTCAAAAATCATCGCTTGTTCTGCCTTGGGAATACCGATGCCGGTGTCTTTGACCGCCAATAAAAACTTTTTACTACCAGCTCGCGTTGATAATGATACGGTGATTTGTCCGGCCGGGTTGGTGTACTCAATGGCATTAGACAGCAACGACTGGACAATATTGCGAAAAGCGCTGAGGTCTGTTTTGCAAGCTAATACCCTAACCGAATGTTTGAAATTCAAAATTAGTTTCTTTTTGGCCAACAATGGTTTGCATTCTTTAATATAATCATTGATAAATGCAACCGCTTCCAAGGGCTTGGGTTCAATAATAATCTTCGCGCCATCAAGGCGGGAAACATTCAACAAAGTATCAACTAAAGAACTTAGCCGGTCAACGCTTCTATGGATGTCCTGGAGGTAAGTTTGGCCGCGTGGACTTAATTTTTCCACCTTCAAAAGCCGCTCCGCCACCCACTTGATACCGGTCAATGGCGTCCGCAATTGGTGTGAGGCCGTTGAGATAAACTCGGTTTCCAGCCGGATAATCTCTTTCATCTTGGTAATATCCCGCTCAATGCCAACAAAAAATTGAATATTGCCTTGTCCATCTAAAATCGGCGAAACATGGACTTGGGCAATATATTTTTCGCCGTTTTTCCGACGGTTGACTATTTCACCGGTAAAATGCTTTTTTTTAACGGCAATGGTTTGCCACATTTTACGATAAAAATCTTTGGACATCTGGCCGCCCCACAAATCAGTGGTACCGGCCTTTTTACCAATCATTTCCTTGACTAAAAATCCGGTCATCTGGCTGGCCGCCTCATTAGCATACAAAATCGTTCCCTTGGGGTCGGTAAAAATAATATGATCAGAAGTATGATCAACCGCCTCTTTGAACTTTTCCAAGTCCAGGATATAATTTTTTAAAAACCATTTAAACATCCTCTTTAAAAATGAATCTGCCGAATCTACGTTTGAATGTAAGTCATAGAGAGAAACAAGGTTGACATCAAGTTGCCGAATCTATTTTGAATCATATTTATTAACTTAATTATATTATAACAAAAAAACCATCTATTCACAAATTGTTAGATTGCCCCACCAACACTCTAACGAATACTTACTATGGCGCTCTGCATCAGCATCGCTCAACCAAAAAACCGCCTTTTGACCCTTCAATCCCATTCACTCTTCAGCTTAGTTCAGAGTGACCTCGAATGAAACTGAGAGGTCAGGGTCGTCTCGAGTTAGTCGAGAGGCGACAAAAGCTCAAGGCAATTTTTTTAGATACAAGGCACGTCGTTAGCGACTTTTCGACGCCGCTCACCTTCAAGTTTAGTGCTTTGTTCCCTCTAACAAAAAGTGGTATACTAAAAAATATCATTTTATAGTGATAAATAATAGAAAGAATAGCATTAATTCCATGAGTAAAAAGAGTAACATCAATAAGCGAATCGCCATGTTCTCAGTCCACAGCGATCCTTTGGCAAAAATTGGGGCGTCGCAAAGCGGCGGCCAAAATATTTATGTTCACGAGCTAAGCCGTTGGTTATCAAAAAATGGTTGGCGGGTTGATGTTTTCTGCCGCTGGACAGACAAAAAGACGAGTCAAAAGAAAAAAATCGGCAACCGAATTAATGTTATCAGAATGCCGGCGGGGGATGTTAAGATATTGCCTAAAGAGGAATTTCTTAATCATCTTGAAAATTTTTTCACCAATTTCTTAACGTACAAGCAGGAAAATAACATTCAATACGATATTATCCATGGCCATTACTGGGATGGCGGCTTAGTGGCCATGCATGCCCAAGAGTTACTTAAAATTCCTTTCGTCCAAACCTTCCATTCACTCGGTTATGTGCGTTACAATATTTTAAAAAAATTCCAGCAATTACCATCCGACCAGGAAGAAGAAGAATTTGAAAAAAGATTTGAAATTGAAAAAAATATCATTCAAAAAGCCAACAAAATAGTGGCCAGCAGCCCTTATGAAGAGGACGATTTAATCCGCTACTATGGGGCGAAAAATGAGCAAATTACCGTTCTGCCCGCCGGTGTTGATACGAAAAAATTCACGCCCCAAGACAAACAAAAAGCTCGCGAACACTTAAAGATTAAAAGTGAATCGCGAGTTCTTTTATATGTTGGCAGATTAGAATGGCGAAAAGGCATTGGCACGCTGATCACCGCCCTAAAATCCGTGATTGAAAAAGATCCCTATGGCGGCTACCAGCTCATTATTGTCGGTGGTAATTTCAAACGCCATGGTGATCCAAACGATAAAAAAGAATACCAAAGATTAATTGATATCGCCAAAGAATATAATTTAGCGGAAATCATTAGGTTTGACGGCAGTATTCCCCAAAATAAACTAAATACCTACTATGCGGCCGCCGATGTTTGCGTGGTCCCTTCTTACTATGAGCCGTTCGGCATCGTACCGCTTGAAGCAATGGCGGCCAAGCTGCCGGTTATTGCCTCGGCGACCGGTGGGCTACAATTTACGGTGCTTAACTCCGAAACCGGACTATCTTTTACGCCCCGAGATCCTTTTGCTCTGGCAGAAAAAATTTTATTGATCTTTAACGAAAATGAATTGCGAGAAAGAATGGTTACTGAAGCTTACAACCGCGTCACCCGCGATTTTAACTGGAAGCTGATTGCTCACAACTTTGACTCTCTTTACCAGCAAGTTATCAAAGATTTTAAACCATGATAAAAAAAGTTTTAAAAATCGCCCAGGTTGCCCCACTTGAAGAGTCAGTACCGCCAATAAAATACGGCGGAACCGAACTGGTAATTTCTAATTTGACCGAAGAACTGGTTCACCGCGGCCACCACGTCACTTTGCTTGCCGCCGGCGATTCAAAAACACGGGCTACCTTACTGCCGGTGTTTAAAAAATCAATCCGCCAAGAGCCCGATGGCCAAGATCTTGATAAACGTAATGCTCTAAAATTTATTGGCGTAGCGCGGGTTGTTGATTATTTACAAAAAAATCATTTTGATATCATTCACAATCACTTAGGTTGGCGGCTTTTGCCCTTTAGCGACTCGTTGCCAGCGCCGATTGTTACCACCTTGCACGGCCCGCTTGATATCGGCTACCAACGGTTTGTCTATGGCCAATATCCAGCCGCGGCATATGTTACTATCAGTAAAAGTCAACGTCGAGCTATGCCCCACCTTAATTTCGTTGGCACTGTTTATAATGGAATAGATGTTGCCGCTTTTGATTTTTCAGCCAAACCCGGGAGATACCTGGCGTTTTTAGGCCGGATGTCGCCAGAAAAAGGACCAATTGAAGCAATCATGGCGGCAAAAAAAGCCAAGTTGCCCTTGATTATGGCGGCTAAAATCGACGTCGTTGACAAACCATATTTCGCCCAGCGCGTCAAACCGCTTATTGACGGCAAGCAGATTAAATTTATCGGTGAAGTTAATCATCAAGGCAAAGTCAAGCTTCTGAAAAATGCCCTGGCCTTATTGGCTTTAATCCAATGGGAAGAACCATTTGGTTTATTCATGGTGGAAGCGTTGGCCTGCGGCACACCAGTCATTGCCACCCGTCGCGGTTCGGTATCGGAAATCATCCAAGCGGGTAAAACTGGATTTATTGTTAAAGACTACCGGGAGGCAGCAAGCACTATCAAAAAAATAGGGCAAATCAATCGCCGAATTTGCCGGCTGACAGCGGAGAAAAGATTTACCACCGAAATTATGGCTGACGGTTATGAAAAAATCTACCGCCGGCGGCTTGGTAGAAAATAACATTAATCAATTATTTTTTTAAAAAAATCTTTAACCTTTCATGCCAAAAACCGCCTTGAGGGCGGTTTTTTGCCTGGCAGACTACGTCGTTTGCGAACGACGTGGCAGGCCACTTCGGTCTAGTACCACCAGCAGTGAGGCCGTTAAAAGATTTTTTGACCGGCGGTACTTCGGAAAACAGTAAAGAAACCTATCGCTCCGGCCGAAGCTGAACCATCGCGGCGGTCAGACTGCCATCATCATTAGCCGTACCGTTAACCGTCACCGACTGGCCGACCGTTAAATCAGCTCGCGACCCTTCACTCGACTTCATCACCTGGGCAGAATCAGCTAGGAAGACGATTCGCGAACCGCCGTCCAGCAACTTAATAGTAATGCTAGTATCGTCCTGGGCGATTATTTCGCCGGTGATAAAACCACCGTTGGTAGCGCGGCTGGTCAGGCCATTACCGCCGGGACCCGCCATTTGACCATTCTGGCCGAAGACGGCTTGACGATCGGTCGCTGACATATTAGCAAAATCTCCGGGCTGAAAGTTCACCGACGGTGACTGACCCTTCCCGACCTGAAAGCCGGCGTAAAACGACCCGCCGCCCACTGCAATCAGGGCGATTATGACCGCAACAATGATACCGCTTTTTTTGTTCATAGCTACCTATGTTAATTGTTAATAATGAAAAGTTAATAGTTATTGATGTTATTCATATCGAAGAGCGTCAATCGGATTGAGCGCCGCCGCCCGCTGAGCTGGGTAGTAACCAAAGATAATACCAATCGCTGCCGAGACGCCAAAGGCCAAAAGAATTGAACTAAGTGTCACCGTTGTCTGGACCAAGCCCAGGGCAGTAACCGCCCACGACACCAACCAACCCAACGCGATCCCGACCAGCCCACTGATAAATGTCAGCGTCACTGACTCCATTAAGAACTGGATATTAATTTCCTGGCGCTTGGCGCCGATGGCTTTGCGTAAGCCGATCTCTCGCGTCCGCTCGGTAACCGTAGTCAACATCATATTCATGATGCCAATACCGCCCACCACCAACGAAATACCGGCCACCGCTCCCAATAGAATCGTAAACGTTTGGGTGACGCTCGAGGCGCTCTCGACAATATCAGCTTGGTTAAAGATACTGAAGTCGGCTTGATTTTGGTCGGCGATGTTGTGCCGGACCAACAATAAGGTAGTAATTTGCTCTTGCAATAAGGCCATTGATTCAGCATCAACCGCCTGGACACTAATCGAGCTAACGTAGCTACTTCCCGCCAAGTAGCGCTGGGCAGTAGTTAACGGCACGTAGATTGCGTCGTCCTGGCTGCCGAAACCGGTCCCCCCCTTGACTTCCATCACGCCAATGACCTTAAATTCAATGTTGTTAATCCGAATGGTCTGACCGACCGCCTCCGTCCCTTCGCCAAATAAATCGTCGCGAGTGGTGGACCCCAGTACCGCCACCTTAGACAAACTTTGCAGGTTTTGAGTAGAGAAAAATGAGCCCTGGCCAACCTGTACATTGCGGACCATCGGGTAATCAGTCGTCGTTCCCACGACCGAGGTATTGGTATTCTGACCCTTGGCTTTAATCTGGTAGCGACCGGAAAGTTCTGGCGCCACCGCGGCGACCAAATCCAACTCCTCGGCGATGGCGACGGCATCATTATAGGTTAATGTTTGAGCTGAACCGCGACCAGAACTTATCTGGATACCGACGCCCCTCTGGGCACCGGGCTGAACGGTGAGTAAATTCGAGCCAATCGACTGGATGCTCTGCTGAACCGAACTTTGTGCGCCCTGGCCAATCGCTACCATGGTAATCACCGAACTAATACCGATGACGATGCCGAGAATAGTTAAACCCGATCGGGCCTTGTTGGCCGACAGGGCGGCATAGGTTTCCTCAAAAATATCGGTAATTTTCATACTCATGTAATTACTCGTTAACGGTGGACCGAAGAATCATCCACCAGCAAGCCATCTTTAATGTAAATAATCCTAGTTGCATATTGAGCTACATCGTGCTCGTGAGTAATGAGAATCACGGTCCGCCCCTGCTCCGCATTAAGCTTCTGAAACGTGCCGAGAATAATTTCGCCGGTTTTAGAATCGAGATTGCCGGTCGGCTCATCAGCTAAAATTAACGTCGGGTTGTTGACCAGGGCGCGGGCGATTGCCACCCGCTGAATTTGGCCGCCTGACAGTTGATTGGAGCGGTGCTGAAAATGGTCCTCTCCCAGTCCGACGGCTCGAAGGGCTTGCTCGGCGCGGGTCAGACGCTCTTCGGCCCTCACACCGGCGTAAATTAACGGCAACATGACGTTGCGCACCACCGTCGCCCGCGGCAATAAATTAAATGATTGAAAGACAAAACCAATCTTTTCTTTCCGAATGTCTGCTAACTCGTCATCAGTCAGCGTCGAAACGTCTTTCCCATCAAGCCAGTAGGTGCCACTGGTGGGGGTGTCGAGCGCTCCGAGGATGTGCATCAGTGTTGACTTACCCGAACCCGACGGTCCCATAATGGCAACAAACTCGCCGTCCGCAATAGTAAAACTCACTCCCCGGAGGGCCTGAAATTCAACCGTGCCGGTTCGATAGGTTTTCGTGACGTTTTTAATCTCAATCATGCTAACGCTGAATACGTACTCCCCCGCCGGCGCCGCCAAATAAACTCGGCGCCGACTGGTTGGTGGCTTGGCTACTATTCTGGCTGACAGTGCCCGTAACAATTTGATCACCCTCGATCAAACCAGAAATAATTTCCGTGGACGTATCATTAGACAAACCGACCTCGACGACCTGCTGTGTGGGTGGGGTCACCGAAACAACCCCGCTACTTCCCTGGTCAGAAGCCAGGGGCGGATTAAAGACCTCAACGTACGAGATTTGACCTTGAGTTTTTACGGCACTGGCCGGCACCAGCAACACGTCAGGTTTTGCCTCCGTAATAATCGAGGCGCTAACACTCATCCCCGGTTTAATCCGCTCATCCTGGGTGTCAAAGAGAATTTTGACCGTGTAGCTGACCACCCCCTGGCTGACCGTCCCAATAATGTCAATTTCCGCCACCTGACCGCTGATGCTCAAATCCTCAACCGCATCGAAGGTCAACGTCGCTTTCTGGCCGACCGCCACTTTAGCCACGTCAACCTCGTTGAGGGTAATTTCCGCCACCCGCTGGTTGGTAATCAGGGTGGCGATGGTGCTATTGGCCGAAATCGAATCTCCAACCGCTACCCCGACACTAGCAATCACCCCGTCAAACGGCGCCCGCGCCGTGTAATTGGCCAACTGCTCTTGGGCGTCAGCCAAAGAATTTTTGCGCTGTTGGATGGTTAATTCTTGAGAACGAACATCAAGCGGGTCGGCCTCAGCCCGCAGCTCCACCAGCGAACCTTGCTTTTCGGCGATAGTGCGATCGGCCTCGATGATTGCTTCCTTATCACTGGTAATCGTCCGAGCAATTGACAACAGGCTGGAAATGCGACTATTGGTCGTACCAGTATAGCCACCGAGACTGGCCAAGTGGGTATTGGCAAGGTTGTTGGGAGTAAAATCGTGTTCGGTCAAGGTATCTTTATAGAATTGGATCAGATTAACAGCACTCTTCACCGCCTCGGCAATCAGCTTGGTCGTATCGTAGGTTTGATTGATCAGTGTTTCAATAGTTTGTTCATCAGAAAATCGACTGGCCACCTTGTAATCAGCGAAATTTTGATCATAGGCCGCCCGGGCGGCTTGATACGCCTGGTTGGTATTATCGCGATACTGCAAAACTTTTTCATTGTACATCTTAACCGCATCGGTATAGGCGTCAAGATTATACTGCTGAAAACTCAACGTATTGGCAAAAAGTAAATCCTGTAAGCCGATCATCATGTCCGGTAAATCAAGGAAGACATCAGCGACGGCACTAAACCCGTCATCGTAGGCCTTGATTAAATCAGTTTGGGCATTGGCTTTGTTTTGTTCGGCTTGAGTCAAAGCATTTTCCGCCTGGAGGACAGACAATTCATCGGCGGGCTGCTGTAATTTTTCCAAACTCAATTGAGCACTCTCAAGATTGACTTGAGCGTCGCGGACCGCTTTGTAGGCCTCACTAGCGTCGAGTCGCGCCAGCACCGTGCCAGCGGTTACTGCCTGGCCTTGGGTAATAGCGAGACTAACCACGTCACCCCCGGCTTTAGCCATCACGTCGACTTGATTCGACGCCGAGATCTGGCCACTGCCTGACACTGATGTAATCAGCGTCCCCCGCTCTACCGTTCCGAGGACGTAGCGCGCTTGCATCGTCTCACTGCCGAATCGCTGCAAACCAAAATAAATGCCACCCCCTATCAAGAGAACGGCAATCGCGCTGATAATTTTGTGCTTTTTGATAAACCGGATGCTGTTTGAAAATAGAACCATAAACGACCAAATGATTAAAATAATGAATTCAAAGAAAAATGACCCCTCCGACCCACGATCTAACGGGTTTACTGCCAGCTATTAACTACTACGCTTAGTTAAGCGATTTCTTTCATCAAAAAGCCGGCATGCAGTCGGCAACCCCTGGCGGGGCGACTAAACAGGGCGCAAAGCTGGGACGATGTTCGAAAAGCGAGAGATCCTATCGTGCTTGAAAAGCAAATTGGTGTTAACAAATAAGGAGTTGCGGCTGGAGAAATAAAAAGAGAAAGCCGGTGACGATAATCACGGGCTTTCTCTTTTCACTATTTTGGTCTTGGCCACCCTTGGTGGGGTCCGAGAGGCTTGAGCCCGCTCGGTCGGCCTGTATGGCAGGGGGTGAAGGAATTGAACCCTCGCATGCGCTTTTGGAGAGCGCCGTACTACCGTTATACGAACCCCCCGTACTGCTAATAGCAAATAACTAATTGCAAGTGTATCTTGAATTTGAATTAAATATATTTTAAACTCCAGCCACTATTTGCTATTGGCCATTTGCTACTTAGTTTCTTTATGCAAAGTATGCTTGTGGCACCAGCGACAAAATTTCTTTAGCTCTAATCTATTTTTAAGAGTTTTTTTATTTTTCCGCGAAAAATAATTGACCCTTTTGCAATTGGTGCACTCTAGTTTGATCAGGTTGTCTTGGGACATAAGTTCCTTCAGTCGCCTTAGCGACTTCAGTCAAATTCAAAAGTTAAAATTCAAAAATGACTGAATGGTTAAATGTTAATGGTTCTTTAGTGGAGCCACCCCTCGGATTTGAACCGAGGACCTACTGTTTACAAAACAGTTGCTCTACCGCTGAGCTAGGGTGGCAAGGCTAGGAGAAAATTTTGGTGGGTGGAGCAGGATTCGAACCTACGTAGGCGTAAAGCCAGCTGATTTACAGTCAGCCCTCGTTGACCGCTTGAGTATCCACCCTTGTTATTCTTTTTCTTTATTTTTGTTTTATCAACTTCTTGAAAGCCTCACCACTTTTATAACTCTTAATTTGCCGCTCGCGTCTGTAGGCTTCTTGTTTGGTTTGATATTGCTCTTGATAAATCAATTGCCATGGAAGCCTGCTCTTGGTTGAGCGTACTCTGCCGCTATTATGGCGCTTTAACCTAATTTTTAAATCTTCGGCATGCCCGATATAATAATTTTTGTCTCTTAAGCTTTGTAAAATATAAACAAAATGCATAATCAGCTGATTTATGCCGCCTCTGGCGGCACCCCGCCTGCCCCGCAGAATGCGGTGGCCAACGGCGGTGGCAGTCAGCCCTCGTTGACCGCTTGAGTATCCACCCTTGTTATTCTTTTTCTTTATTTTTGTTTTATTAACTTCTTGAAAGCCTCGCCACCTTTATAACTCTTAATTTGCCGCTCGCACCCGTAGGCTTCTTGTTTGGTTTGCGACCGGCGGTCGGAACTTCGGCGGATAAACTTACCATGCCTGCCCGCCAAAGCCAAAGCCAAAGCCGTTGATCGGATTTGAACCCAGCACCTTTTGGATCCATAGCTTGTTCAGTAATAATGCCTCCGTGATATGAAGGAGATCACTGGTTCAAATCCAGTTCTGATCCAAAAGGTGCTGGGTGAACCGATGACCTACTCCTTACCCCCGCACTAAATTCCGCGATAAATTTAAACTAATTATTTTTTTGTTTTCGCGCGAAGTCGCCTGCGGCTTACGTCATTTTATAAATTAGTTAGATTATAGAATTAGTGCGGGGCAAGCATGGAGTTGCTCTATTCACCCCACCCCCTCTAAGCCGATGGTCGGAATTGAACCGACGACCTACTCCTTACCATGGAGTTGCTCTACCAGCTGAGCTACATCGGCAGAGGGGGCGGGGCCAACTGAGCTACAACGG
>Ga0209541_10011548_pt1 | contig 13804 bp, 17 predicted proteins | sample RifCSPlowO2_01_FD_184027 | JGI IMG/M metagenome (GOLD analysis project Ga0209541, IMG submission 184027) | Groundwater microbial communities from Rifle, Colorado - Rifle CSP2_plank lowO2_0.1 (SPAdes) (version 2) | ecosystem: Environmental > Aquatic > Deep subsurface > Groundwater | place...
TATTATATTTAGGTAGGACAATTTGTTGTATCACGTCCTACCTAAATTACTCGAGAATAAATATTTTTCGGTTTTTATTTTTAGAACTCCGGACAGAGCAGATATAGCATAAACCTTAAAAACTCCCGCACCTTAAGGTATGTATGGGGAAAAGAGGAAAGAAGGGAAAAGAAGAAATAAGCATATTAAGCCAGGTTAAGAGGTTTTTAAAGATGGAAAGGGAAATTAAAAAAGATAATAGGGGAAAGGAAGGAAGAAGCCCATACGAGCCAAGAAAGAAGATGGGTGGACTTGTAGCGTCAGTTTTTGCTATTCTTACAGCAGCGGGTTGTGCTTTATTGCCTGGCAGAGCGGTTGAACAAACAAAACAAAATAACCCTCCCTACTCAATAAGTCAATTTGGAAATTACCACACATTTATAGGAGAATGTTATGTAGGAAATCGGGTGTGTGCTCTCTCAGGTATAAAAATTGACCCAGGGGAAGTAATTGGTAAGAAAACAAAAGACGGAATAGAATATGATATGATAAGAACTAGAGACGGCAAAATTTATGGAATAGAATCTAATAAAGAGTTTATTGGAAAAACACTACCAGATATTTGGCCACCCGCTCTTGTTCAGCTTCTTCGTGGGCCAACACCAAATAAAAGACTTCATTTGATTATAAAAGATAAAACAAAAGACCTCCCCGACATTGTAGACCCTAAAGAATACAAGGTAAGGGATTAATTTAATAAGCAATCCCATTAACCCAATTCTTTACAAATAAGGACACATCTCCATAGTTTGTATTATTAATCTTGCCTTTTGCAAATCTCTCTATTAATCTTAAAAATTCTGTTTTATCATCATAATAAAAATCAAAGGTTAAACAATCGCATTGACCCCCCCTGCAAACTGGAACATATCCCCCACAACTATAATTTGAACATTCCCTGTCTTCTGCGCATTCAACACAAGTTTTTGTCTCTCCATCTTGATTCAAATCCCATTCGCAAGGTTCCTCTGCATTAGAAATAGATTCCATAATACAAACCCCCCCAACATCAATTCCAGTTTCATCTTGGTTTTGTATGCCATCGTAGCAAGTTTCCTCACAAGCCCCACATCTCCCTCCACAATCAACACCATTTTCATCACCATCTTGAATATTATTATAACAAACACAATTTGAAATATTTATCCTTCTTATTACAAACTCAACAGATTCGTCCAAAGCCCCTTCTGGAATTGTTTGTTTAACCTCAAGAACTTTGTCTACATTATCAGCTTCATCAGGCAAAACTATCTCCCCACCATCCGGCCCAATAACAGAACTAACACTCCCTAAAACATCATACTGGCAGTTATTCAATAAAGAATCATCTTCCTTAAAATAAACTGGGTTTTCAAAAAGGCTCAAATTAAAAAACTTTATAACATCTGTATTAAAAGTATAAGCTGGCAAGAACTGATATGCTATTTCTTCTCTTTTTATACTTTCATTTGACTCAAAGAGGTAATAAATTGAATTTGTTTTCTCATCTTTTGTGTAGTAATCTTTAAACTTTTCTATTTGCATTTGCAATTTTGGGCAACAGCCAAAAATTTCTTCTTTATTAAACCTATCTTCTTTATACAGCTTACCCATATCAAGAGTTGTTTTTAACTCCCACTTAGCATTTATTCTAGACTCATAGGGAAGCATCTGGTAATAATCACCGACTATGCTCTTCCTCCAAATTTTAAGGTTTAGACTGTTTTCAGGAGCTTTTTCCAATGGAAAGGCAAGGTTATACATTTTATAAAGTGGGGGATATTCGTGATACTCTCTAAAAATGCCTCTAGTTACAATGGTCTCCTTTACTTTTTTATCAAAAACCCACCACGTATCTCTTTGAGAGGGGCAACCCTCTAATTTGTCTCCAATTTCAGACCTGTAAAATAAATGTACTGGATCAAAAAATTTGGAAAGCCAACTGCTATCCGGCCTAATCCTTTGGTTATAACTTATGTCCGTTCGTTCATCAGTACTCTTTATTTCTTTATCTGTATAAAACCAATAATAATCAAAGCTAGAACCCAATGCATTAGATAAAAATTCTGCGCCAGCACTTACACCTTGAGAAAAATCATTATACTTCGGAATAACAAAATCAAATTTGGGGGCAAGTTGTTGATTTACAACAAGCTTCACAAGACGAAATTCACTTTCTGTTACAATTGTTGGCTTCCCCTCACTGGCCACTAATACTTTAAAACTTTCAAAATTAATACTTTTACTTATTTTATCTCTAAACTCAAGAATACCAAAATTCTCTTTAATCTGGTTTATTTTTTCTTCAGATAACTTTGCCCGTTCCTTAAAAAGTTTTTCAAATTTAATCCTCTCTTTTTTGATATCTGCCTCAGTAGGTTTTATTATTGAGAAATCAATCCCATTGTTTTTCCTAAAAGTATCAAGTACCCCAGTCACTGTGTCTGTAAATTCTGTATAGTCTAACACTTTGTGTATGCTATATTTGCTTCCATCAAAATCTGTATATCCTCCTGCGGTAGCTACACCCTTTCTCTTGCTCCCCTTTATTGTAAGATCCACAACAAAATTTTCATTATCGTCTATCTTCATAAGAATATTAAGAAAAACATTGCTTGCAACACCCGTCTTTCCAGTAGTGTCCCCCTCTGCCATTAATTTATTCAAACCCTCCTCCTTAATTACTTTTTTAATTATCTCCATTGTTGAAGTGTCTTTAATCTTAATATCATATGGCTCAAACACCGGACTATATCTATAAACAGTATCCATAAATTCCCCCGCTACTTTTCTAAAGTTTAAATCAACTTCTAAATTAGGACGACAGTTTCCATTGAGAATATCTATAGACGCATCTTTAACCTTAAACTCTAATTCTCCTCCACTTATCCACTCAAAAACAAAAGGAATTAATCCAACATACTTCTCAGGTTGAGCATATAAATATGAACCAGGACTCACTATTATTAGTTTCCCACTGGGGCAGAACAACGCACTTGCTTTAATTGGCTCTGAAGACTTGATTAAATCTTCTTTAACAATAAAATTTCCATTTTCATCTTTTGATGTCCCGTCATCTGTAAGTTTCATCCAGAATTCTTTTCTCACAGGAAGCTCTTCTTTTCCCTCACAAGGATTATTTTTATTTGCATCTGGGTCAGGCACTTTTAGGGCAGTAAATGAAATAATATCTTTGTCTTCTCCTTTTTGAATTTTCCCCCCTTTAGGAACTATAACCCTTCCAATTTTATCTTTTTCTATTTTCCCAAAACCAATAAACAAATCACTAAATTTAGTGTTATCATCTGAAATTTTTGCTACTTGTTTTTTTAATATCCCTAAAATTTCTTCCTTAATATTATTCCCCATAAACCAGCCAGACTTATCGTTATCAGAGCCTGCATATTTTTTAAATCTAAAACTTCCATCTTCTTCTTTGTATACTGGACCAAGATAAACTGGCTCATTAGCAGATGGTTTATTATTTTGGCATACACTTGAATAACACCTTGGTGCTTCATTAGTGCCAGCCATACCAGTAATACTTCTTACAACCCCGCCAGTTATGCTGCATGAACCAGCAGCACATATATACATAACATCTAAGGAATTACAATCAACTAATCCGCCTTCATCAATTAAACCATCGTTGTCATCGTCTACTTCATTACAGATTTCTGTTTTTATAATTGCTGCCTTGCATTTAGAGGCATCACAAACTGCTCGAGGTATACCAAATGTAGAAGAAATTGTGGGGTCTCTGTATCCCTCATCTGGCAAAGGCACTTCAGCTTCATAAATTTCAAGTATTCTGTCAAGACATGACATTGGACAATCATCTATTAGGAAATCATCTGGATAAAAAATTTCTTCATGTCCCGATGTATAAAAACAGAAATTTTCATCACGGTTTTCTTCAATATAATGATAAGTATATTGGCAGCAACAGGTAACACCTTCTCCTTCTATTGGACACTCTCCACAATCTGAAGAACAACTATTACAATCCTCGCTTAATTCAGCATCACAAATCCCATCATTACAACTATCTACCGAAGCATAAACATCTATAGTAGTAGTAATTATAAGAAAGCTTATGAATAAAACTATCAAAATCCCTCTTCTCATAGATAAGTTATATCGGACAAACCTTATAAAACTTCTCTTTCTTGAAAAAGCTTTTTGATAACTACCCTTAACCATTATCAGAACTTACATCGAAAACACAAACCTTAAAAACAGCTTATTTTTCTAACTAATATGGGGTTTTTAGATAAGTTTAAGAAAGTCTTTGAAGGAAAAAACACATTGTATTTTCCAGGCTGCTTGACAAAATACAAATTAAAAGATGTGATGGAGAATTACAAGAAAATACTTGGAATTATGAAAATAGACTTTATCACTCTTCCAAATGAGTTTTGCTGCGGCTCTCCTGTTTTTGCTTCTGGTTATGATAAAGATGCAAGAGAATTAGCAAGAAAAAATCTAAATCTGTTTAAAGAACACAATATAGGTAAGATAATAACAAACTGCCCTGCCTGCTATAAAACTCTTAAAGATTACAAAGAGATGCTGCCAGAGTGGGATATAGAGGTAGAGCATATCACAGCAACAATTCTTAAGTTCTTAGAAAACAATAAAAGAAAGCAAATAGACTTAGAACTAGGAAAAGAAAAGATAACATATCACGACCCATGTTATTTAGGAAGATATTCTGGATTTTATGAAGAGCCAAGAAAAATCTTAGCATTGCTCGGTTACGAGGTGATTGAAATGAAGCACAATAAAAAAGAAGCTTTATGCTGCGGCGGCGGCGGCGGATTAAAAGCAAATAACCCCAAACTCGCAGCAGATATAGCAAAAAAAATCTGGAAAGAAGCAGAAAATATAAAAGTAAGCAAAATAGTCTCTACATGCCCTCTTTGCTTTATCCATTTAGGCGAAAACTCGCAAATAGAAGTTGAAGAATTTTCAAAAACAATCCTAAACTCCATGGAGCAAAGATGAAAATAATATTAAAAGCAAGCAGTGAAGAAAAGAACAGGGCAGCATACTCAACAGATGCCTCTCAAATCAGCGGAATAGCTTTAAATGTGATTATTCCAAAAACAATCGAAGAGCTCCAGAATAGTGTAAGGCTGGCAGAAAGCATTGTCCCAAGAGGCGGAGGAACAGGATTGGTTGGAGGCGCTGTTCCGCAAAAGAACACAATAATTGATTTAAGCAAGCTGAATAAAATTTTAAACATAGATATAAACAAAAAAACAGCTTATGTTGAAGCAGGCATAATTCTTAACACTTTGAACAACGAATTAGAGAAATATGGCTTGGAATTTCCTGTCCAGCCATCATCTTTCAGCATTTGCACAATTGGGGGCATGATAGCAACAAATGCAGTTGGAAGCAGGGCAATTAAGTACGGCAAGACAGAAAATTGGGTTCAGGAATTAGAAATTCTTAATTCAATGGGAGAAATGCAAAAAATCCCAAAACCAGATGTAAAAGATTTTGCTGGAATGGAAGGCACAACTGGAATTATAATCAAGGCAAAATTAAACCTGGTAAAAAAACCAAAGAGAAGAGCCTCACTATACGAAGCGAAAACAAAAGAAGAAGTAATAGATGCTGTAAAAAAATTAAAGTCAGACAATAGTGTTAGTATGATAGAACTTTATGACAAGTTTGTTTCAAAGCTGGTTGGTTTAGAGGAAAACTATCATCTTTTAGTTGAATTTGAAGGCGAAACAGAAGAAGAAAACCAATTTAAAGGGACTTATAAGGAGTTAATGGAGATAAGAAGCAAAATCTATCCTTATCTTGCTGAAAAAGGCTATCAAATAATAGAAGACCCAAAAATCTTTTTAGACAAATTTATTCAGCTGGCTGAATTTTTAGAATCAAACCATATACCCTATTACGGGCATATTGGCTCTGGAATAATCCACCCGTGCTTCAAGCCACGTCAGGAAAAACTTGCAGAAGCTGTTATAGAATTTGTAAAAAAATCTCACGGACAGATAACAGGAGAGCATGGTATTGGTTTGAGAAAAGAAAAATATCTTGATGAAACAGAAAAAAAGCTTTTAAGGAGAGTTAAAGAGAGACTTGATAAGAACAATAAGTTTAATCCAGGCAAGCTTATAACAATGGAAAAACCAGAGCAGAAAGAAGAAAAAATAGAAAAGGGGGAATCCCAAAATGAGTGACGAAGAAAAAATAATAACAAGCAACGTTGTAGAAGAGATTGAAGAGCTGCTTGAGAAATGCACAAAATGCGGGATGTGCAAGTCAATCTGCCCAATCTATCACGAGATATTTGAAGAAACAATCTCCCCAAGAGGCAGAGTTCTCCTGCTCCAGAATAAAATCTATGATTCTTTATTTTACAACTGCGCATTATGCAAGGCATGCGAGGAAAAATGCCCGTCAAAATTGAAATTATGCGAGGCATTTAAAAAAGCAAGGCAGGTGTTAATAGACAATAAGAAGGAAACAGATGTCAATAAGAAAATGATAAAAAACATAAGGGAATTCGGAAATCCGCTTGGAAAAGAGCCTGAAAAAGCAAAAGATTTATTTTGCTGTTAATTCAGCAATCTTGTTGCATTTAATAATCTCCCAACTCTTTCCTTTAATCTGCCAATTAGTGTCATTTCCCTAATCGCTTCTCTGATGCTGATAAATCTATTCAATTTGCTATCTTTCCTGTAACTTAATATTATTCCTGTTGCGTGCCTCCCATATTGTTTTCCAAGCCTGTAGCCCCACGGATCAAGTTCTATTCTCTTTCCGTTAACATTTATAACAAGATACTGGTGAAGAATAAAATTTATGAGGTCGTATTCATGCTTTATTTCCTCTTGCTTGAATTTTCCGCTTCTGACAAGAAGGGTTTCTATAAAAAGATTCTGGACATTGCATGGCAAGTATCCTTTTGTTTCAACTATTTTTTTTATGTTTTTTAATGGAACTCTATGAGCATATATTATAATCCAAAACCTTTGGTAGTATGAATTTTCTAAAACAAAATCAAAAACAGCTCTCACAAATTTCTCTTTATCTTTAATTTTCTTTAGTCTATTCAAAACCTTTTGAACACCTTTGTCATTTATTTTGGGGATATACCTCCTAAAATAATTAGGGGTGATAAAATAAGGTAGAACAATGCCAAAAAAGATATGGCAGGCTAAATAAATTATCACAAAGTTTCTTGCAAACAAATACCCATTAAACACCATTTTATTATTTTCTCCCACTAATTTTGCATTTCCAAATCTTAACAAAACCAAAAGCCAATGGAACCTCTTCAACTAACTTTAAACCACTTTTATTAAACAATTCATACATATTTAATCTTACAAATTCTTTATAATATCTGCATTCATATGCATCTATAAACATTATTCCGGGAATTTTAAGAATATTGTTTGGTAAGGAATAATCCATTATTACAACCCACCTGTTTGAGATTCTTTTCATCTCTCTTACAGCTTTTTCCCTTATTTCTTTTGGCATTTCGTGAAAGCTAAACACAGAGCAAACAACATCAAAATAATTATTTTTAAAAGAGGTATTGGTTGCATCCATAACCCCAAATTTTATTTTACTTCCTTTTTTCTTTGCTAAATCAATCATTTCTTTTGAAATATCTATACCATGCACCTCTTTTCCATTGAACAGCAGGGTTTGTTCACCTGTTCCTGCTCCAACTTCTACGACTTTTTTAGGATTTAAACTGTTTATGTAACTTGCGAATTTATTTCTTACAACATCTTTGAAAGGGATAAGCTTCAGAGATTTTTCATAATGCGGAGCCACCCGATTATACCTCTTGTTTATGTAACCATAATAATCCTCTTGCTTATCCTCTTTTTGCCAAAATTTCATTAAACTCATTTTTCCTCAAATCACCTCAATCTTGCCTTCCTGAAAATCTTTTAAGATTAATCTTGCTGTTCTGTCAGCATCAACTTCCCCGCCCTTAACTAAAAAATGTTTTTTCTTTCCAACCTGTTCAATAAGAATTTCAGCATCCCCGTCTGCCTTAACCCCATAAAAATTTTCTATACTCGGATATTGCTTCATTAAATTAGAAACAACCATCTCAGGGTCTCTAACCTTATCATAAGTCCTAACTCCAAGTTTTGCCTGTTTCAGATACTTCTCTTTCTCAATTCCAGCTTCTTTCTCAGGTATAACTCCCGGAGTGTCAAGAACTGCAATATCGTCTGTTAGATTTAGCTTTTGTATTCCTCTTGTAAAACCAGATTCAGCCGCAGTCTTTGCACTAGCCTTTCCTATTAGGAGGTTTATCAACGAGCTTTTTCCTGTATTAGGATAGCCAATCACCCCCACATTTGCCTTTCTACCGAGTTTCAACTTGCTAACCTCAATCTTAACCATCTTCCTTAATCTTCCAGCACCTTCTCTTTCCTTGCACGAAACAAACACATAAGGCTTCAAATCCTGCAGTTCAATTTTCTGCATCAGTTTTTTCACATCAACCAAATCAGCTTTATTAAAAACATAAATAATTTTCCCCCCAGCTTCTTTTACAATTCTTTCAGATTCTTTATTCCTTGACTCTTCAATAAACCTGGCATCCAAAACCTCTAAAATCAAATCGGAACTTTTTATAATTTCCATCACTATTTTTGGAAACGGCTTTCTGTGCTGGCATGTCCTTTCTGCCCTTGCCCTTCCTGTTCTCCTTGACGAGAAACTATACCTTATTCTCATATATAAATAAGCAAATACTAGTTTAAAAACTCTTTTTTGATATGTCAGAATAATAAATTAGCTGATTTTTCTAATCATAGTCAAAAACCCAACACAAATTTAAAGAGTTTTTGATAGAACTTTACTCTTTCTTTAATCTTTCTAATTTCACTCTGGCAGCTTCAAATTCTCTTTCAGCATCTTCAATTTCTTTTCTCTTATTTTTCAATTTCTCAACCTCTTCTAATGCTGCTTTCAATTTTTTTTCAGCTACTGCTATTTCTTTTTCATCTTCGAGTTTTATTGGTCTAATTGGTTTTGCATATTTTAATAACTCAAGAGGCTGCATTTTCTTGCCATTTATCTGTTTGAATACAAAGAAAGCAACACCACCTATTACTATAATGGCTAAGATAATGTATACTGCTTTTTTATTAAACACATTTTTAATGCCATTCCCGACATTTTTTATACTACTGCTAAAATTACTAAAAACAGCCATTCCAGAAAGCAAGCCCTCTTTAGTGTCATTTTCAACAACTTCTTCTGCTGTAAAGGTTGTTTCAGCAACAATTTCTGAAGTATCTTCAACAACTTCTTCTGTTATATTCTCTTCTATTGTGGTGTCTACAACAGGCTCAACAACTTTAGGCACTATTTTTCCTGTTGCAGCATCAATTGTAATCTCTTCTCCTGCTCCAAGGTTCTCGTATTTTCCATAACTCGCAATTTTTCCTTCAAGCTGGTTCTCAACTAATAGGTAAATGCTAAATGTGCTTGCAGTTGTGCTGACACTTAATCTTGCTTCACCCCAGCTATTAGAAGTTGCATAAAAACTGTCTACGGTATCTCCTTCAGCATTTAGTGTTCTTATTGTTACATTATAATCCTCTCCAGTTTTTATAACAAATGGAGTTTCATAAGCATAGGCTACAGAAAGCATTAAAGTCATTAAAATTACCGATATTAAAACAAACGAAACAAATGCTAATTTCTTTACCATCTTTTTAAACCAAGTCTTTCCCGCTTTATAAATTTTACTATAATCAGATATAACATAATTTATCAAATGCTATTTACAAATTTAATTAAAACGCCCAGATCAGACAGAACACTATTTTGAGGTTTTTTAGGGACTACACTCTTTTTATTTTATTCCTTAATCTCTATTCTTATGTTTATGCTTCTTGGTATAGGAACTTTCATCACGCTATGCAAAACCCTATCACTTGGAGGCATATCTATAACCCTTTTATGGACTCTCATTTCAAATCTGTCAAATGTTGCTGTTCCATTGCCGCACGGAGATTTTCTTGTTGTAATCTTGAGGTGTTTTGTAGGCAAGGGTATGGGTCCTCTTATCATTATGCCCGCCTTGCTGGCAATATCTTTTATATTGTTGCAAATTTCATTTAAAGCATCAATATCAACACTTGATAGCTTAATTCTTACTCTTCTCATAACTTCTCTTAGAAAAAAGTATTTAAAAAACTTTGCTATTTAGTTTTATGGATAAAAACCAGCTAATCTTGTTCATTTTGATAGCAATTCTGCTTTCAATGAATTACCTTGCTTATAAGACTATAACCGGGGAAGCTGTTTCTGAATTTGAAAAAGTCAGAATAAGCAGAGTTATCGACGGAGACACATTAGAAGTAAATTCATCAGAAGGCATAGAAAAAATAAGGCTATTAGGAATAAACACCCCTGAAAAAGACATGCCAGGTTATGGGCAGGCAAAATCTTTCCTTTTGCCATTAGAAGGCAGGGAAATAAGCATAACTTACACAAATGAGGACATAGATAAGTACGGAAGGATGCTAAGATATGCTTTTTACAATAATCTTTTCCTAAATGAAGAAATTTTAAAACATGGTTTTGCAAACCTTTATATTTATGAAGAAGATAAATATACAAAAGAGCTTGAAAAAGCAGAAGAATCAGCAAGAAAACAGGGAATTGGAATATGGAAAAAATCACAAAGTTCAGACTGCATACAGCTTATCAAATTAACATATCAAGAGAAAAAGAGATGCAACAATGAAGAGCAGCTTATATTAAATAATAACTGCGGCACAAAAATCAATTTAATTTTAAAAGATGATGCAAACCATATTTCAAGAATAAACCTACAAAATGGGCTCTTTTCAATGAATTTCAGTTGCATTTGGAATGATGCAGGAGATTCTCTCTATGCTTGGGATAATGAAGGATTAGTTTTATTTTACAGGTATTAAGTTGATAGAGAACCAGCCCCCGCCGCAGGGGGCTGGTTCATCATGTCAGCCTAAGTTGACATGATCATGATAAATGATGCTTAAAATAAGAAATAAGAATATAAAAGTTTTATTTATCGTAATACCCCACAGCTTGCTGTGGGGAAGTGGTGATTTATCGTAATACCCCACAGCTTGCTGTGGGGAAGTGGTGATTTGGTGTCCAGAGCTTGCTCTGGGGTCAATACCCGTTTATCTTTTTTCACTAATTAATTTTTCTGGCATTGGTTTCGCTTCGCTAGCCTTTTTTTCAAGTTCTCCACATTCTCCCTCATTTCTGTTAATAATATTATAGATGCTGTATCCCACAATCATTAGTGAGGCCACAACCAGCCCCCCATATACAACCATATACTCTCCCCAAGTTTTAAGCTCATTCATTTTCTGAATTTATCAAATAATTTTTGTTTTTATAGATTATTATACTAGACTACATTAGAATTTATCTTAGCTATTTGCCTCTAATACCTTGTCGCAAAAATCCTTGTTTTCTGCCTTATCGCACCAAGTTGAACATTCCTGGACATTTTGCTTACAATATTCAATGCAAGCAAGCCCCTTGCAATTCCCATTTATCTCTGTATTTAAAATCTGGCTCATTGTTATTCCCTCTGGCAGCTTATACCCACCTGCCCCAGAACCCGCCCAGTTTAAAACATTATTTTGAAAATTCTTCAGTTCTTTAAGAGAGCTGTTAATAATATAAACCGAAAATATCAAAATAGCAATAAAAATTAAAATACAAATTATCTTGCTTGTTTTATTCATGCTGCTTCCTGATTCTTGCAGAAATCCTGCATTGTAGAAAGCATCTGCTTCATGGTGTTATTTGGGTCTAAAACTTCCTTACAAATATCGTCTTTGCTTGCTTTCTTAATCATTATCTTAAGAATTGGATTCTTGCAGGCAGATATAACCTTAATTTCAACATCTGCAAGTTCATTTTCAACACCATCTAATTTTGAACAATCTCCCATTACAAGCTCGCTGAAATCCTGTTTAATTGAGTCATCATTTACAATTATTAAAAGCTCATTGGCTTGCCTGTAAGTTGCAGATAAATAAACAGCAGAAATTACAATTACCACTGTCAAAATTAAGAGGGCAATTAACACTACTTTTTTCATACTATTGTATATTCTTTAGGTTTTTAAATATTGTTAAAAAACTTTAAAAAGCCAGAAGCGTTAATACCTTTACATATTTTGATAAGGTAAAAAGAGGTGTAAAATGGCAAAAATAAATAAAAATGGGCTTGGTTTAAGTCTTGGTATTTTCCTTGCTCTTGTGCATGCTGTCTGGGCGATTGTAATTTCTATAATCCCAAGCTTGACTCAAAAAATGCTTGACTGGGTATTTGTTCTGCATTTTCTTGAGCCAATATACAAATTAACAGCAGCAAATCTATTGAATGGAGTGATTCTTATAGTTATGACATTTATCTCCGGGTATATAATGGGATATGTATTCGCAGCAATCTGGAACAAATTCAGCAAGTAATGCTTTATGTTTTTTGACTATTTCTTTCTTTTTATTTTATCTTGGTAAGTTTTAAAAACACTCACCCCCTGATAATAATATGTTGGGAGGGGTGTTTAGCCAGGTAATAAACTTTTTAGTAAGTTCTGTAGAATCTCTTGGATATTTTGGAATATTTGTTTTGATGACAATTGAAAGCTCTTTTATTCCGTTTCCAAGCGAGATAGTCTTGATTCCAGCAGGGGTTTCTGTTTACAATGGCGAGATGTCTTTTTTTATTGTCTTGCTTGCAGGAATTCTTGGAAGTTTGACAGGAGCTTTGTTTAATTATTTTATCGCGCTTCATCTTGGGAGGAGGTTAGTTGATAAATTAGTAAAAAAATACGGAAAATTTATTTTTATAAGCGAGGATTCATTGAGAAGTTCTGAATTATTTTTTGGAAATCACGGAGAAATTACAACCTTCACAGGAAGATTAATTCCTGCAATTCGCCAATTAATCTCGCTTCCAGCAGGATTTTCCAAAATGAACTTAAAAAAATTCTGCATTTACACTATTTTAGGAGCAGGAATCTGGAGCTTAATCTTAATCTTAGTTGGCTATTATCTTGGAGGAAATATAGAAGTTGTGAAGAAATACATAAACTTTTTTATTATTCTTGCAGCAGCATTAATAATTTTAGTTTATATAGGAATAAAAAAGCTCAAGAAGATGGTTTCTTCTGAGAAATAGTTAGTTTGACCCCCCTAATCCCTATTACGAGCATAGTCTGCAAGCGTATAAAATGGCTGGAAAATTCTAAACTTAAAATCATCTCTAATTCTTTTACATTCTGCAATATCTTGATTTGACCCACCAATTATTTTGTACATCTCGATTCTTTCTTGGAAGTCATTATATATTTTACCAAAAAGCCCGCCTACACCAATATAAGCAGTAAGAAACATTGTTGCCAGAGCTATTCTTTTCCATCTCTTGTCCATATTTCGTTGTTCTTTATTCCCCATACTTTACAAAACTAATAAGCATTTGTAAGGATTACTATAAAAAAGAATTTATTTAGGAATAACACGCCCGCGGCACGGGAGAGGAGATTTTTGATTTTAAGGGGGATTTACACCAATTTTTCTTTAATCTTTCTCCAATACCCTGCGTTTTTTACCTATACTTAAAAGAACCATATAAATTATAAGAGATTAGATATTTTAATAAAAGAATTCCACTAGTCTGTGACTAGTGGTGCTAAATAGCAAAGTTTTTCTTGTTGATTTGATTATGAATAGTGAGTTAGTTGTAACTCACTGAACTCTCA
>Ga0209541_10011549_pt1 | contig 13804 bp, 9 predicted proteins | sample RifCSPlowO2_01_FD_184027 | JGI IMG/M metagenome (GOLD analysis project Ga0209541, IMG submission 184027) | Groundwater microbial communities from Rifle, Colorado - Rifle CSP2_plank lowO2_0.1 (SPAdes) (version 2) | ecosystem: Environmental > Aquatic > Deep subsurface > Groundwater | place: Rifle...
ATAATATTGGATAGAATTAATACTGGTCTCTGCTTTATTGTACTCAGATCAGTAAATGGAAAAGGCACAATAATTATTTCCCCTTGTTCATACTGTATCCCAGATATCATCTTTTTTGTTACTCCATAATTTTTTTGCTACTTTCTCTGAATGTTTAAGAAGATCTTTGAAGTCATCTTTTAAAAGAACCTCGGGTTTTTCCAAAAATATTTTATTTCCCTCTTGAAGCATTAATAATTCATCTCCAATTTCTATTCCAGTTAATTCTCTTATATCTACAGGTATAGATATCTGTCCCTTGTCACTTACTTTTACAGTTCTTACTTTCATATAATTAGTAAGAATTTTCTTACTTAAATAAGTTTCCATTATATTTTATAGACTTTAAAATTAATAAACCTTTACTAGAAATTTCGGAAAATCTTTCAAAAATTTAGAAATTTTTATCTAATCTTATAAAATCTCTCAGCATATCTGCATTTATTGTGAAATCCTGAAAATATAGCTCTTAAAATTACTTGCATAAATAAAGCATATACAAACATTTTCTGACTTTTAAACATTTTCATAGCTTGTATTTTCTTATTGAAAGTTTTACTAACATCGACATACATTCTAGGTCTTGATTCATTTAATACATTCCAAACTTCAAAAACAAAAACACTAATATTATTATTTTGAATATTATTCAATGCCTTGAAAACAATTTCATTTGTAGCCTGATGGTCTTTATGAGGATCTAATTTGCTATGTGTGAAGATTTTATCTGGTTTATATTTTCTTATTATATTTTCAATTTTGTTAATTAATTCTTCATCATTAATAAATTCACTAACACCTTTATGTTTTATACCGCCAAGCATATCCAAATCCCTTATCCCTAAAAAAATAGTCTGCCCACAGCCTAAAAATTCATCAATTTTTATAGTTTCATTTATTCTTTCCTCTTTTATTATATCCCTTTTTAACCAAGGGCTGCTACTTTCCCCGCTAGTAAAAATTACAGAAATTATTTTATGCCCATCTTCAGCATATTTAGCTATAGTTCCACCCATTCCTATTACCTCGTCATCGGACACTAGGAATGAGCAGAGAAGATAAGTATAGTTTCCTTCTCGCTCATTTTAAATCATCACCCCCTGCCATGCCTAACGCTTTCATTCTTTGTGGCAAAGTTAGATTTAATTTATTATCCATAAAATAAAATTAGAAGTAAATATTATAAAAGTTTTGAAATGCACCAGCCGGGATTCGAACCCGGATGAATAGCTATCTTCTAAAATTGGAAGGCTATAATGCTAGCCGTTGCATCACTGGTGCTTTAAATTTGCTAAAAAGTAAATGAATTATAAACCTTTCGAATAGATATACCATAAAATCATAATACTTTTAAATTAAACTTATAGCCTAAAACTCAATGAAAGTAGCAGTTATAGGGACAGGTTATGTTGGTCTAGTACAGGCAGCATGTTTAGCTGACTTAAATAATGAAGTTGTAGCTATTGATAATGATTCTAAAAAGATAAAAAAACTAAAACAAGGCATAATGCCAATTTATGAGGCAGGTTTGGAAGATTTAGTTACCAGAAATGTAACAGAGGGAAGGTTAAAATTTCAAACAGAAATAAACCAAATTAATGGATCTGAAGCAATATTTATTTGCGTGGGAACACCACCAGAACCAAATGGAAAACCAAATTTGGATTATGTTGAGAATGTAGCAAAGCAAATTGGTGATAATTTAAAACATTATGCAGTAATTGTTGAAAAAAGCACAGTACCTGTAAGAACTGCTGACTGGATGAAATTAATATTAAGAAATAAATTAGCTTCTTCAGATTTTGATATAGCAGTCAATCCAGAATTTTTAAGAGAGGGAACAGCTGTTAAAGATTTCTATAATCCAGACAGAATTGTAATTGGGACAGACAGTGAAAAGGCTGTTGGGATATTAACAAAATTATACAAGCCGTTGAACTCACAATTTTTACATACAGATATGGAAAGTGCAGAATTAATCAAGCATGGATCAAATGCATTCTTAGCAATGAAAATTAGTTATGCAAATTTAATATCTAGATTATGTGAAAAAACAGGTGCAGATATTCAAACTGTAATGAAAGGAATAGGTTTGGATAAAAGAATTGGCGAAGATTTTTTTAAAGCAGGAATAGGTTATGGTGGTTTTTGTTTTCCTAAAGATTTAGGCGCATTTGTTAGTGTTTTAGAAGAATATGATATCGATGCTTCATTATTAAAATCAGTAGCAAAAATAAATGAAGACCAAGTTCAATATTTCGCTGGAAAAATTGTTGAAAAACTAGGCAATCCTGAAAAATATTATTCCTTAGAAGGTAAAAAAATAGCAATTCTAGGATTAGCATTTAAACCTGGAACAGATGATATGCGTTTGGCACCATCAATACCATTGATAGAACAACTTAAAAGTTATAATGCCTCAATAAGTGCATACGACCCAAAAGCAATTGAAAATGCAAAAAAAATAGATTCACTTAAAGATATTTACTTTGCAAAAGATTCTTATGACGCAATAAAAAATAGCAATGCAGTAGTAATTGCTACTGAATGGCCTGAATTTAGTAAATTAGATTTAAGTAAAATAAAAGAACATACAAATTATATTTTTGACGGAAGAAATATATTTTCTCCGGAAAGAATGAAAGCATTAAAATTTAATTATTACTCGATTGGAAGAAAGCCAGCATAATAAAATACATTAGATTTAAAAATTTTTATCTATTGCTATTAAAATGAAAAGAATATTAGTTACAGGCGGTTCTGGATTTATTGGATCTCATTTATGTAGGGATTTAATTAAAAGTGAAAATAATGTTGTAGCTTTGGATAATAATTTTACTGGTTCTTTAAATAATATTGCAGATTTATTGAAAAATGAGAATTTTGAATTTGTAGGGCATGATGTTGTAAATCCTTATTTCAATGAAAAGGGTTTTGACGAAATTTATAATTTAGCTTGTCCTGCTTCACCAATCCATTATCAATTTAATTCTATTAGAACTGTAAAAACAAATGTACTTGGTTCTATGAATATGTTGGGTTTAGCAAAACAATCAGAAGCTAAAATTCTACAAGCATCAACTTCAGAAATTTATGGAGATCCAGAAGTACACCCACAAACAGAAGACTACAAAGGAAATGTAAATACTGTTGGTCCAAGGGCGTGCTACGACGAAGGCAAGAGGCTTGCAGAAACTTTATTTTATGAATATAGGAGAGTACACAGATTGGATACAAAATTAGCAAGAATTTTCAATACTTATGGCCCCAATATGGCTTTGAACGATGGTAGAGTAGTTTCTAATTTTATAATTCAAGCATTAAAGAATGAACCAATTACAATTTATGGAGATGGATCTCAAACTAGGAGTTTTTGTTATGTCTCAGATTTAGTTGAAGGTTTAGAAAAATTAATGGCTAAACCAAAAGAATTTATGGGCCCAGTTAATTTAGGAAATCCAGGAGAATTTACAATAAAACAATTAGCAGAAACTGTAATTGATCTAACTAATTCAAGTTCTAATATAGAATATCATGCACTACCAGAAGATGATCCAACACAAAGAAAACCAGATATTTCGATAGCTAAAAAAGAATTGAATTGGTACCCAAAAATTCAGCTAGAAGAGGGCCTAAAACTTACAATTCCTTATTTTGAAGAAAAGCTTAAAAATCAACAATTAAAGTAATTATTATTATATTATGGGTCATTATTGAAGCTGCAATATTTTGGTTATTAGGACTTGCAGTTGCTTTAATTTATAACAAACTATCAAAATAAAAAATGCATAATGTAAATATTTGGGAAAAGCTAATCAACTCTATAATTAATGTATCGGTTGTATTAATTATATTTTTACCATTTTACATATTCCTTGGTATAAGTATTTTAAATAAAAAACTAATCTTTATATTTTTATTCCTTTTATATAAAATTGGAATTATATTGCTTAATAAAAATCGTTCCTTAGGCATGCTTGTTACAAAAACTTATTGGAAGAAAAATTACTCATTGTATCATCAATTTATTCATGCATTACTATATACGGCTAGCTTTAGTACTCTACTATTTTGGATAATCTTTCCCTTTGATTTATTTTTAGTAAATATGTTTTTTCTTCAGCTCCCAATGATGTTAAAGACAAATATGACACTGCATGAATATTTAGCCGGTAAAATGGAAGCCATAAAGAATTAATTTTTAATATAAGATTAAAAAAGTTAATAAGCAAATAAAATTTAAAACCTATATGCACTATCAGAAAGAGGTTAATGAAATAATTAAAGAGCTTAATTCTAATTCTCAAGGTTTAACTGATCAAGAAGTTAATTCAAGATTAAAAACCTATGGTAAAAACGAAATTAAAAAATTAAAAAATATCTCAATTATAAAATTAATTTTATTACAATTCAAGAATTTTGTCATCTATATATTATTAGGCGCATTGTTAATTTCAATATTTACAAATGAATTTACAGATGCAATAGTTATAGCAATAATATTAATTTTAAATGCATCATTGGGATTTTACCAAGAGTTTAAGGCAGAAAAAGCAATAGAAGCTTTGAAAAAATTATCTTCCCCAAAAGCATTAGTAATAAGAAATAATAAATTAACAAATATAGATTCAGCTAACGTAGTTCCTGGCGATATATTATCAATAGAAGAAGGGGCATATATTCCTGCAGATGCAAGATTAATTGAAGTTTCAGATTTAAAAGTAGATGAATCGACTTTAACTGGAGAATCAACAACAGTTTCCAAAATAATCGAAGCAATAAAATCCAGCAAGCAGTTGGCAGACCAAAGAAATATGGTTTTTGCAGGAACAATGGCAGCTAGAGGTAGAGGAAAAGCAATAGTAGTTTTTACAGGGTTTAATACTGAATTAGGAAAAATAGCAAAAGAAATACAAATCCCTAATGATAAAAGTACACCATTGCAAAAAAAATTAAATAAACTTGGAAAGTATTTATCTTTTGTTGTGTTAGCAATAGCCTTTCTTATACTGTTATTAGATATATTCAGATCCCACATGAATTTCTTCGAATCATTAAAATTAGGCATTGCAGTAGCAGTAGCTGTAATTCCAGAAGGATTGCCTGCAGTAGTAACAATAACGTTGGCATTAGGAACTCAAAAAATGCTTAAAAATAATGCATTAATAAGAAAACTCTCGGCAGTCGAAACATTAGGTAGTACTACAATAATTTGTAGCGATAAAACAGGTACATTGACTAAAAATGAAATGACAGTTACTGAAGTATTTTACAATAATAAGATAATAAACATTACAGGAAAAGGTTATGATACAAAAGGTGATTTTACTCATAATAACAAAAAGATAAATCAAAAAGAATTGAATAAGTTATTTGAAATTTTAAAATTATGTAATAATGCTTCATTAAATGATCCATCAGATCCAACAGAGAAGGCATTGTTAGTATTATCAGAAAAAGCAAAATTCAATATAAGTCATGAAAGATTAGAAGAAATCCCATTTAGTTCAGAATCAAAATTTATGACTACTATTGATAAAATAAATAATAAAAAAATTTATCATATGAAAGGGGCTCCTGAAGTAGTTCTAAAGATGTCAAAATTTATTGAAATTAACGGTAAAAAGATATTGATGACTAAACAAGATAAACAAAATTTAATAGAGCAGCAAAATAGAATGGCTTCCAATGCTTTAAGAGTTTTAGGTGCAGCTTATTCTGAAAATTCTAAGGATTTTATTTTTGTTGGCTTAGTAGGAATGATAGATCCACCAAGGGACGAAATTAAAGAATCAATTCAAATTTGTAAGCAGGCGGGAATCAAAATAATTATGATTACTGGCGATCATGATTTAACTGCAAAAGCAATAGCTAAAGAAATAGGAATTGGAGAAAATTCATTGACAGGAAAAGATTTGGAAGAATTAAATCTAGATGATCTAAAAAAAATTGCGGAAAAAGTAGATATATTTTCTAGAGTAGATCCAAGGCATAAAGTAAAAATTTTAGAAGCATTAAAATCTAAAGGGCATATCGTTGCAATGACTGGAGATGGAGTAAATGATGCTTTGGCTTTAAAGAAAGCAGACATAGGGATAGCTGTAGGATCTGGAACAGATGTAGCAAAAGGAGCCTCAGATATGGTACTTACAGATGATAATTTTGCTTCTATAGTAAAAGCTGTAAAAGAGGGGAGAGGAGTTTATAACAACATAAAAAAATTCATTTTATTTTTGTTTTCATCTAATCTAGCAGAGATATTAATAATTTTAACTTCATTGATTGCAAATTTACCTTTACCAATAATAGCAATACAATTATTATGGATAAATATCCTTACAGATGGTTTACCTGCCTTAGCATTAGGCATCGACCCAGTAGATAAGAATATTATGAAATTTCCACCACGAAAATCAAATGAAAGAATTATAAATAATAAAGACGCTGTAAAATTACTAATGCAAGGAATTATAATGTCTGTGTCTACATTATCGGTGTTTTTTATATTCTTAAAATCAACAAATTTAATTTATGCTCAAACTATGGCGTTTACAACACTTGTAATACTAGAATTATTTAATTCACTAAATTATAGATCAGATAGGAATAGTATATTTTCAAAAGAGTTATTTTCAAATAAATATTTATTATTAGCAATTTCAGCCTCATTTATACTACAATTAGTAATAATCTACTTACTACCTAATTTATTTAAGGCAACACCTTTAATATTTATAGATTGGGCTTGGATATTGATCGCAGCATTACCAGTATTGATAATACAAGAAATCGTCAAATTAACATATCCAAAATTATTTATTTAAATCATAAATAACATATAAATTACGCCACATTATAAGTAAAGTTATTTACCCAATTCCTTCAATATAGAATTAATCTGATTATCTTTCCAGCCTTTCTTTCTTAATGCAGCTTTAATCTGCTCAGGTTTTAAACCTTTATTTAATGCATTGGAAATAAATTGTCTCAAAGAATAATAATCTTTAGAATTTTTGAATAAATTATTTTTCTTGTTAAATAAACCGCCTTTGAAAAACATTCCAAAATAGATTATTAAAATTATAATTAATAAGGCTGTCAAAGTAACTATTAATCTTGGTAAATTGCTTCCAATAGTAACTTCTCCAGTTACCCCCTCATTATTATTATCACTAATTTCTTCCAATCCTGGAGGTACAATTATGGTTTTTGTATCTAAAGCAGTAATAAAATCTCCTTCAGCTAAATAAATAAAGCTATTAACATCAGAAAATTTAATAATATCATTTTGAATTAATTTGTAACCATCCGTTAGAATTTCTTTCTTAGTTAATCCTAAAGGTAAAACTTCATATATATCTCCTTCGCCTTTTTCAATTACTTTTTTTATAAGAATAAAACTCTCTTGATTATTTATGTAAGTAATTAAAATTAACCTAGCTTCACCATTTACAACAACTTTTTCCTGGGCTATTAAAATACCTTTCTTTAATGCAGAATTTGATGCAATTTTATTAGGTATATCGTCTATATTATAAACTTCAGAAGGGAAGGTAGAAACAGTTACTTCAATATTTGTAGGCACTTGTTCATAGTAAGACTGAATTTGAGAATTTATTTTTGCAATTTCTTCATTCTTCTTATCTTCGGTTTTATCACTCTTTAAAATAGTTTCAATGCTTTTATTTAATACTAAAATATTTTTTTCCAAATTACCTATACTGTCTGTAATATTTAATAAAGAAATTGTATCTTTAAATTGAGAATTGCCACTGTTAATTAAATTTCTAATATTATTAATTGATTGCAATGCAAGATCAACTTGATTTAAATTGCTTGAGCCACCAATATTCAATTTTATACTGTCTCTTCCAATAACACCATCTTTATCAGCAGCTTCAAATATTATATCTATTGGGCCATTTTTCAAAAAAGTATAACTAATTCCATTTCCAGATTTAATTACATTCCCAATAACCCAGGTATAATTTATAATTTGCTTTTCTGATTTTATTGTCGCATTCAAGAATACATTTTCTCCGACAGACGGATTTAAATTACTAAGTCGAATGAAAACTTCAGGGCCTTTATCAGTAATGAATTGCACATCTTTACTTTTTAAATTGCCTATTTCAGCAGATATTTTATAAGTTCCTATTTCAGCAGGGGTATTTAATTCTTTTATTTTAGACAAATCAATTAATACTAATTTGCTAAATTTCATACTTTCAGGTATATATTCAGTATCAACAAAACTTGTAATAGTTGAAACTCCACTTCTTAAATCTTCAAAAGTCAATAGTAAATTTTTTAAAACTAATTTTCCAGGATATATGGAAGTAATATTCAACGGTATTAATAAACAATCATTGCATTCAGAAAGATATTCATTTAAAATTTCAACATTAAAATTAATATTTGCAACAGTATTTAATTTATCATTATAAATTGCTCTTTTAAGTTTTATATAATAATCTACTCCAGATTCTTGTGTATTGTAATAACCATTAACCTTGGAACTATCTGTATCTACGCCAAGTTTATAATAGATTTTATCTAAATCTGTTTCTTGTTCAAAAATGGAAATACATGCATAATAAATTCCCTCTTGTGAAATTTCTCTGTTAATTTTTCCGCCTGAACAGCTTAAGTCTTCAGTTGTTCCGTCTATAGTACAGCAAGGAACTTTTCCAAGTTCAGTTCCGCATTCAAAATAATTTGGTTCATCAAGTATTGCAGCTTTTATTATTCCTCCAGAATTTATTTTCTGAGCTTTTAATAAAACATCATATTCTTTAGAAGGTTTTACATTTATGCCTTGACAGAATACATCTTGATTATTTCCTCTCAATCCTCTTAACTCATCAGGAGAATTATCTTTTAGGTAGCTAGAATCTAATTCTTCTTCACCTGTTTTTTCACCTAAATAAATATAATCATATTTGTTATTATTTCCAATATCAATTTTAGCGCTAGGGTTGCTTCCAGAAGAACTAACACCCTCAATACTAAATTTAAATTCTTTTATCTCACCTATATCTTCTTGAGTTCTTCCGCCACTGCTTAAATCAATTCCTACTCCAAGATTTGATGCAAAACCAGAATAAGTAATTTCTTTCGAAGATGCGGATATTGAATTGGATTTTTTTATATAAGATATTGGTGTTGTTATATATTCAGATGGAGAAATAATATCAAAAATTTTTTTACTTATTTTCTTACCATTCACATTAAAATCTATAGTGCTTTCTTTAGATATAGGTTCTTTAATATCAAATTCTACATGACCTATAAAATTTTGATTTAAAGCAGTGATATTTCTTGTTAAATTAACATTCAAATAATCTGCATTAACTATTCCAGCAAATAGGATTAATAAGACTACAAAAATACCTCTTTTCATTAAATAATTTATGCTTAAACCTCTTTAAAAACCTTGCCTTCTTTTACAACCATTTTACCTTTCTCTTTTCCCACTATTTTTACTTCACTATTTTTAAATTCATTTGTTAATTCCTTTCTCTCAAAATAATAATCCAAAGTATAACATAAACTAGAAACTTCTGAATGTGGTTGATTTGTAATTGAAATATTATAATCGCTTATTTCATAAAAAATAGGTTCCACTTTCTCTCCGCCTACAACAATTAGTAAATTTTTGTTCTTTCTTAATTCTTCTATTTTTTCTTGTATGGGTAAACCATATACAGTTAAATGAACAATTTTAAATCCATCATTTTTTTTATCTTTTATAAATTTAATGGGGTTTTTTATATGTTTAATTCCAAAATCACCGCCAAATTTTTTTACAATTTTATTTATACTCTCTTCAAGCCCACTATCACTATCTCCAGAATAATACCCATAAAAAGCACCGAAAGCTCTAGCTGTTAAAAACAAATGAGTGCTTACTCTAGGATCTCTGCCAATCCTATGATTCAATCTTAATATTTCTATCATAAATTTTGAAGAATCAATTATTTCTTAAGTCTATCCAAATTGGTTTTTATATCTTTAAATATACTTTCAGGTTTTCTGTTCCCATTAATTTTAATTAAAATAGATTTATAAAATTTAATTAGGGGTCTAGTTTTTGTATTATATATAGTTAGTCTCTTGCGAATTACATTAATTTCATCATCTAATCTATTTTCAATCTTAGCTCTATCGAGTAGCCTTTTTATAAGTATTTTTTTCGGTACATCAAGGTAAATTACTACATTCGGCTTATTTATTTTATTCAGAAAGTTTGCTTGTTTTATATTTCTTGGAAATCCATTTAATAAATAATTATCTTTGTTTAGATTTTTTTTAATTATCTGAATAACTAATTTATCAGGACATAAAATTCCCTTACTCCAATATTTATATGCGGCTTTTCCTATTTTAGTTTTATTTTTATATTCTTGTTTAAAATAATCCCCTAATACTAATTGATTTAATCTAAATTTTTTTTCTATTTTTTTAGCTGCTGTATCTTTTCCAGATCCTGGCGCGCCTAAAATTACAATTTTCATTTTTTATTACCCTCATTGTTCATATTTGTATTTCTAAAAGCATTTGGATGATTAAAAATAATTTTTAGTTCTTTAGTTTTCATCCTTAACTCACGATAATGTTTTCCAGGTATAAGTCGCAAAAGTGCAGTCATCAATATTGAAAAAATTAAAATAATTATAATACTATAATATATTACAGAATTATTATTCTCTGTTTCTAAATTTGGAGTAGGAGACAATTGATCATTCACAAGGATTATTTCTTCAGTTGAATATTTTTCATCAGTAACTAATTCCCTCTTTCCTATAGCAAACAAACTAAATCCAGGAGTATTAGCTTCATAATATATTTTTGAAGAATCTTCTTTAACAAAGTTAGTATCTAATTCAGTCCATTTATCCTCAGTATATCTAAACAATCCAATCTCAGTATTATCAATTGAATTTTCTAGTAACCAATTTTTATCAACATAAAAAGAAATTGAAGCACTAACTAAATTATTATCTAATTCTCCACCCGCTTCAATTTCTATGTATTCATATACCAAATCAGAAGCTTTAATGATATAATCCGGTTTATCCACAATTGCAGCAGCAACAGAAACAATTTCATCACTTTCAGTAATTATTCTTAATGAATCAATCACACCATTATTAATATCAATAATTGTAGGTAATCCTTCATAAGTCTGTAAACTACTAATAATTTCTCCTTCAGAAGCTACATCTGCACTTGATGCACCAGAACCCCTGCTGCTTCCAACAGTAGGTGCATTGTCTTCTTTAGATTCAGAAGTTAATGCTGTAACACTAAAACTTTGTATATCTGTAGCATTAATATTATTACTTGAATCATTAGCAAAGAATCTCCATTGTACTATTCCACTATATGTAGTTTTAATACTAACATTTGAATCATTAGAGAGTCCAGTAAATCCAACAGCTGAATGATTTTCAAATGTTCCAGTCCCATTATCAATACTAAATATGTAACTATCTAAACCTAAATTATCAGTCCAATGAGTTCCAATATTAATCCAATCATTTTGAGTTATTGAAGTTTTATTTACACTTGGAGAACTCCATTCAGGATATTTTTCTAGAGTTGTATTATAAGTTGAAAATCCTGTAACTTGGAACCTTACTGGATTGAAATTTAATTTTGTACATATTGTACTTGGACAAGGATCATTATCTCTTAGTATTGCATAATCATTTAATGAATTATATGAAACTCCATTGAATGTTATATTTGCAGATGTGTTAAATGGAAGTAAGGTTGTTAAATTAATGAAAACTGAATTATTAAATTCAGTTATATTTCCTCTTGTGTCTATTGTTGTTCCGTTAAATATTGTTACGTTTATGAAAAATATTTCTGTAGTTCCATTTATTATGGTTATATTGTATAAATTAGTTCTTTTTCTATCAATAAATAAATGCAAAGTAAAGTTATTAGAAAATGTATTTCCCGCTAATTCTGTATCGACCGTACTTATACCTACAAATAAACTATAAGTATTACTTGTTAAAGGAACTGTAACGACATTATTTGTAAAATTATTGTCTGTTGATCCAGTATTTACTATTGAAATACCTCCTTCGGTTAGAGTACCTGTTGTGTTTGTTAATAAGATATTATTTGAATTTACAATATTGTAATTAGCACCGCTGTTTAATTCTATACCTCCGTCAGTACCTCTGTGAGTTAAATTATTATTACTTACATTATTACTATCACCTAAAAGAGTAATTACAGAATTTTGATTATCTGTAATTATTGTATTTTGGTAAATTACACCATTTGTGGTAGCTATACTTAGACCGTGCTTACCTGAACCTGAAGTTAAACCTATTGTGTTACTTGAGAAAGTTCCTGTGCCTCCTATTCTTGCACCTAAACCGGAAGTAGTATTAATTAAATTATTTGTTATAAAATAATTATTTCCATTTAAAACCCTAATTCCATTTGAGGCATAAGTTGTAAAATTATTAAATGAAATATTACTATTTGTTCCATTTAACAAATGTACTGCTTCCCAATTTGCAATGTTCTGCAAGAATTTATTAAACGTAATTATTATATTTGAAGTATCTGTGCTTGCAGAAGTATTTATAGCACTTACACTAGAACCAAATAAAGTAAAATTATTATGAGTTATATTTACTGTTCTAATATCATTTGATAATATTATACCGTGTGATAGTGTACCTCTTGTAGTTATCCAATTATTTTGAATTAATGTATTATTTGTTCTTGTACTTAGGATTATGGCTGGTAAATTATTTGTAATTGTTGTTAGATTATTATTGCTTAAATTTACTCCAGAAGTTTCTGATATTTGTATTCCGTAATTTAATAAAGGTTCATTTATATTAAACTGCTCTAAAGTTATATTTTGGGTATCATTTATATAAATTCCAGTTGTAAAATTATTTAATTCAAATCTTTTTATTGTTATATTTTGGAAATTTGTTATATTTATTCCATATCCTGTTTGATTTCCTGAAATATTAAATCCTTGCCCGTTTAATATTAAATTAGATGCATTAATTGTGTAACAAGTGTTTTTAGTAATAATTCTTTGTGCAATTATTAAATCATTATTTACGTAACCGCAACCTGCTCCCGAAGGTGATGCTATCAAAGAAACATTAAAACTTTGAGCTCCCGTTGTATTCCAATTATTTAAAGAATCGTTGGCATAGAATAACCATTGTACCTGAGTAGTTGAAATGAAAGGAATTTGTTTTACAACGCTGATATTTTGCGGTGATGTTCCTAATGCTACTGCTGAATCATTTGTAAATATTCCTGTACCATTATCGATAGAAAAAATAAATGTACTTAGTGGATTAGTGCCTGTTGTTATTAAAACTGTAAAATTAATAAATTCATTATGACTTATTACACTTTCATTTGTAAATGCAGTTGATGTTATTGGTAGTTGATTACCCAATATGGTTAAATTATTAGAAAATAAAGTATCTCCATCTTCTGTGCCATCATTAGGTGTTATTGAAGCTGACCAATTCTGATTTGTTTCAGTTTCTTGGCTTACAATTAAATCAGTTCTGTTTTGATATATTGATGCAATTTGTTCTTGTGATAAACTTCTATTCCATATTGTAACTTCATCTATTGTTCCGTTAAATGGATATGTATTATCTTCCGGTCTTAATCTTCCAATTGTGACTTGTTTAGTTGTAGATCTTAAAGTGCCTGTGATTTTAGTTTCATTAGATAAAGAACCATTTACATAAAT
>Ga0209541_10011552_pt1 | contig 13803 bp, 13 predicted proteins | sample RifCSPlowO2_01_FD_184027 | JGI IMG/M metagenome (GOLD analysis project Ga0209541, IMG submission 184027) | Groundwater microbial communities from Rifle, Colorado - Rifle CSP2_plank lowO2_0.1 (SPAdes) (version 2) | ecosystem: Environmental > Aquatic > Deep subsurface > Groundwater | place...
AATGCGGGCGGGCTTGCATAGAAATCAAATTGGTGGTATGAATGATGGTAGAAGAAATCCACAAGGATTTCTCGAAATAGTTCATTGACAAACGAAAGGAGAAAAATATGGAGACATCAACAGAAAAAATAACAACAAAACTACGAGATCAAGGATTCTCCGTGAAGGTGCTAGAACACGAGCCGGTCATTACCATAGATGATGTGGTTCGTGTGCTACAAATCCCTACCAACCAAATGGCAAAAACGATTCTTCTTTTCAACAAGGAGATCGGCTTGATTGCCGTTGTTCTTGCCGGAATGAGCCGAGTTGACTACGCAAAAGTTGTCAAAATTCTTCATGTCTCACGCAAGTCGGTTACATTGGCCGATCAAGAGATACTGAATAATCTAGGCCTGAGTCCTGGGGACATGTGCCCCTTCTACGAGTTTTTCTCGAAGGTGATCGTCGACACGACACTTCTCGACCAGCAAACTGTTTTTTGTGGATCTGGTGATCCTAAAAAAACAATCGTGATCGATCCTAATGACATGGTGAAAGTTACCCATGCCACGATCGCGGACATCTCTCAAACCAAATCAGTAAACCCTCAAAACAAAGGAGGATCAGATGAGTAAGTCAGGAGAAAATGGTTGGCGTAAGCCAAACCTCACAGTCGAAGGTCAACGAGCCTTCTGGAACGCTCAGTCCAGTACATACGAGACTGAGGAAATGACAACAGATAACCAAGGAGAGATCGATGAGACTCTTGCGGCATGTCGAGAAATCGACTGCGAAGATATTATCACTCTCGGTGGCGCTGTCGGTTGTCGAGACCCCAAGGTTATTCTGGAGGACATGTTCTCTAGAAAAATCACTCGTGTTCCCAAGGTTGTCTTCAACGACCTTGCACCCCAACAGGTGGAACGGGCAAGGACTCAGATCCTGAAGCCGTTTATCGATCAGGGTGTGGAGATGACTTTTCTGCCTGGCGAGATTTCTGGCATTTGCCAGAAAATCACGAGCAGGCCTCGTCGTCTTGTACTCGGTGTCTACAACTGCCAGAGCTTCTTCAGAGCGGAACCGGAATCTGGGTATCCTTTCTGTGGGTACGATGAGTATCTCAGAAATAGCCGGATTCTCGGCGAAGAATTCATGTTTGATTGGGTGGGTCTCTCAAAGGGAGAACTCCAACCAGCGGGTATTCGAGCCAGAGTATCTGCCCATGAAGAAGTAGCGGTGAAGAACTCCGTGAGAGACTCGCTTGCCGCAATGCAGAGAGTCGTAACAGACGGACATATTCCCTCGGTTTCTGCCCTGCAAATTGTCGGGCAGACGAATGGACGAGAGGGGTTCTTCTTGTCTCACTGGTACACACCGAAAGGAATACACGAGCTTGTCCAAGGCGTGTTCGATTCTGACGAGTTCTCAATCAGAGTCAAACATTTCGCCAAAGGCATGGCACTCGTCGTGGATCCCATCGGAGTTCAACCCCAAGGTGTCGTGACCATTCTCAATAACGTGATTGGCAACGTGCTTCCACAAAGCCAACACGAAACGCTCCATGCAATCAAGAAAATCATCTCTTGATTTGCACCAGTAAAACTCAATGACGCTACATTTTAGGATGTAGCGTCATTTTTCTTTAACAACGTCTTTCAGTATATCGATCATTTTTTCAATCTCTTTATCACTAATCGCATATGAGATTCTGATAAAGTTTTTGTAGTTACCAAAGGCACTCCCGGGCACTACTGCAAGACCTTTTTTTATAAGAATCATCGTGAATTTATCAGCAGGAATAGGTGTCTTCAAAAAAAGATAAAAAGCACCATCGGGTATTACAATTTGATAATTATCTTTAATCCCCTCGATAAGCGCCTCTCTCTTTCTTCTGTATTGATTCAAAATGTCCTGATCAAATGGTTCTGTGAAAGCAAGAACAGCAGCGTGCTGAAAAGGCGCAGGTGCGCAAACAGAGGTAAATTGTTGTAATTTCTCCACCGCGTCAATGATTTTTTTAGGACCAGCTACAAATCCTATTCTCCAACCAGACATGCCTTTTGATTTTGCCAAACCATCAACAATAATTGTTTTTTTATATTTTTCTGCCGGAGAATAGTGCGGTATTTTTTTGTATATAAAATCATGATAAATCTCATCAGAGAGAATATACGCTCCTGCCTTTTTTGCTACCCTCACGATTTCTTTCATCATTTCTGAGTTATACACCGCACCAGTTGGATTATTTGGACTATTCACAATTATTAATTTTGTTTTGTTTGCAATTGATTTTCTAAGAAGCGAAATATCTGGCTGAAAATCGGTATTTGTTTTCAAAATGACACATTTGCCACCAACCATTTTTACTATTTCTGGATATGCCACAAAATACGGCTCAAAGATAATCACCTCATCATCGGGATTGATGAGAGCAGATATCACCATAAAAATAGCAGAAGTTGTACCCGAAGTAACAATGATTTCATCTGGGCTACGATTGACATTTCTTTTTTGTAGATGTTTGGATATTGCTTGTCGCAAAGGTGCTATACCTTTCGTCTCAGTATATGCGTTATGACCGAGATCAATATGTAGTTTCGCCTCCTCTTTGATTTTAACGGGTACATCAAAATCAGGCCGCCCTATAGTTGCATTTATCATTTTACTATTCGAACCCTTTACAAAACTTTTTCTGACAACCGAGTAATTGATATTTTCCACTCGATCGGAAATAGTTCTATTTTTTCTTGGATTGGATTTTTTCATAGGCAATTTCATAAGCAATGTAAAGCGGAGGGGTATTTGTTTCTTTTGAACGATCGTAAATAGTGCGTAATATACCAGGAATAATATCTATCTTTTTAAGAGCATTTGACACATCAATCCCTTTTACTTCGCACATACCATGACAAACTCCACCCCCATTAATAACAAAATCAGGAGCATGCAGTATTCCCATCTTGTGAAGTTCTTCTGCGTGCCTTGTTTCGTCCCTTAATTGGTTATTTGCACCACCGGCAATAATTTTACACTGTAATTCTTTAATGCTTTTATCGTTAATAATTTCTCCAACAGCACAAGGAGCAAATACATCACACTCCATGCTGTGAATTTTATCATTGTCAACTACAGTTGCTAATGATTTATATTTTTCTGTCGTCGCCGGATCAATATCAGAAATGAATATTTTTGCCCCATCGGCTGAAAGAAGTTCAACCAACGTACCACCAACGGCGCCGAGCCCTTGCACAGCAATACGCACATCCTTAAGATTACTTTTTCCGAGTTTATAGGAAACTGTTTCTTTGATACCCTTAAATACTCCGTGAGCTGTGGTGGCGCCAGAAGAACCCTGTGAATTAAAGATGTATTTTGTTCGCTCACGAATAATTTTTGCATCTTCAAAAGAAAATCCCATATCAACACCTGTAAGAAAAGCTCCGCCAAGTGATTCAATAAAATCTCCGAGGGCATGCAAAAATTCTTTTGATTTCGGTTTTGAGGGATCGCCGATAACCACAGCTTTGGAGCCACCAAATGGTTCGTCCATAATTGCACACTTAAATGTCATTGCATACGATAGGCGCAAAGCTTCATCAATAGCTACCGCTTCCGGTACGAATGCCAACCGTGTGCCACCGGTACTTGGTCCCAAAGTAGTGTCATGAATAGCTAAAATGATCTTCAACCCAGACTTTGTGTCTGAACCAAAAATCAATTTTTCATGACTGTTTGTTTGTTGTACCTCAAATATATTTGCCGTGATATTTGGCTCTCTGTAACAATGATTGTCATTTTTCATAATAGTGTCGGATTGTCTAATAATTAATAAATGAAAAACCGCCCCTGCGACACAAGCAAAATTGCTTATATCGTAAGGGCGGGTTTCCGCGGTGCCACCTTACTTTTCCTAGGATTATCAAATCCAAGGACTCATACCGACTCTATACCTTTCGGCCGATTTCGGTTTTTCCTATGATTACGGAGGAATGCCGAGTTTCCACTAACGCAGAAACCACTCTGTTTTGCCATATATATAATATGACGAAACGATCCAGCCCCAACCCCCTGATTACTCAAGGGAACTAGATATGAGTTTTATAATCTGAAATGAACACTCTCGTGAGAGTAAACTCATTCTATCATGGACATATATATTCTGTCAATTTTTGTCAATTTTTATAAAAAAGGACGTGTTGTTTTGCAACACGTCCACAAGGTTGGCACCGGTGACAGGATTCGAACCCGCAACCATCGGTTTTGGAGACCGCCGCTCTACCAGTTGAGCTACACCGGTCCATTCTTGTTTGAGAGACAGTGGGGCATCACCGTCTTAGTAGACGACAATACCCATTCTGTCCCGAACAACTTCGGTGGTTTCCCTGATCCTGACTCGCGCCTTCTTGCCACCCTCATGTAGTACATCTTTAACGTACTCATTTTGATTGGCAAGCCGAGCCCGCCTTTCTTGAAAGGGCTCCAGAATCTTGGCGATACCGTCCACCAGACGGTGTTTGCAGGCGGCACAGCCAATCTGGGCAGAGATGCACAGGTTGGCAATCTCGCGAGTTTCTATCTCGCCGTCCGTTACCAATTCATGTACCGGGTACACAGACTGGCAACGATTGTAGGGATCGCCGGGGTCGGTAACTCGCAGACGCTCTCGATCCGTAACCCCTTTCTTCAAGTACCGTTCGCGGATCGTTTCGATGGGAGCATTGATGTCGATGGCGTTATCCGCTTCCGACTTTCCCATCTTTGCACCGTCAAGACCTGGTACCTTGATCATCTGCGCCATCATTTCGGGAATGACGAATGTATCCCCGAAACGCTTGTTGAACCTGCCCGCGATGTTACGCGCCATTTCAACATTCGGCACCTGATCTTCGCCAACTGGCACGAGTGTCGCTTTGGGACCAAGAATGTCGGCCGCCATAAGCACCGGGTAAGTCACGAGTCCGAGATTTACGTTGTCTGGGTTCTTGCGAACCAGATCCTTGAAGGTCGGGACTCGTTCCAGCTCACCGAGGGGCTGTATCATGGAAAGATACAAGCACAGCTCGGAGATTTCCGGGACGCTTGATTGAGCGTAAATGATTGATTGCTCAGGGTCGAGACCCGCGGCAATGTAATCCTTTACGATCTCAACCAAATTGTCACGAAGTTCCTCGGGGTCGTCGAGCGTCGTGAGTGTGTGCCAATCGGCGATGAAGTAGAGGCAAGTATTGCCTGGCTGTTGGAATTTCACGAAGTTCTGCACCGCACCCAGAAAATTACCGAAGTGCAGGCGCCCCGTGGCACGGATTCCTGATAAGACTGTCTCCATATTTTTCTCCTTTCGTTTGTCAATGAACTATTTCGAGAAATCCTTGTGGATTTCTTCTACCATCATTCATACCACCAATTTGATTTCTATGCAAGCCCGCCCGCATTCATTCCCCAGACCCCTTTCTGCGGGCGGGAAAATTCAGCCGAGGTTTTGCGAAATCCTTTCCCCCAGAAAATAGTTTTCGCAAAACCGAGTCCGAACTGAAGCCCCGCCACACTGCCCGAATATCTTTACGGGCAGAACCCCAAAAAGAAAAATGTCCTTTCCATTTTAGAAAAAATCACCCCCGCGAAAATCAGAAAAAGCAAGGAACATTTTTTCTTTTTGGGGTTGCCGAGTGAAGCGAGGCGGTGGCGGGGCTTTCGTGGAGCGTATGGCTTAATTTAGAGCCACCACGCACGCGGAGCGTGCCACATTGTCAGCGATTTTGGAAATAGGTTCTGATTTGGTAGAATAAACGCACCACTTGACAAGTGTCATTACTCATACTACTCAATTTTTTAGATTCATTTCCTACAAAATTTAACTCTCATTAGTTCTAACATTCACCAGCACTCTCGCAAATTATCTGCAAGGGTGAACCATTTACAAACTTTTCTTTTCCAAATTTTACTATATACTTACGACAGAAGAACCTTTACAAGGAGTTTGAGATGAGAAAATCACTGGTTATGAGCGTTGTGGTATTGGCGCTTTGCGCTTGGCCACAATCACTGCTTGCGGAGCAGGTAGAAGAAAAAAAGGAAGATGAGCAGGTAGTCTTTGTAAAGAAGGAGTTGCCAATCAACTTTAAAGGATTGTTTTCCCAAACATTTTCCTTTTTGGTGGTTGAGAACTCAATCAGAATGATGGATGCATCCACCAGGCGCGAGTTGGGCGGACCGTTTCTCAATGATTGGATGCAGTCCATCAAATCTGTGCATGGCTGGGATGATGGAGATAGATTTTTTCCCAATTACATCGGGCATCCGATGCAAGGGTCCGTTTCCGCCTTTATTTTTGCCAACAACTCTCTGTCGTCCAAAGACCTTGAGTTTGGTTTGAACAAAACATATTTCAAGGCAAAAAAGAATCAGTTCATCTTTGCTTTGATTTACAGCGAGCTGTTTGAGCTCGGGCCAATCTCCGAGGCCTCTCTCGGCAATATCGGCTATCGGAAGGGCAAAAATAGCTATATAGATCACGTCCTCACGCCGGTCCTGGGAATTGTCTGGTCCATTGGCGAAGATGCCGTGTACCACTACTGGATTAAGGATGTAAGGGAGAGAAGGCCCATACTCGGCAACCTTATGCTCATTGGTCTCAACCCTACCCGTGCTTTGGCCAACGCTCTTTCGCTCCGCTATCCTTGGCGGGGTCCGGTTCCAAGATGACTCCTTTACTCATTGAGTAGGGGAGTCTTTATTAGTTTTGACTATTTTATGAAAGAGTCTTACAATTGATTCTAGGAGAGGCAGTTTCTCCACCTCTCAATTTATTAAAATTAATTTACATTACTATGAACATGGAATTACCTATATCTCAGGAACAACAAATAGAAGATTTAAAAATAAGGATTACTGAACTTGGTAGTGATATTGATAAAAGAGTGGCTGATGAAGAAGCATTTTGGACAAGAGAAAGAGCAAAAGGAACTACAGCTACAGAGGGAGTGATTACAAATAAAGAGACTTTGGATTTAATGGATCGTAGGACTAAACTTATTAATGAATTATCAGCACTTGGTGGAAAACTAGAGTAACCAGTACTAAGAGTAATTTTTCAGATTACGTTTGCTTTTTCTTACTATTTTTGCTAATTTACGGATTATGTCACAAGATAGATTAATTCTGTTGAGGAACAAAGAGTCCGGCGAAGTGTACTGGACTTCAAAAAACAAACGAAAAGTCGAGCGAAAAATCGAGCTAAAAAAGTATAGCAAAAAACTTCGAAAAAGGGTTGTTTTTAAAGAGGCTAAGAAATAACAAAAACTCGCTATAAGAGCGATTTTTTGATATCTTTATCTTTATATGATAATTGGGTCCGTAGTTTCAATGGTAAAACAATCCTCTCCAAAAGGATCGTTCCCCGTTCGAGTCGGGGCGGGCCCGCAGAAATAAATCCCCGCAGACCTCTGCAGGTCTGCGGGTTGTGAACTTGCCTTCACAGCATTGCCACAACGGCAATGCCGAGAAGAGTGAGGACGATCCCTCCGACAATCGACCATCCTATGATGCGGTTGATCACCTGTTCATCACTCGGCGCGATTGAACGGTCATCGAGCTTCACAAGCGGTTGTTCGCTTGTCATTTTATCCCTCCTTTTCAATCGTATCACTACCTTTTTATCTGTCAAAAAAATTTTCCACTTTTTTCAAGATTTTTTTACTTTCGGTTGGACTAAACCAATTTATTTTTTTATCTCGCTTAAACCAGGTCATCTGCCGCTTGGCGTATCTCCATATTTCTGTTTGAAGTTTTTCTATCAGTTTTTCTTTACTGATTTTGTTTTGCAAGTAAAGCGCCAGATATCTATATTCCAATCCAAGTTCTCGCATCCTTTTCCATGACAACCCATTTCTATGAAGTCTTTTGGCTTCCTCTATCATCCCTTTTCTAATTCGCTCGAATAGGCGAATAGATATTTTTTCTCTCAATTTTTTGTCTGGAAGTGTTAACCCGATTTGTAAAAATTCAAACGAATTTTTATCCTGAGCCCGTCGAAGGGAAGGCACAGAACCAAGTTTTGTGGCTATTTCAATAGCCCGAATAAGTCTAACCCTGTTTTTAGTGTCAATTGTTTTTAGTCTTTCGGGATCAAATCTTTTTAAAATTTGTACGAGATTACTTAGATTTTTATTTTCAAGTTTCTTCCTAAGGGATTTATTTGGAAGTACTTCTGGTAAAACAATACCGTCAACGATTGATTTAATATAAAATCCGGTACCTCCGCATATTATTGAAAGTTTTCCTTTACCAACAATTTCACTAATTTTTTTCTGCGCTAACTTTTGCCATTCGGCCACAGTGAATCCGCCAGCTGGCGGATTTAGTGAAGCAACATCAAGCAAATGGTGGGGAACACCCAACATTTCTTTTATTGTGATTTTTCCTGTACCGATATTAAGACCTTTATAAACTTGCCTTGAGTCGGCAGAAATAACCTCACCGTTGTATTTTCGAGCAAGTTTTACTGCTAAACAACTTTTTCCCGTGGCTGTAGGTCCAAGGATAACCAAGATTTTATTTTTCTCTGACATAAACAAATCGTGGACCTTTATTGCGTATTTATACAATCACGCTCAAACCTAGTTATGTCTTTAGCTATTGAACATCAATCGTGCCCGTATCGCCGGGATTCAAATGATTGTGATATTTCCAAGTACCGGGAATATCAAACTTAAACGACCAGCTACCGTCTGACTGAATTCCAGTGCAGGTGTCAAAAGTACTGCCCAGACATCCGCCAGTGGTGGGATAGGCGCGATGCGTTGGGTGCACCGCCGAAGCAGTCCACATTGACTGCGAACTCTGATTTTTGAAGATAACCATTTCACCCTTTTTAATCGTGAGAGCACTCGGCGAATAACCAGAATTGGTATAGGTTACCATATTTTCTTTCACTACCGGCACTTGCGCTACTGGTGGTTGTTGAGATGGCTGTTGTTGAGTTGACGGTTGAATGATTGGCTGTTGGCTTGATGGTTGAGAAACTGATGGAGTTGGTTGCGACGCACCCCTAAAGAAGAGGAAATAACCGCTCACGAGAACAACCGCGATGATAACAATAGTGACTATAGTTTTATTCATGATAGTTATTATTAAAGTTAATAATTATTTTACTTCCGGAGGTTAACCTATCTCCGGCGTCTGTTGTTTTTTTACAAACCACAATTTATTTAACACCCATTGCGGCAAAGAATCAATCATAAGTGCGAGTGCCGCGACCAAAAGCCCGATATCTCGCACGGTGATATCAGTAATACCACTCACCGTCAATACAATAATAAGGTGAATAGCGCCAACCAGTGCCGCTAGCCACGGCAGAAAATCAATAAGAAGGAAAGCGCCGATCGCAATATCTAAAATTGCCGTGCCAATCATGGCTTGCATGAGCGGAATCGGCAGAAGTCCAGCCGCCCATGGCTGCAAATATCCGCCCCAAGCCTCCGGATTTTTGAAAATCAAGACGCCAATCCATAAAAAAGTGATTGCTAACCCGACTCGCAAAAAATGAAATGAGATTTTCTTCATATTAAATTAAACGAAATTGCTCACTATAACTATAATCCCCATGAGCCAAATGGTAAAGGCGGACATTAGACACCAGAAACACCAAGCATGAATGACACGCCACTGCAGATAGGTGAAAAATAAAGATAGAAGGGCACCGAACGCGACCGACAATTTGATAATGATGCCCCAGAACGCCAACGGCACAACTCCAATTACTAAAAAAGTGGCAATAAGTGAAATCACAATATAAAACAACAGGCCCAAAATGTCATTGTGGATAATAAAAATTTTGTTGTACTTGCTGGTTAAAACCAGAGTGCAACTTTCGCCAATTGGGCAAAGTGGTTTTTCGGAGGCAATACGTTTGCGTATAAGGTAAACTGTTTCGCTGATGCCAATAGCAGAAAGGGTAAAAAGTAAGGCAAAAGGAGTCATATAAATAATTATAATCTAAATGGGCATTTTATGCAGGGCTTGCATTAGGATATGTTGAAGCGCTGGATCTGCGCGATTACGATATGCCATTTTATAACGAACCGGTAAATCTGTCAGTCGAGACGAACTCCGTCTACATCACGTCAGGCGCACCCACAATCTGTGAATATGGGCGGGTAAACTTACCATACTCTCCAATATCCTGTCCCCCATATTTTGAATACTTAGCGATAATCCACCGAAAAAATCGTTGAGTTCTATTCTGGTGTCTCTATTATACCAAACTCGCACCTATTTCCAAAACAAAGTGAGGTAATGACTTCGCACGCTCCGCGTGTGTGGTGAAGCGAAATTGAAGCGTACGCTCGGAGAAAGCCCCACGCACTGGCGAGTACGCCAGCAACCCCGAAAGAAAAAACACTCCTTGCATTGCTGATTTGGCGGGGGTGAAATTTCTTTTGAAAAAGGAAAGGGTGTTTTTCTTTCGGGGTTCTGCCCTCCAAGTATTCGGGCAGTGCGTGGGGCTTCAAAACTATTTTTTGGGGAAAGGATTTGCCAAAACTTCGGCTCATTTGTTTTTGAATTCGGATGTCGCAAGCGGAGGAGGAGGGGTTTGGGGAGGAATCCTCCGCTTGCTCCGCTGTTTTCTTTTGGCGAAATTCGGGCGGGATTATTTGTAAAGACATCAGTTAATAATCCGATGACTTATCCTAGGATTTTTCTGTACAATGCAAGCGTTTTTTCAATCATCGTGTCAGACCTAAATTGCTTTGCGGTTTCCCTGGCGGCTAATGCTAAACGATGTCTCAAGGCTGTGTCGTTTAGTAAAAGTTTTATTTTTTCTTCAGCTTCTTCGATAGTATGAACAATAAAACCATTTTCACCATTACGAATAATTTCTGGAGCCACGCCTACGGAAAAACTTATCGGTACCAGTCCTTGCGACATCACCTCAATCAAACTGAGTGAAAATCCTTCATAGCGCGATGTCAACAACGCAATTCCTCCGGCATACTTATTTAACAAGGGAGGAATACTATCTTTAACCGTGTTTGCAACAATGGAGTGATTAGGAATATTATTTTTCATCCACTGCACAAGCTTTTTATTTCTCGACATTACCACCGAAAACTTTTTAACTTCGGGAAATCGCTCAAAGAGCCAAATGAGCCGATCAACACCCTTGAGTTTTAGCGTGAATGGGTCTTCTCCAATTCGACCAAGAAAAACCAGAGTCGGCTCACTCTTTGGATTATTGTTTGACGCTTCAAACCAATAATCCTCAATTGCATTATGAATAACTTCAATTTTTTCAGCCGCAACCTCAACGCTTATTAGATCCTTTTTTACTATCTCTGATGTGGCAATAATATAATCAGCACGTAAAGCGGCATACTGCTCAATGGAAGCGATATCGTTCAGCGGTCGGCGTGTTTTTATGTTAAGTTCTCGAATCGCTCCTGATTGTTTTAAACGAATAAAAACATCGCTACACCCGTTTTCTAAATGATTTGTTTTCGGTACGGCTTTCAAAAAACCAATGGTGGTTGAACCGAAATGCGACACTACTGGTTTGGAAAAACGAAGAAAGGCAAGCGGAGTATAGGTTGTTCCTTGAATAATATCGTGACGCAATATTTCCTCGCGTTTTTCCAATAATGAATAAAAAAAGAGGATATTGTTAATGCCCTTAAAATGAATTGGGGTGTCTGTAAGTAAAAATTGCGGATAAAAGTTGTTTACCTCCGTTCCTTTTTCCCGCAATTTACAGGCGATAAGGTCGTTAATGAAATGCGCGCCGGTACCTATTTTTTTGTCGCTATGGATAAATGCTATTTTCATATTTGCGCTAATATCTTTCTCCGGTAAAAAAATTTGCGTATTTCTTCAACTAAGATAATTGATGAGGCAATTGGAATAATAATAAGCCATTCCAAAAGCGAGAGTGGTGTGGTGTGCAGGATTTTCTGCAAAAATGGCGTATGGAGCGCGAAAAGTTGTAGAAATATAACTATCACTGTGGCGCCGACTAGAAACTTATTAGAAAACGGATTCATCTGAAAAATAGATTTGCTTTCGGATCTGCAATTCCACACATTGAACCATTGGAACATCGCAAGCGTTGTGAGAGAAATTGTCAAAGCTTTGGTAAGGTTAGTTTCAAAGTACCCTTTGAAAAGATAGAGTGTTCCAATGGCCATCGGTAATGCCATCAAGAACATCCTTTGCGCCATAAGTCCATCCACAATCCATTTTTTAGGTCGCTCAAATTTTCCTTGCAGGAGTTCTTGTTCTTTTGGTTCCATAGCGAGGGCAACATCAAGGAAGCCGTCAGTAACAAAATTAAGCCAGATGATTTGAGCGGCGAGAAGGGGCAGTGGGTATCCTAAAACAAGCGCACCCGCGATAACCAACACCTCACCCACACTTGTGGAAAAAAGATAAAGAATGACTTTTTTAATTGTCTTATAAATACCTCTGCCTTCTTCAGCGGCTGAAACTATACTTGCAAAATTATCATCGAGAAGCACTATATCCGAAGCTTCTTTTGCCACCTCGGTTCCAATTTTCCCCATTGCCACACCAAGGTCGGCGGCAACAAGAGACGGCGCGTCATTCACGCCGTCTCCGGTCATTGCTACGATTTCACCTCGTTTGCGATAAGCCTGAATTATGCGAAGTTTGTGATCCGGCGTAACCCGGGCAAAGACGCTTGTGTGGGCGAGTTTTTTCGATAGCTCATCATCGGACATTTTATCGATTTCTTCCCCAGTAAGGACACTGTCGCCTTCACGCCAAATATCCGCCTCTTTCGCAATTGCCTGCGCCGTGAGACGATGATCGCCCGTAATCATTACCACGCGCATATCCGCCGCTCTTACTCTCTGCATTGCTTCTTTAACTTCTGGACGAAGCGCGTCACTCATACCAAAAAAACCAACAAAAGTGAGCGGTGGTATTACATTCCCATCAACGCTCCGCTCAGTATCTGGATTTATGGCATAGGCAACTACCCGAAAACCTCCCTGCGCAAGATTATGGAAAACTGATTCTAATTCTTTTTTCTTTTCTCCGTTCAGAGTTTCGGTTTCATTTTTGTGCCAGATATTTTTACAAAGCTCAAGCACTTTCTCCGGTGCGCCAACGATAGTAAGGAAATTTTTGCCGTCAACCGCTCGAATTGTAGCGTGATACTTTTTTTGATAGTCAAACGGCATTTCAAAAATTTTCGGTGTTTCCTGCTCCAGCACTTCGTGGTGAAATCCAATCTTTTCAGAGAGCACCAACATCGCAGCCTCGGTTGGATCGCCCGCAATCTTCCAAGTACTGGTTTCTTCCAAAAAAGACAGTCGCGCGTTGACGCAGAATGTCGCAATTCTTCCGCTAAAAAGCAGTTCCGGATAATTTAAAGGGTCAATAATTTTACCGTCAAGAATCGCTTCACCCTTTGGCTCGTATCCGCTACCTGTGATATTAAAAATTTTGCCGTCCACATACACGCGCTGAATCAACATTTCGTTTTTAGTAAGCGTTCCAGTTTTGTCTACAGCAATAACTTTCGTTTGCCCTAAAGCTTCCACCGCCTGCAATCGCTTCACTAGCACATTGCGCTTTGACATTCTCCGAACGCCCGTTGCCAAAACTAAAGTCATTACAATTGGAAGCCCTTCGGGGATAATAGAAACCGAAAGTGCCACCGCCGTGGTGAACATTTCTTTGAGGGACTTACCAGAAAGAACGCCGAGAACAATTAGCGAGGTGCTGATGACGGCTACTGTAACGATAATAACGCGAGAGAGATAACGAATATTGGTTTTTAGAGGAATCTCGGTATCAATCGAG
>Ga0209541_10011553_pt1 | contig 13803 bp, 21 predicted proteins | sample RifCSPlowO2_01_FD_184027 | JGI IMG/M metagenome (GOLD analysis project Ga0209541, IMG submission 184027) | Groundwater microbial communities from Rifle, Colorado - Rifle CSP2_plank lowO2_0.1 (SPAdes) (version 2) | ecosystem: Environmental > Aquatic > Deep subsurface > Groundwater | place...
AGCTTATTCAGAATTAGCCGGCAGCATTGGATTTCTGGAAACAATCGCAATGATGTCCCTTGTTCTTGTTGGATTATTTTTCCTGGCTGTAAGATTGAAGATGAGAAAAAAGAAGAAGAAAAGATAGGATAAAAATAATCCCACTTTGATTCCAAAAAAGCTTTTTAAACCTTACGTTTAGAGGAAAATTAGGTGTGGTACATGAAATGTGTTGAATGCATGAAGAGAGATGCTGATCCTGACACTGGATTGTGCATGGACTGCAGCTTCTCTATGGACATAGAATAAACTGTATCTTATAAGACCTAGCTATGCTGAGGTTTCTACTATTTCTATGATTACTTTATGAATTATCCTTCAAAAAGTTTTGATAAAGATGTCTGAAGTTCCTTTTCCTCTTCCATATCGCCTTTGAGCATATGTAATTCCTTCTCTTTCTTTTTCTTCAGGAGAATAACATCAACAATTTTTTTGTGGATGTTCTGCAATTCATCGTCTAAAGAAGAAATTTCCCTTTCAAGCTTTTTTATCTCGTTTTCAATTTCCTGTTCAATGGCCATAACATCGCCAGAGACGAAACCAAGGTTTCTCCCTCTACCCTCTTCCTTTTCAATCCTGTAACCTTCTTTTCCTAGGTAAATATATTACCTAATATAAAATCTTGGGAACAAAGGGTTATAAGGGTTATATGGAGGATAAGTGGGAACTATTTTAGATTTGCTTGTATGCGTGGCAATCCATGTCTCATATATAATCCATTGGGGATTCCATTCTTCTCCATCTAAGAAGACCGAATGGACCGACATCATATTGATGTTGTAATTCTTCACGTTGATCTCTTGGACCAATATGCCGGTAAACTCTAGCTCTTGCACAAGCTTCTGAATATTCCAATAAATCTACACCGTTTGGAAGTTGCATATTCATATCAATCAACATTACTTAATAGAAACATATTTTAAGCTTATTCTTTTCACCAATATTTTACTATCCGACAACATTAATTTCCTTTATTTTACTAAAATCTTGGTCGAAAGTAGCTATATTTCTTATACCTTCTTTTAGCATCAATGCCAATGTAGTGCAGTCTGTAAAGCTGAGTTTTGTATTTTTCTGGTTTTTGAATATTTGCCATGCATCTTCGAAATCACTTTCGGTGATTCTTCTAATTTCAACGGAATTTCTTATTTCTTGTCCTGTTTCAATGGCAATTGGCAACTTCTTACTTCTAGAAAATATAACAGTCAATATCTCATCGAAAATATAATCAGAAATCAGTGGGTTTCCATATTTACCTGTAGCTATATCATTCATTGTTTTGGCAGCTTCCTTGTGATGCTGGTCGTTTTCTATTTTATCTGCTACGATAAGACTTGAGTCAAGAAAAATCATTTCTTCCAACCATATAGAACTTCATCTATTTCTTCGCTCCATCTAACCTTCTTCTTTCCGACTTTTATTGGTTTTATTTTCAACAGATTTTTTGGGTCTGATTTTTTCTTCGTTTCTTTTTCCCTAATCATTTTCCTCATAGCTATAGTAATAGCATCTCCTAGTTTCATTCTTTCTTCAATGCTTAGAGCCCTGAATTTTCTGAAAGTTTCCTCATCAACATCTCTTACTGCTATTGTAGTTTTCATATGTATAACTTGTTTAACAAGTATATAAAGTTTAACATAATCTCTTCACCATATATGGCCATTCAAAATGGTACCCGAGATTTTTGTAATATTCCCTTACCCCCACACCGCTTGTAACGCTTATGGCTTTCTTTCCTTCCTGTAATGCCAATTCTTCAGCTTTTTGCAATAATTTTTTTCCGAAACCTTTGTGCTGGTATTCTGAAGAATCCTTGCCTACAGGTATCTGCTGGCCGTAAACATGCAGTTCCCTTACTTTTGCTGAATCATCGTCGTCTATCCTCAACCTTAGAAAGCCTACTATGATATTATTCTTTACGTCTTCAAAACTTAGGAAGATTTCCTTTCCTTCTGCAGCCTGGTATTCTATTTTTTTTAATTCGATATCCAAGATTTCCTTTCCACTTGGCAATTTGTGTCCTACTTCCCTGCAGCGTATGCACTGGCATTCGATTTTTCTTTTTCCCATTTCAGTATGAATAAGCTGCCTTAGATTGGTTTTGCTTGCCCCTGCTTCACTTTCCTGCTCTGGAATGTCCCTCATCATTCTTTTTATTCTTACATACTTCGGGACAATCTTCTTCAATTCAATCAACAATTCCTTGGCTGAATCTATGGTCAATGCCTCGTATTCTTTTCTTATCCATTGTTCATGCAGTTCTGTTCCTGGTATCACGAGAGCTGGGTATATTTTCAGTTCATCGGGTTTATAATATTGGCTATTAAAGAGGTCTATAAACATTTTTTTCTCTAAGTCAAAATCTATCTTGCCAAAAACACCTGATAAACCAGGCATCCAGTGTGCTGTTATCTTCAGGGCATTTTTTCTTAATAGTGCAAAAGCTCTCTGGTTTTCTTCTGCGCTGTGTCCTCTTTTTGTAAGCTGGAGAATTTCATCATTTGTTGACTGGACTCCTACTTCCACTCTTGTGCAACCATATTTGAACATCTCTTTGATGTTATGATCCCTGCAATAATCAGCCCTTGTTTCTATTGTAAGTCCTACAACACGATGATCAGCTTTTTCATTAATCATTATAGACTCGTCCAAATTTTCTGCTTCTTTTTCGTTGAATGCGTCGTAACAACCTTTGATGAAATTTTCCCTTAGGTCTTTGTGCCATGTCATGAAAGTTCCGCCCATTATAATAAGTTCGCATTTATTGGTTGGATGACCCAATAATTCTAACTGAAATAACCTGTTCTTTATCTGCAGTACTGGATCGAAATTATTTCTTTTTGCCCTCAGCGTAGCTGGTTCTCTGCCCAGATAACTTTTTGGTGAATACTTGCCTTGCGGGCAATATGTGCATTTGAAAGGACAGGAATAATCATTGTCCCCAAGCCACATTATGGCTATGTTTGCTACGCCGCTAAGGCTTCTGACAGGCTTTGTTTTCAGGACTCTGTGAAGCACTTTATTGTCAGAAGAAGAAAGCTTCATGCCTTTTGAATATTTCTTAATCTCAGCGTTTTTTAACAGGTTGCCCAAAGAATATTTCTTTGCCAATTCTATTTTCTTCTGCTCAAAATTATTCTTGGTTACTTCGCCTGCAACTATTTTCTCTATCAATTCTTCATACGCTTTCTGCATGCTAATTTTCATCCTAGGAAGGATTAAAAAAGATGGCTGTCTATCCAATAATCTCTTTTAATACTTTTTGCATGTATTGAATTTGTACTGAGCCTTTTCTTTCTTCCGAAGAAAGAAAACCCTCGGGAAAAGAAAGAAGGATAGAAATCTTTTATTGATCCTTTTTTTAAAAAACGGGAATTATTATGATAAATTTGATGCAGACCGGCGATACACTAGGAAGCATAATATGGTTTCTGATGTTCTTTGTATTCATATTCATATATCCGCGACTGATGCTTTCTCAAATGATCTATAAAATAGAGCAATCTGCAAGAAAACTGGAGCAGATGAGCGAGCACTCAAACAAAATGACTGCAAAAAAAATCAGCAAAACTCCTAATAAAGAACTGAAGGAAAAAGTAGACGAATTTACTGATTTCTTTGTTGTCGAGCCAAGCAACATAGATCCCTACGGGCTTGTCGACAAGATAGACAGAACAATAAGGAATATGGAATCCAGATTTGATGATTTTGTAGATGAAGTAGCTCCAGGCAAAAACAAACAGGAAAAAAGAGAGATAAATTATGGGCTTCGTGCATCGATGGGACTAAGGCAGATTTCCAAGATAGTAAGGCATTATGTTGAAATGGCCAAGAAATTCAAGAACCTGCAGATAGCCATGATCATACAGATGCAGCTTCCAATAATAGAAAAAATAGCCGAAGGTGAACTAAAAGGAACAGAAGCGTTTGTCAACGGCTGGCCGATAGGAGATTCTATAGGACCGCTGGTAGCGGCAAGTTACATGAACAACGGAAAGGAAATAGCTGAAGATATTGTTTATGACAGAGTTATAATAAACGGCAGAGTTTGCCACGTTCTCAAAGCGTCCGGTCCTGAACCAAGCCTTGGAAGGATAGACGAAGCAATGGTGAAGATAATGAAGAGAAAGAAAATAGCACACATTGTAACTATAGACGCTGCCCAGAAGCTTGAGGGTGAAAAAACAGGAACAGTTTCTGAAGGTGTCGGGTTTGCGATGGGCGGCATAGGCCAGAGAGAAATAATAGAGAATATATTATTGCCTCAGAAAAAAACTATAGACAGCATCGTGATAAAAGTCGGCATGGTGGAAGCCATAATGCCGATGAGAAAAGACGTTTATGATTCATTGCCAAAGGTCAGAACCAAAGTTGAAAAATCCGTCGGCAGGGCAAAGAAAGGCCAGCACGTTTTAGTAATAGGCGTTGGAAATTCCTGCGGTGTTGGAAATTCAAAAAAAGTTGTGGATGAAGTAAAGAAAGTTGTAGATACCCTTGAAAAGAAATACAAACTTGAAGAAAGCAAGAAGAAAAAGAAAGGATGGATCTAAGAAATTCTTATCCTAATGGGCGTATTGTTTCACAATCAGCAGGTAGAAGAAACCGTGCATCCCTTTCTCCACCTGTGAATATTGATCTTGGATCTTTATAATCTACACGAATTAGTTTTGGCTTTCCCCGATCTAAATATTCTTTGTTTGTCATCGAAACTTCTCCGTGAAGAATATCTTGTAAATGTGGATATAATAAATAAACTGTTTCTTGTCTTGAATACCTTCCTTTTCTATATTGTGTTCCTCCTAACTGTCTGTATGAAACTGTTCGAGAAACTCTGTTGCGCAATGAAGGATCTTGAAGTTCCAAAATCGTGCCAACTCCTGCATCAATTCTCATAATTATTAGTTTTTACATATCTTTTTAAGCCTTTTTCGTGTCACCACTATTAAATTACGAAAGATGACTAACTGACATTACAACCGTGCTTGTTTTTGGAACACTTTGGAACATTCTGGAACAAATTGGAACAAAATTGTAATTCTTCTGTGATTTTTTCCTGGATAACACGCACTTCTTATAGATTGAAGTTGTTCCTAAATGATAAGAAAAGGCATATAAAGGTTTTATTCCAAATAGTGCTTTAGTGAGAGATGTTAAGTGATGATATGGTAGCTAGTGCAAGAGCTTTAGACGCGCTAAAAACGATTGGTCTTAATAAATACGAAAGAAATCTGTGGGTTGCACTCCTTTCTAGAGGTTCTGCTACCGCTGGCGAACTTTCTGATATTTCAAACGTTCCAAGATCACGATGTTATGATGTTCTTGAATCCCTGGCTGACAGAGGATTTGCTGTTATTCAACCTGGTAAACCAATGAAATATGTAGCCATGCAGCCAAGGGAAGCATTAGAAAGAGCAAAAAAGAAAATACAGGAAGATTCTAAGGAAACTGTAGAAAAAATAATCCGCCTCGCAAAAAGCGATGTGATAAAAGAACTGGAAAAAATCCACAGAGACAACATAAAAACAGTAAAGCCTGAAGAATTGACTGGTGCATTGAAAGGAAGATATGCAATGCTGCAGCATTTGGAAAGTATGCTAAAAAAATCCAAGAAATCTGTAAAAATGATGACGACTGAAGCAGGATTGGTGGAATTATCAGAACATCATTTTCAGTATTTAAAAAAGGCTTCTGATTCTGGAGTAAAAATACAGCTTGTTGCACCGATAACAAAACAAAATGCAGGCGTGGCCAAGGATTTATCAAAATTTGCTAGTGTAAGAGACATTTCAAACATGGAACACGTGGAAAAACTTTTAGGAAGAATGACTATAATTGACGGCCAGGAATTTATTATTGGGTTGACAGATGATGTAAAAGTCCACCCAACTCAAGACGTTGCCATCTGGTCACAATCTAGTCATGTAGCAGCAAATACAATAGAGCCTATGTTTGATTTGGTTTGGAAGTTTGCAAAACCGGTTGAAAAGAAATAAATTTTTTTGATATTCGAGTATTTTTATGAAAAAGAAAATTGAAACAATTAATGCTCCAAAAGCTACAGGTCCATTTTCTCAAGCGATTCAAGTCGGAAATTTATTATTTATTGGCGGACAAATAAATTTAACAAAAGAAGGAAAATTATTGACAGGAAATATTGAAGAAGAAATCCACCAGATAATGAACAATCTGAAATCAATTCTTGAAGAAGCTGGCCTGTCTTTTAGGGATGTAGTCAAAACTACAATATTTGTTACTGACATGTCTGTTTATGGGAAAGTAAATGAAGTCTATGCATCTTACATTAGTGACCCTTTCCCTGCCAGAGAAACTATTTGTGTTAAAGACTTGCCTCTTGGTGCAAGAGTAGAAATAAGCATGATTGCTGTTAAATCTTGATAATTCATCTTCTCCTTCTTTTTCTTTCTTCTAGAGTTTTCAGAACTCTTATTTCGAAAAGCCTTCCTACAACAAGAATTGTAAGAACTATTACAGTTGCGACAAAGGATACCATATACATACCTATACCAACAGCAATTCCTATGCCTGCCAAGCACCATAACTCAGCGGCTGTTGTCAAACCTCTTACAATATCTTTTGAATGGAATATCATTCCTGCGCCAAGAAAGCCTATACCTGTTACAATCCCGGATGCAATTCTTGATGGGTCTTCGGTACCTGTGAAATAAATGGAAACGACAGTAAAAATTGCAGCGCCTACGCAGACAAGGGCATGAGTTCTGATACCTGCAGGTTTATTATGCCATTCTCTTTCCAAACCTACTGCCAATCCAAGGATTGCGGCAACAATCATTTTTGTTATGATTTCTGCCTCGATGCTTCCAAGAATCATGATTAATTATTGGTTTTCATAGTTAATAAATTTTAATAGACGCAGAAAATTTCGAAATCAAGCTTTTTAAAGTAAACTGGTTTTATTCTCTCCGATGACAACCTTATTGGCATTTGATAACGATGGGGTTTTGAGAGATGAATCTGTATCTTATCAAAGGTGTGTAGTAGAAACCGTAGCTTTCTTTGATTATGGAAAACCGGCAACAGAAGCAGAGTTAACTGCATCTTTAAAACAAAGTAACGATGATTGGGATAGAACATATAGAATTCTTCAAAGAAGAGGGATTGATGTTGATTTTCAAACTGTCAAAGGGCATTTTCAAGATCTATATTTAGGCAAAAGCAGAGATTTTTCTGGTTATATCAATGATGAACCTTGGTTGGCAGATAATGTTCAACTCCAAAGATTATCTGAAAAATACCCTTTAGTAATTGTTAGTGGCGCGCCAATAGAAGAAGTTAGATATACTTTACAAAGAAATGGCGCTTCAACATTTTTTAGTAAAGTATGGGGAATGTTCGAGTGTGATGGAAAAAATGACGGTTTAGAAAAGGCAATTAAAGAGTTTGGCGCTGACAGAGTATTCTTTTGCGATGACAGACCTTCTCCAATAAGGGAAGCTTTAAAATTGTCACCTCATTATAGGATAGAAGTATATGGGATCATTCCTCCTAGTGCGCCCAAGAATTGGGCTCGTGTTCTGAAAGATGCCGGAGCAAAAGATTTTTATCCAAATGTGGCAGAATACTGCCAATTTCTGCAGACTATATAGAATACTAAACCGATTCAAAAAGTATTGCAATCACAATTCAATTACAAAGCCCTTTAGAAAATCTTTTTTATATGCGGGAATATATTACTAGTATGATATTTGACTGGAAAATCATTGCGACGCTTATAGTTGTTTTCATAGCTCTGGCAGTTATTATAGGCACATCAACACCTGTAGGCAATTTCTTTGCTTCTATAAAGGAAAAGTTCAACATAGGCCCGATAGTTAACACAAATTCAAAAGGAAGTATTGAATTCTATTTGACATGGGATAATTACAGTGATGTGGTAATTGACAACAAGCAGACACTGAATATTACTGTAAATTCTGAGAATTTCGTAGCCAGTATAGGGATTGGTAATCTCAATCTCACTGAAAAAACGGTGAGCATAGTTAATTTCAAAGGAACAGGGAACATAACAGGAAATGAAGTCAAACTTGATGGAAAATATAGTAAAATAATTATAGAAGGATTTGGTGAATTCTATAATGGCACAATAAAAGCTTCTGGTTTGTTTAATGAAATGTCCGTAGAAAATCCAGTATTTGCTAAATTAGCCATTGAAGGTTCTGGAACAATATCATACAAAGGCAATGAGCTTTCTGTAAATAACCAGACAGCAGAATTAACTTCAGTAAGCGGGGCATTTGTTTTTGGCAATGGGCTGAGAATTAACGGCACAGCGTCTTCAATAAAAGTAGGGGAAATATTGATAAAGTAAATATTCTTGACTGAGATTCCTAAATGTGTGAGGCACTAAGTCGAAAACACAACCTATGTTTTTCTCTTACTATCCTAGAAAGTAATCCTAAAAACAAGGGAGGTTACTCATTCTTGCTCTTCTTCTTTCTTCTCCTTCCCATAAACATAAAATTCTTCTTCCTTCAACGGCTTCAGGGTTTTGGATGAGACAAACTTGGGCTTTTCTGCCAGTTCTTCTATATTTTGTTTTCTTTTTGGTTCACTCTTTTTTCCCTTATTTTCCTTTACCTTGCCTTTCTCATTCAACTGATTTACCTTCTTTGCATAAGGAGAATAAGCCTTCTTCCCAGCTCTTTCCGAATAAGAAAGCATAGAGTGTAAAGATTTTCCAATCATGTAGACGAAATATACGCTTAATCCAAAAGTTATGTAAAACAAGACTGAATTCACGTCAGATGCCACAAAGAATCCCACGATGTTTGCTAGAAAAGGAAATATAATAGCTGCTATTGATATCATAATTGCGTTCTTTAAAACTTCAAGTGCCTTCCTAAATGCCAGAAAGAATAAAATAAATACTATACCAATCAGCAGGAGAGTTAAAGGTCCTAATTCTTCGAACATAATATCATTTTCTTCTGTATATTCTGCTTCTATGATCTATAACCTGGACATAGAGTATTTTATTTGAAAAATCAACATCAATAAGTGCCCTGTAATCTCCTATACGCAATTTATAGACATCATCTCCTTCGTAATGCTCTAAAAATAAAAATGGATTCTCTTTTATTTCCCTTAATTTACTTTTTATTCTTTCAGAAATATCCTTAGATAATCTATTCAGAAATTTGACAACATCTGGATGAAGTCTGATTTCATAATTCATCCTAATCTAGCTCATCCAGATCTATGTATTTGGATTTAGGCGTCTTGCGTGCATTCTTTAATTTCTTCTTTGCATAGACACTCAATTCATAGTTTTCTTGAAGAATATGTTTAATAAATTTCATGTCTTTCCTTATTATTTCTAATTCCTTATGAATTTTTTCTATTTCGGCTGGCATACTATTAATTCATTTTTTAGCTTAAAAAGGTTACAGTAATCCATTTGCTTTAGTTATAAGAAAGACTTATCAAGAACCACCAGTCAATAAACTGGTGGTATGCTAAGACGAAAAACACAAATTATAGTTATCCTTGCGATAATCAATAGGCTTTTGGTCATTCGTTAAGTTATCTTCTTTATGCCCCGAGGGGTATATTGATCTTTCCAAATTACTTTAGAATGGGGTTCCACCCCATACCCCACCACTGATCAGTAGACCAGTGGTATTCTTTATATCAATCAGTCCTGCGGTGGATAGATAAATAGAGGATCTGCGTTTCTTATTTCCTTTATGAGTGGATCTGTTTCTTCATAACCTAATGCCTGAAGGTATGCGGAAAGCTCGTGCAGATGTTTATTTCTATTCAAGTTAACACCTTTAATTGAAGTTGTCCCGTATATATCTCCTCTTTCTATTAGATGTATGGTGTCATAGGTGGCAGGAGGATTCTTTCCTAAAATATCAGCCATATCGATTAGAAATGCTGAGGGTGAGTGTGATTGATATGTTGTGCCGCCAAATAATCTTATTCCTGCGTTTTTTCTTCTTTCTCTGATAGCATTCCCAATATCTGGATAGTAGGTTATCATAGCCTTTACTTAGAAGAAAGATTCTTAAGCATCATCTTGCGTAAATCTCTACTATATCTCCTGCTTGAAGTTTATAATTCAATCCAACCTGCATTATTTTTTTGCCCCTATACAGTCTAGCTATTCTGAAATTTTTCACAAAATCCTTGTGTATTCTTTCTGCAAAATCTCTTACTGCAGCGCCTTTTTTCAAGGCCATTGGGGTTTTTATCTGGCCTTTTGCCCTTGTATAAACTATAATCATATCCAAAGCTGACCATATTTGCTCCTTGATGCTTCTCCGATCATCGAGTGGATTGACATTGATAGACAGGGTTCTTATGTAATTTTCTTTGAGAAAATTCTCTAGTTTTTTTGATTCAGTCTTATTCTTTGACACAAGGGCAAGCAAATCTGTAGATCTTACAATACTCAAGTATTCTGGCTGAAAAGTTGATGGTATTTCTATTATCTGCAATTTTATTCCTTCATAATCCATCGTGCCTACTGCTGGTTTGGATGTTGTGTAAGGATGGCTGCTTACCACAGCATTGGCGTTTGTTATTTTATTCAGCAAAGAAGATTTACCACTCTGGGTAAAACCAATGATGCATATCTGTGCATCACCTTCCTTGGCAATCCCTACTTTCTTACCCCTACCACCTTTTTTGCTGATCTGTTCTTTTCTTAATTTAGCAAGCCTTGATTTTAGCTGAGCAAGTGCTGCTTCGCTGCCGTGGTGCTTTGGCATTAATCTTATCATTTCTTCCAAAGCAAGTATTTTTTCTTCTATGCTTCTTGCAGACTTGAATTTTTCTTCAGCTTTGTAATATTCTGGAGGCGCATTGACTGGCATATAGATATGGTAAGAATGTATAGATTAAAATTGTTTAGCTTCTACTGCAATCAGCTCTTCCCAGGGAACTTTCTGCCTTTCAATGGCTTTTGCTCTGAATCCATACGATTCAAATAAATCTAATACTTCCTTCTCTCCAGTGATGGAAGAGAAAACGATGAATATTTTGCCTTCTTTTTTTAAATGCTTTCCTGAATTTTTTATGAATCTATGAATAACTTCTCTTCCTGTCCTGCCACCATAATATTGTTTGTCTCTATGTAGCGTTTTTTCAGGCAGATATGGAGGGTTGAAAACTATTATATCAAATTTTCCTTCAATCTTTTCAAATAAGTCTGATGAAATTGCTTTTATGTCTATATTGTTGCTTTTAGAATTCAACTTTATTGTTCTGACTGCTTCCTCATTTATGTCGCTTGCTGTGGCATCTGCACCTTGATGAGCCATTAAGATTGCTAAAAAACCTGAACCAGAACCCATGTCGAATGTTTTTTTATTTTTCAGGTTTTCTTTTTCTATAATTTTTGCCAACAATAAGGAGTCCTCTCTGGGATAGTAAACGCTTTCTGGAACTTCAAGATTAAGATCTTTATAGAAGAATTTCATAAGTCAGTTATCCTTTGTATTTGAAATGCAACACTGCTGAAATTATACAAAGTATACCTGTTACAAGTGTTATGATCGCCATGACCCAGGAAAATGTCAATATAGTATCCAGAGACCCCGTTACTGCTGCTCCCCCCGGAAACGCGTTGAGTGCTCCTATGAAAGAACTAACAAGCATTAGGCCATATATCATCAGTCCGCCGTATACAATAAAAATAATGCCTATAAAGAGAAATGTCAATCCGACTACTTTATTCGCGTTTATAGTTATCTCCTCTTCTTTTCCGGAAGCATATGGGAAAAAGCTGTGATGAATGAAATTATTCCCAAAAGTATAGCAAATGTTCCCACGATAGAACCGAACATGATGAATGATTCAGTATAAGGAAGTCTTATGGATGCAAAAGCCGCTGTCCTTGCAAAATCCCATACATAAAATAGAAGACCAACGCCGAAAAGAAGTGCTACAACACCAAGCATAAGAAATGTATATCCTTCAAGCTTCTCCATGTCGTGAGACACCATAAATTAATTATTTACATCCCTGTTTAAATACCCTCCGACGGCTGCTAGTATTCCTTTAAAATCAATCGTTTTAATTAGTATTATGGAAATAGACAGCATAATAAGAAAATATGCTCTAGCAAATGCTGTTGATCATGAAGGCAAATCCCAGCCAAAAGCAGTTTTAGGTAAAGTTTTGGCCGAAAACCCGGAATTGCGGGAAAGGGTACTGGAAATAAGGGAAAGGGTAGAAGAAATAGTTTCTGATATTAATTCACTAAGCCTGGAAAAGCAGAAAGAAGAATTAAAGAATGTTGGATACGTTGCAATCAAGAAAGAAGATAGGAAGGATTTGCCTGCATTGGACATAAAGAAAAAGCTTGTTCTAAGGTTTGCGCCAAATCCTGATGGTGCACTTCATTTAGGTAATGCACGCCCTGCTGTATTGTCCGATGAATATGCGAAAAGATACAAGGGCAGGCTCATTCTTAGATTCGATGATACAGATCCGAAAATAAAGGTTCCGGAAAAAATATTTTATTCGTGGATAAGGGAAGATTTGAAATGGCTTGGAATAAAATGGCATCAAGAAGCGATTGCATCAAAGAGGCTTCCTATATATTACAAATATGCAGAAAAACTCGTGAAAATGAACAAGGTTTATGTTTGCACGTGCGAACAGAACAAATGGAAATCTCTAAGAGATGCAGGAAAGTCGTGTCCTTGCAGAGAAATAGACAGCAAAACAAATTTCAAAAGATGGAAAAAGATGTACAAAGGATACAAGGAAGGCGAGGCTGTATTAAGAGTAAAGACTGATGTTCAAGCCAAAAATCCAGCTGTAAGAGACTGGGCAGCTTTCAGGATTGTAGATAAGCCGTTGCATCCTTTGCAGAAAAAGAAGTTATGGCCTTTGTACAATTTTGCTTCTGCAATCGATGATTATCTGCTTGGCGTGACGCATATATTCCGCGGCCAAGAGCATAGCACAAATGAAGCAAAACAAAGATATTTGTACCAGCATTTCAAATGGGAATATCCGGAAGTAATACTTCTTGGCAGATTTTCTATGTCTGATATTGTTCTTAGCAAGAGTGTAATAAGAGAAGGGATAAGAAACAAGCAATTCAGAGGATGGGACGATCCAAAATTAGGTACTCTGAGAGCATTAAGAAGAAGAGGCTTCCAGAAGGATGCCCTCAGAAATATAATAATCGATATCGGTCCAAAGCCTAGTGATATTACACTAAGTATGGAAAACCTTTCAAGTTATAACAGAAAACTTATAGACAAGAAAGCGAACAGATATTTTTTCATACCAAATCCTAAAAGAATAACAATAAAGAACTTCCGTATAAAAAATGTTAAAATCCCCCTGCACCCTGAAAGCAATAAAGGATTTAGAAAAATGAACCTTACAAAAACCTTCTACATAGATTCTGAAGACTTTAGCAGCTACAAAAATTTAGAAGTCAGATTAAAGGATCTTTGCAACATAAAACTTGATGAAAATTCTGAATTCCTTGGAAGAGATGTAAAACCTTTGCCAAAAATACAGTGGGTTCCTGAAAAACATCTTTCAGTAAGAGTTGTTATGCCTGAAAAGGAATTGAATGGGTACGGAGAACCGATGCTCAGAAATGCGAAGAAAGGCGAAATAATACAGTTTGAAAGGTTTGGTTTCGTGAGGATAGAAAAAGTTGCGAAGAAGGTTACTGTAATATTTGCACATAAATGATGTGAATTAATACTTTTCTTCTATCTTTTTCGCTATGTTATCATATCATCATTCAAG
>Ga0209541_10011554_pt1 | contig 13802 bp, 12 predicted proteins | sample RifCSPlowO2_01_FD_184027 | JGI IMG/M metagenome (GOLD analysis project Ga0209541, IMG submission 184027) | Groundwater microbial communities from Rifle, Colorado - Rifle CSP2_plank lowO2_0.1 (SPAdes) (version 2) | ecosystem: Environmental > Aquatic > Deep subsurface > Groundwater | place...
GGTTGCGTCACCGCGCTCATGACAGGCGAATCGTATCGCACCAGCGCGGAAATGGCCAAGTTGCTTGGTCAATTTCCGAAGTTTGCCCTGAACCGCGAGGATATGTTGCGGGTGATGCGCAATCATCGCCGGGCCGTGTTCAACGCTCCAGTCGACGAATATGAGAAGATGTATATCAAGCCAGTAGCTATAAATCCCGAGTATGCGCCGGCCTATCTTCTGGTTGCGGCGCGCGAGATCTGGAACGAGGCGCTCGAGTGGGGAGAGAAGTATGGATACAGGAATGCTCAAACCACGCTTTTGGCTCCGACCGGCACGATTGGACTCCTTATGGATTGCGCTACGACCGGGGTGGAGCCGGACTTTGCCCTGGTGAAGTTTAAGAAGCTCTCCGGCGGCGGCTACTTTAAGATTGTCAATTCAGCCGTGCCGGCGGCGTTAAAGCATTTGGGCTACACCGACAAGCAGATTGACGACATAGTAACCCATGTGAAGGGCGCGGGCGATATTACTGCCGCTCCCGCGATCAATGCCGCTACGCTCAAGGCCAAGGGTTTTACCGATGCCGACCTGAAGAAATTGAACGAGGCCTTGAAGAGCGCTTTTGAAATTAAATTTGCCCTTAACGTCTGGACGCTGGGGGAAGATTGCCTGAAGCGCGCGGGGATTGCCTCCGCCCAGTACAATGATCCCAACTTTAATATGCTTCGGGCCATAGGATTTTCCGACAGCGAGATTGAAAAGGCCAATGATTATGTCTGCGGCACGATGACGATTGAGGGCGCGCCTCACCTGCGCGAGGAACATTATCCGATCTTTGACTGTGCCAATAAGTGCGGCAAGAAAGGCCGGCGCTTCATTTACTATTTGGGGCATGTGAAGATGATGGCGGCTGCCCAACCTTTTCTTTCTGGCGCAATTTCCAAGACGATCAATATGCCGAACGAAGTTACGGTTGAAGATGTGTTGCATGCCTACGAGGAGTCGTGGCGGCTGGGACTGAAAGCCGTGGCGCTTTATCGCGATGGGTGCAAGTTGAGCCAGCCACTCTCGACAAGTTCCAAGAAGAGCGAAGAAAAAAATGCCGGCGATCCAGAAATAGAAGCGAAGACAGTGAAAACAGTGGCCTCCGAGATCAATGATGCAATCATGGCCGCGACGAAGATTTTGCATCAGCATCTGCCCAGTTCACAGCCCATGCCGACGTACAGCAAAGACGGGACGGTGACTGAACATCGGATTTATCTCCATGGCGAGAAGCGCAAACTGCCGGCGAAGCGCAGTGGAATCACGGTGTCGGCCAAGGTGGGTAACCAGCAGATTTGGCTGCGGACGGGCGAGTATCCGGATGGCCGGCTGGCCGAGATCTTTATTGATATGTATAAGGAGGGTGCGGCCTTCCGCAGCATGCTCAACATGTTTGCGATCTCGGTCTCGATGGGGTTGCAGTACGGCGTGCCGCTCGAAAAGTACATTGATAACTTTACTTTCACGCGCTTCGAGCCGGCCGGCATGACGGATCACCCGAATGTCAAAGTGTGCACCTCGATCATTGATTTTGTTTTTCGCGTCCTTGGCATGGAATACCTCGGCCGCACGGACTTTGTGCAGGTGCCGCCCAAAGGGATTCAGAAAAAACGCTTTGAGCAGATGGCGCGTCTGGCTGAAACCGCGGTGAAGCAAGAGAGCTTGGAGCTCGAAGTTGCGCCGCCCTCTGCTCCCAGCACTCATGTGGCGGTGGATGAACAAACTCAACTGCCGCTTGTAGCTATGCCAATCGAGGTCAAAGACACCCTGGGCGCCGCGCTTAGTGAGATGGACGGCGACGCGCCGGCTTGTCCGACCTGCGGGCACATTACGGTCCGGAACGGCGCGTGTTACAAATGCTTGAATTGTGGGGATTCATTGGGATGCAGTTAGAGGGTGTTGGAGGTTAAAAAAAACAACCTCCAAATGGAGATTGCCTTTAACGGCGGAGAGCAGCGGAGTCGAACCGCATACGGCGTGAGCCGTACCAGCTAGTTATCAGTTAGCGCTCGGTACCGTCCGAGATTACTCTCCGTGCTGACCGCCGGGGGATATTATAACGTACGTCAATTAAAACAAAAACACCCATTGGGTGTTTTTGAATTGGTACGCTTACGCGTACACGGTTCGCTAACTGATAACTAATAATAGTATATATCTTTTATCAATTATGTCAAGTTTATTATCCACAGTCAGCGTAAATCATTTTATGCCCCTTGATTCCGCTCTTGTTCATTAAACCACTCAATCGCTTTGTCCAAATCTTCCTCGGTAAACGCCGGCCAGTAAACGGGCGTGAAGTAGAGTTCAGAATAGGTGGTTTGCCACGGCATCCAGCCGGAGAGGCGCTGGTGGCCGCCGGTGCGGATGATAAGATCGGGATCGGGGATGGTGGCGGTGTCGAGATACTTTTGGAAGGTTTTTTCGGTAATCTTAACCCCTCCCTCGCCCTCCCCTACCAGGGGAGGGATTGATTTTTTTTCTGCCACATATTTGCGAATGGCCCGCAGGATTTCATCCCGGCCGCCGTAGTTGATGGCGAGCGTCAGCACCATGCTTTTGTTGTTTTTCGTTTTCTCCACCATCGCCCGCAGGCGCTCTTGGGTGTCTTCGGGCAGTTGTGAAAGATCGCCAATAAGATTGCAGCGCGTGTCATTTTTGAAAAAATCATCGAGATAATCGGTGAGCTGGTTGAAGAGCGCGAAGAGATGCTTGAGCTCGGTTTCACCGCGATTTTTGAGATTCTCGGTCGAGAGCGCCCAGACGGTGAAATAAGGAATCCCGCGCTCCCGCACTGCTTCCGCGATTTTTTTTAGCACCTTGGCTCCCTCGGTGTGGCCGAGGAGTTTAGGCAACCCTTTCTTCGTCGCCCAGCGCCGGTTGCCGTCCATGATGATGGCGAGGTGTTTGATGTTGGCTATCATAGGGAGTACAATGAAAACGTTACAATGATAGACTAATTTTTCTTTTTTGGCAAGGCGATTGACATGACGTATGACGCATGTAATATGACTCAATCTGTATCATGTTTCATGGGTCATGTGTCATGAGACACGAATATGAAAATTTACACCAAAACCGGCGACACTGGCGAGACCGCGCTTTTGGGCGGCAAGCGAGTAAAAAAAAGCTGCCTTGAAATCGAGGCCGTGGGCGAGGTGGACGAGACCAATGCCTTGATTGGCGTGCTTGTCTCCGAGTTGCCCGAGGATATTTTTATCGGGGCGCGGGAGCGATTGACGATCGTGCAGCATCGGCTCTTTACCATTGGTTCAAACATCGCCGCCGTGCAGATGGATTTAGGTAAAATGCCGCAAATTACCGGCTTCGATGTGCAGGCGCTTGAACAGTGGATTGATGAGATGGAGAGTGAGTTGACGCTCCTGACGCAGTTTATTCTCCCGGGCGGGCATCGGGCGGCCGCTCAAGCCTTTACGGCGCGCGCCACCGCTCGCCGCGCGGAGCGTAGAGTGGTGGAGGTCGCCGACCGTTATCCCGAGTTAAGTCCGCTCGTCAAACAGTATCTAAATCGGTTGAGCGATGCCCTCTTTGTCTTGGCGCGGTGGGTGAATAAGAAGAGCGGGTGTAGTGACGTGGCGTGGGAAAAGTGAGTCCGAGTGATTGGTAAATTTTTGGATTATTAAGTTCTTTTTATCTGGCCCCCCTCCTTAGATAAGGAGGGGGGCAGGGGGAGGTTGATAAATTTGTCGGTAACATTGTCAACCCCCTCTCGCTCCCCCTTGTCTAAGGGGGGAGGGCCAGAGAGAAAAAACGTTTTCGTGAATCAAAGTAAGTACAAAAAATCCCCGGTGAAGGGATTTTTTGTAGTCTCCTTGTGGACTTCTACACCGGCTGGAGATTACCAGCGAACTCATTGGCAAACGATGGCAGGTGAAAATTCTCTTGTAGCATGGCGCGGTAAACATCGCCGCGCGAGACCATGCCGATCAGCTTCCGATTTTCATCAATCACGGGGACGCGATGCACCCCGGTAGCCACCATATAGCCGCCGACCTTGAAGATATGCGTGTCGGGTGTGGCGGTGATAAGGCGCTTGGACATAATGTCGCCCACGCACTTGTGCGTAGCCGACGTCGTAGCTTCGTTCAGCTCCTCCTCGTAGAAGAATAAATACGGATGATTGTATACTTCATTCGGCGTGGGGTACATGGCGCGCATCAGATCCTTTTCCGAGACGATGCCGACCAGTTCCTCGGTATCGCTCACGACCGGCGCGCCGCTCAAATGGTAAGCCAAAAACATCTTGGCCGCGTCCAGAAACGGCGTCGCGTAATGCAGCGACACGACATGGGTGTTCATGATGTCTTTGACGAGCATAAGGTTCACCCCCTCTCTTGAGACTAGTCTATATTACTTTCAGTATACATCCTTCATTCACATGAACCACGAGTTGTCAAGAGTGTTTTTGTAAAAATTGTAGATTAACCGTGGATAAAGAGTGGATGGAGAGTTGATAACGGATTGATTTTTGGGGATGGAGATGTTAGTATTCGGGCAAGGTCGTAGCTCAAATGCCGCGGTGGTGAAACTGGTATACACGAGGGACTTAAAATCCCTTGGCCGCAAGGCCGTGTGGGTTCGATCCCCACCCGCGGCACCCAATCAATAAACCCCGACTTAATCGGGGCTTATTCGTACATTCGCATCATTCGTCACCGCTCGTGAGCGGGACCCCGCCCAAGGCGGTGGTAATTCGAATGTACATCAACCTTTGCTCAACTCACTTTGATAATAATGATCGTAAATTGAAATAATCGCGAGGAAAAGCGCCGCGATAATCGGGCCAATGATAAAGCCCGAGACGCCGAAGAGAAAGATGCCGCCGAGAGTGGAAAAGAGGACAATCAGCGGGTGCATCTCGGTATCTTTGCCCAAGAGCGGCGGACGAATCAGATTGTCAACCGTCGCGATAATAAAGATGCCGACCAGAAGAATCGCGACACCCTGCCAGACATTGCCCAGCGCCAGCATAATCAGGCCGGCCGGCAGCCAGACCATAAAAGACCCAAGGGCGGGCAGAATCGAAAATGCCATCATCACCACTCCCCAGACCAGGGCCCCCGGCACCCCCGTGATCCAAAACAAGATGCCGCCGATCGTCCCCTGAACGCCGCCGATGATAAAGGTGCTTTTCAAGGTGGCGACACTGGTGGAGCGGAACTTATCGTAGAGCATCTTCTCGTAGGCATCGCCCAAGGGTGAGAGGTGCATCAGCCGCGCCAGTATTTTTTTGCCGTCTTTGAAAAAATGATACAAGGTAAAAAGCATGATAAAGAACAAGAAGAGAAACCGCACCGAGTTTTGCGTCGCCTGTTTGATATTTTCAAACAGAAAGACGCTGAATGCCCGGACACCGCTAGCCGCATATTCGGTCCAGCGATTGCGGATCTCTTCGATGTAGGGGCCAAGCGAGGTGTCGGCGAGCCAAGCGGCCAATCCCTGTACGTTACTGACAATTCCACCGCCGCCAATGGTCAAGACATTGTAGAGGGAAACCGATTGCTGGACCAGGAGAATGCTCAAGACCACGAGCGGGATGAAGATCATGATGACTACGAGGAGCACCCCCAAGATGGCGCTAATGCCTGGCATTTTGATATGCGCGTTCATGCGCTCGTACAAAGGCTCAAAGATCATAGCGATAATCGCGGCCCAGAGAATCGGGTAGAAGAAAGGGCGGAAGAGATAGAGAAGCGTCGTGCCCAATAAGATAAGCAAGCCGAAGAAGAAAATCGTGCGCAGATGCTGGAAGCCGAATTTGGTGGTGTGGTTCATATTGGCGTGTAACCCGAAACCTGTAACGATGATTAGTATACCACAGGTTTTATTTAGATCAAAGCCTTTCTTTGCGCGTCACATCTTCTTCCTTTTTTTAGTCGCCACATAGTAAGAAAGAATTCCCAGACATCTTTGTTCGATAATTTTGATTTTCCCTGGCGGCGATCGGTGAAGGTAACGGGAATTTCGGCCACGCGGAAGCCGGCTTGTTCAGTGCGGTAGAGGAGTTCTTCTTGGAAGGCGTAGCCGTTGCTTGTGATGGCGTCGAGATTAATATGCTCGAGCACGCGCCGGCGAAAACAGCGGAAGCCGGCGGTAACGTCTCTGGTTTTTAATTTGAGTAGCCAGCGCGCCAGAATCGTCGCGGCGTAACTTGTAAGATGGCGGCGCCAGTTCCAGCCTTTAATTTTACCACCGATCACGCGCCGCGAGCCAATGACGAGGTCGGCGCCCTGCTCTGCGGCCTGGAGCAGACGCGGCACGTCATTTGGATCATGCGAGAAGTCCGCGTCCATTTCGAAAATGTAATCCGCGCCCAGGGCGAGCGCTTTTTTGAATCCACTAATATAGGCCGAGCCCAGGCCGAGCTTTCGCTGGCGGCGAATAAGATAAATTGGGTGCGTTTTTCTCAACTTTTCCACTTCATCATCTGTGCCATCGGGCGAGCTGTCATCAACCACTATGACCTCCAGCCCGGTAACACCCAAAGTAAACAAGGCGCCGACAAGCGGCGCCAGAGTCTCTTTTTCATTGTAGGTGGGGATAACGATGATGGATTTCACATTTTAGTATCTGTAATGCTCCGCCTTGAACGGTCCGGTTTTGTTTACGTCAATATAATCCGCCTGCTCCTGACTCAACTCTGTTAGTTTAACGCCAATTTTATCCAAATGCAACCGCGCCACCTCTTCATCCAGTTCCTTGGGCAGGCGATAGACGACGGGCTTGTAGGTAGCTTTATTTTTCCACAGATCAAGCTGGGCCAGGACTTGATTGCTGAAAGAATTGCTCATCACAAAGCTCGGGTGGCCCGTGGCACAGCCCAGGTTCATGAGCCGGCCTTCGGCGAGCAAGTAGATGGAGCGGCTTTCGGACCTATCCGCCGTGGCGGAGAAAGTATACTTGTCTACTTGCGGTTTGATGTTGATTTTTTTGACGCCCGTCTCTTTGTTCAATTTTTCCACTTGAATCTCATTGTCAAAGTGGCCGATGTTGCACACGACCGCCTGATCTTTCATGCGCCGCATGTGTTCGACAGTGATGACGTCGCGATTACCTGTGGCAGTAACGTAAATATCCGCTCGCCCAAGTGTCTCCTCAACCGTGGTCACCTGGTATCCCTCCATTGCCGCCTGAAGGGCGCAGATTGGGTCAATCTCGGTTACAATCACCCGTGCCCCCTGGCCGCGGAGCGCTTGGGCGCAACCCTTGCCTACCTCGCCAAAGCCGCAGACTACGGCCACTTTGCCGCCAATCATTACATCCATGGCGCGGTTCAATCCGTCTACGACCGAGTGGCGGCAGCCGTAGACGTTGTCGAATTTGCTTTTGGTCACCGAATCATTCACATTGATCGCCGGGAAAAGCAGTTTGTCTTCCTTTTCCATTTGATACAGGCGGTGCACGCCAGTCGTGGTTTCTTCCGATACGCCTTTGATATGTTTTGCTACGCCGGTCCAGCGCGCGGGATTTTTTTGATATTCTTTTTTCAGCGCTCGCATCAGCGCTTGAAAGTCTTCTTCCTTGGCGGTGTAGTCGGTGTTCAAGATTTGCGGACTGTTTTCCACCTCCACTCCTTTGTGAATCATCAGCGTCGCGTCGCCGCCGTCGTCAACAATTAAATCCGGCCCCTTCGACTCGCTTCGCTCGCTCAGGGCAGGCCCTTGTTGATACTGGGGATCAGAGAAATCGAGAGCTCTCTCGGCGCACCACCAATACTCGTCAAGTGTTTCTCCTTTCCAGGCAAAGACCGAGATGCCAGCTTGGGCAATCGCAGCGGCGGCATGGTCTTGGGTGGAAAATATATTACAGCTGGCCCAGCGCACCTTCGCCCCCAGAGCAGCAAGCGTCTCAATTAAGACCGCGGTTTGAATCGTCATGTGAAGCGAGCCGGTGATCTTCACATCCTCAAGCGGCCGGAGCGGCGCGTACTTTGCCCGAATGGCCATGAGTCCTGGCATTTCTTTCTCCGCGATTTCAATTTCCCGCCGCCCCCAGTCGGCGAGGGAAAGGTCATTTACTTTGTATTCATGGGTTAGGTTCATAATCCGGTAAGGCTTTATTGTTTGAATCCAATCTTATGCCTTGTCATCCTTTTTGTCCATAGGTATAATAAATATACTTATAGGCGGTTACTTAATCAAGTTATCCATATTAAGCAATTTTTTATGACCAAGGAATCCGGTCCGCAGCCTAATGCGGAAACAAATGGCGACAGGAAGCAAGCGGCCGCAGAAGCGCGGGTAAGGAAGGAAGCTGCGGGGGTGGCACGCGAGTGGATAACGAAAGGTCTCAAGCAGAAAGATTTTTACTTTGGCCCCAATGAAAAGGGCCGTCATGCGACGGGACTTACAGGGTATCGCACTTATGAGTCGAAGGTTCCAACAACCCCCTCTGGTCGTTTTGAGACGTATAGCACTGAACATCTCTCACCCGAGGATCTCATTAAGTATGTCGCAGACAAGGCGGAGGTAGAAGCAAATGATGAGTTGTATGGGCAAATTGAAGGAATAGTGAGAGAGGAGCTGAATAAGGCCGAAGAGGAAAAGAAAGAAGCGGACGGGGAACGTCGGCGCGAGGCCAAAAAACAGGGGATAGATGAGGGGCGCCTGGGCCAAGAGGCCAAGCGGATCGCCGACGAGTGGAGGAAAGCCGGCCTGACAGCGGAACAATTTTCTAGCTGGAGAAAACGGGGAGAGGATTCCGTCCAACAAACACACTACCTTGAGAGGCGAGCTGACCCGAAGGATGGCGCGAGGTATCGTTCTCCTGAAAACATATCACCCGCGCTCCTGATTGCCGAAGTCAGAAAAGAGGCCGGTGTGCCGGATGAACTCTGGGATGATGAACTGATGGATAAAACAGAACTAATGATTACAGACGAGATCAAAAAAGGCGAAGTGAAGGAGCAGATCGAAAAGTCGTAAGCTTCGGCGGCGCGTGCGGTATGGGGTCAACCGCGTGCGATCAAATAGGCGATATAGCCCGCGTAGAGCAGGATAAATAACACTCCCTGCCAGCGATTTAACTTGTGGCGCGTGGAGATAAACATAAAAGCAAAGAGGAGTAGGGTGGCGATGATATTGACGAGGAAATCAGCATTGGCCTCAATGCCAACAGGTAGATTTTTGATGGTAGACGAGAGTCCCAGTACCCAGAAGACATTAAAGATATTTGATCCGACCACATTGCCCACGGCAATATCATCGTGGTGGTGGATAGCGGCGATGACCGAAGTAATGAGTTCGGGGAGCGATGTCCCCACGGCGACAATGGTCAGTCCGATAAAGGCCTCTGAGAGTCCGGCCAGGCGGGCGAGGATAATGGCATTTTCGACCAAAATTTTGCCGCCGATAAAGAGCAAGACGAGGCCGCTGCCGGTAAACAACAGTGATTTTGTCCAGGAGTATTCCTGGACTTTGGTTTCTCCACTGCCCTGGGTTTGGGCCAGGCCAAAGGTGTAGTAGAGAAAGATAATGAAGATGGCGATTAGCGTCAACCCGTCGGTGCGGGTGAGAGCGTTTGCGGCGTTGCCATCCAGAATCTTATCATTAGCCATGATGAAGATCAGAACTCCGGCAAGGAGCGCAAAGGGTATTTCTTTCCAAACTGTGCTCTTCTGCACGGTCAGTGGGTAGATCGCGGTCGAAATACCCAAGATAAGCATGATGTTGGCGATGTTGCTGCCAACGATGTTGCCAATCGCGATGTCGGGTGTGTTTTTGAGGACAGAAATTATGTTGACAATGAGCTCCGGAGCGGATGTCCCGAACGCGACGACGGTGAGTCCGATAACAAGCGGAGCGATGCCCATCTTTTTGGCCAGCGACGCCGCGCCGCGAACGAGCGACTCGCCGCCGGCGATCAAGATGCCGAGGCTGAAGATGACGAGGATGATGGCGAGGATCATATAATGTCAATCATTTTTGCTTGGTAATGTGAGGGGTGGAGTTTTTCCATACGTTTCTTCATACCTTTTCGTAAACTCCGTAATCGTAAACCGATGATTCTGCGTGCCGTAATGCTCCACGGCGTAGGTGGCGGCGACACTGCCAACCTGGCCGCACATTTGAAGATCATAACCTCTGACATACGCCGTGAAGAACCCCGCGCGATAAGCGTCGCCGGCGCCGGTCGGATCATCCACCGAGCGCGGCGGGCAGGGTTTAATTTCAAAAATTTCATCTCGGGTGCGAATCACCGAGCCGTGCTCGCCCAGTGTGGTAACGACCACCTGGGTATGAGTGAGCAAGTTGGCAATGTCCCAGCCGGTTTTTTTCTCGATCAGACTCATCTCATAGTCATTGGCGATTAGAAACCGCGCCTGGCCGATCATAAGCATCAGTTCCTGGGCGCTCAAGGCCGTTAGCTGCTGGCCAGGATCAAAGACAATCGGCACATTGCGCTCGGCGCACTCTTTACTGTGTTTAATCATGGCTTCTTTTTTGGTGGGGGCGATAATAGCGAGTTTTATTTTTTCTTTGACATCATGAACCGACAGTTGATCCGCTTCAAATCCGGCCCCGACGTGAAACGCGGCAATCTGGTTGTCCTCTTTATCAGTTGTGATATGGGCCGACGAGGTGAGATGCTCCGTGGTCAGCGGCATGTATTTCGTTTTGATCTTGTGTTTTTTGCAGTAAGACTGGTACGCGGCGCCGTCACTCCCCAAAGGTGAGAGCACAATCGGCTCGCCACCCAGGAGTTTTATGGTATAAGCCATGTTGCCGGCACAGCCGCCAAACTCTTTTTTCAACTCCGGAATGACAAATGACAAATTAATCATGTGCGTCTTGTCCGGCAGGATATGATTGCGGAAGCTGTCCGGAAAGTCCATGATGTAGTCGTAGGCGAGCGAGCCGGAGATGAGGAGGGACATAATTCAGAATTATAGCACAAAACGCCATTCGTGTCATGTTATCTGGGTTATGGGTCATGGATTGCGCCCTGTGGATGGGGCGCTGGCCGAGGAGCCGACCGTCTGCTATACTACCCCCAGTCGTGTGGCAGTCAATAATTTTTCTATTTCGCTAGATTTGGTCGACTAGCGAACACATTCTCCACAAAGTGGTTAATAATCTCTATAAGTTCTATGGCAAAAAAACTTGTCATGATCCTTGGGGTCGTATTTATCTTGGTCGGTCTATTAGGCTTTGTCATGGACCCGATCCTTGGCATTTTCCAGGTTGATCTCGTCCATAATTTGGTACACTTGGCGAGCGGTGTTTTGGCCGTGATATTTGCCGGCAAGGGCGAGATGATGGCGAAGAAGTTTGCGCAAGTGTTCGGCGTGGTTTACGCCTTGGTAGCGGTATTCGGCCTCGTCCTCCCGGGCGAAAAGGTGTTGGGCCTGATCGAGGCCAACTTGGCCGATGACATTTTACACGTCGTTTTGGCCGCGGTCTTCCTTTACGCCGGCTTCGGCCTGAAGGGCGACATGACGGTGAAGAAAGACATGGGCATGGGTGAAAATAAGGACATGATGTAATTGCGGCTGAAAGAGTCAGAAAACCCTCGGCAGTAATGCCGGGGGTTTGGTTATTTAAGAAGTATAGATGGAGTCAAGATAGTCGTCGTAGTGCTTCATCAGTGATTTGAGTCCGGGCGCGACGGCGGGGAAGGAAAATTTGTCAATGGATCTGATTGGCACAATCTTGCCCGAGGTGTGGGTGAGGAAGGCGCCGTCATAGCGGTTAATTTCAGCCGACTTAATCAAATTTTCGGTAATTTTATAGCCATTATTTTTAGCGCACTCTATGACGGTTTGTCTGGTTACGCCGTTTAGGACGCGCTCAAGCGGGGCAGTAAACAATTTTTTGTCGTTCAAAGCAAAAAAGTTAGAGCGCGTGCCTTCCAGAATGTGCCCGCCGCGGTCAATTAAAAGCGCATCGTGCGCGCCTGCGGCCTGCGCCGCTTTGAAGAAAAGATAACTCGGCAGCATGTTGAGCGTCTTCGCTTGGGGGAGATACCGTTCGTATTCTTGTGTGATCGTGTGTACACCTTGGGAGTAGGCCTTTCTGTCCAGGAATTTCGGCGCAAGCGTCATGATATAGAGATTGGGCTCCTTGCCGCCGATGAGGAGGATCTTGACGTTGGCGCTATCCGCTTCGTTCTTATCTTTTAGTGCTTTTATCCACTTCCCGATCGTTTCTTTATCAAAGCCATGCTCCAGGCCAATCAGCCGCGCCGACTCGAACAGCCGATCAATATGCTTATCAGCAAAATAGATTTTACCGTTCCTTATTTTCAAATTTTCGTATACCCCAAAGCCGTATGTCCATTCGATGTTGTCGACTGGGATTTTCGCCTCGGAAGAGGGAATTAGTTTGCCGTTATGGGAGACTAAATTAGTGAGCATAGTGTTTCTCGTAGCTCGTAGCCCGTAACGAGATTACTGCTCGCAATCCGACCCCAAACCGCCGATACATTGCTCGGTCGGCGCTTCCCCCCGCTTTGGGCACTTCTCGGAGTAGATGCAGGCTTCGTCTGTAACCGCCTTAAGCTGCGCTTGCAGTTCGGCATCGGTCAAAGGGCCGTAGCTTACGAGGATGCGGTCCAGGTCTTTGATCTCATACTGGTCATAGCGCGTGTCGCGGACGCCGTTCACAAAGAATTTAAGCGACTGGGTGTCATTGGTACAGTATTCCTCCTTCGTGTCAGTAGCGAGGCACTTTTCCGTGAACTCAAACCCGATGGTTTGGAAAAAGTAACCCAAGGTGACACCGGTTTTGTGTTTATGGATAAGCTGGCCTTTTTTGTCGTGCAGATGAACATACGGGTCGTGCAGGTGACTATCGTGATCGTGGTCCGAGTTCTCTTCGTCATTTTTATCCGGCTGATACTTGGCCTTGGAAAGATCAAATTTTTGGCCATTGATAAACAAGGCAAAGTCCGCGTGTTCATGGACATCGGGGGCATTAGCCAAGTCGTCCGGATTGAGCGCGGGCGGCGGGGTGTCTTTGATCGCGGATGCAATGAGCGCTTGAAAGTCAGCCAAGGTTCTTGGGTTCGAAATTTTTTTGCCGTTCAAGATAAATGAGGGTGTACCATTCAAGCCAAGGGCAGAGGCGCCTGCGAGCTGGGTTTGGATACGATCGCGCACTTCCCGACTGTCGTAATCCTGCTTGAATTTTTTTTCGTCGAGCCCTAGTGATTTCGCGTATTCCACAAAAATTTGTGCCGCGTCGCTCTCGTTTGACCAGAGGCCCTGCTTGTCAAAGAGGAGATCGTGCATTTCCCAGAATTTTTCCTGCTTGCCCGCCGCCTCCGCCGCCCGCGCCGCGGGCAAGGCGTTGCGATGGATTTGGGTCAAGGGGAAATGGCGGTAGACGAACTTCATCTGCTGGCCAAACTTGTCCATGAGCTCCTTGATTACTGGTTCGTAGCTGGCGCAGGCTGGGCACTGAAAGTCGCTGTATTCGATCAAAGTGACGCCCGCCCTGCCGTCTCCCTTGACCCAATCATCAGCGCTCACTTTCGCCGTGTCGCCGCTGTCCCCGCCCTTTCTTTCTTGACGCGAGAGAACAAAGAGCAGAGTCAGGACACCGAGAATAGCCACGACAATCCAGAGTGTTTTATTGTTTTTTGCGGACATACTTATTTATCACTTTATCACCTACCTCCTCATTTCCTAATTTCGTTATTTCTTCATTTTTTTCTCATTTACCTTTTAACCCCAAGCGATATGCTTTGTCAAACCAGCGCTTCACCTTCGCCCCATCCGCCTGATCCGCCTGCGTAAAAACCGTGCGCCGCAC
>Ga0209541_10011559_pt1 | contig 13799 bp, 9 predicted proteins | sample RifCSPlowO2_01_FD_184027 | JGI IMG/M metagenome (GOLD analysis project Ga0209541, IMG submission 184027) | Groundwater microbial communities from Rifle, Colorado - Rifle CSP2_plank lowO2_0.1 (SPAdes) (version 2) | ecosystem: Environmental > Aquatic > Deep subsurface > Groundwater | place: Rifle...
CTGTGGGGTCCCCCCCCAAGGGTAAGTGTTTGTCCATTTTCATTCCACGTATAAAGAACACCTCTGTTTCCTTTAATTTCTACTGGCTGCCCTCCTAAGCCCAAGACACCTGCGATGCGCACCGCTTGCGACTGGGATGATGCGGGATTTGTGTAGACTACTGAGGGCACTGTTTGAGGAAATATTTGCCCGGGCATATCGACGCGATAGCTTGGTTGCGAACGAGATACCGATTGGGGAAACGAAGGTTTTACAAGAGGAGCAATCGGCGCCTGACCAGCCCAAGAATGTGTCGTAGGTGATTTTTGTGTACGTTGGGTAAATACATATGCGCCAATGGCGACAACACTGAGAACTGCCAAAACAAAAAGCAATTGTTTATTCATATGCTACATACCGCAACCAGCGGGAAGCTCGAGTCTTCCGGGACCATTATACTGATAATGCAAGTGTGTTCCACCTGGGTTTCCATTCTCATCAAATGTATATCCCGTGGCATCAACATATCCTAAGAGGGTTTTCCCCGCTTCTACTTGTTGTCCTTGAGATACGGCGACAGTGAGAAGATGCGCGTATGTGGTGGTGTAATGATCGTTTGGTCCCGGCCCGGTGCCTGCGATTATGACTACGTTTCCAAAACTGCAGTTTCTGGTGTCACAGTAGAACCACGGGGCGTATCCATCAACTGCCGTGGCAACAATGCCATCGTGTGTCGCATAGACGGGTGAATTCCATGGCGCGCCAAAGTCATACGCGTCAACATTTCCATGGGACTTTCCGCCAAAGGGCCCCTGAGTTATTCTTCCTGCGGTGGGACATCCAGTGATAAGGCCAACCTGGTTAGGAAAAGGACCATCGTAATCTAGGTCTACTGACCCAAACAGATTGAGTGCCTTGTCGTAGCTCACGAGGAGCGCGGCGTTTTGGGTTGTGATTTGCTGTGTCGGCGTTAACAGTGGTCCCACAAGCGGCAAAACAGGAAGCATGATAACGACAATAATGATAACCGGTAGCATGATCATTGGATTGTCGTACCATTGTTTTGCGGTTTCACCAACAGCACCAAGTGCTCCTCGGATATAACTACTCAAACCCTGTGACCATAGTTCCCATGGGCCGATTTCTCCGCGGAAGAACCGTTGTGCCAGGTTCCACAGTGGACGAACAATAAATCCACCCAACCACACCGCCGCCTGCACAGCCACCGCCACGATTGTTCCCACGACGGGGGCTACCGTACTGGCAAGTGCTGTTAGCCCCAGTCGGGTTAGTAGGCCCGTGACAAACGAGGTAACGCCTTTTTTAACTACCTCTTTTACGGTGCCGCCGGCAACCGTAGTAACTCCTTTGTTGATGAGTCTTGCCGCACCCTCCTCTGTTCCCCAGGAGAGAAGAAATCCAATAAGTCCACCACCTTCTTTTTGTTCCTTGCCCCGCATGGTCACCGCCGATGACCCCTGGGCATAGAGCAGAATCATGAATAGTTCCGCACTGTTGGTCTGGCGTTGTGGTAAAGACACACTGAGCTTAACGAGATCGTATTGATTTATAATGTGGTTTTCCATGGGGCCGGCGATATTGCCCCAGAGCGCCTCAGCAAATCCTCTGGCGGCAACCGCGCCACTTTTTCCGGTTGATATCCCGAAGGCCTCGTTTCCGCGCCTCACAATGTCTTGCAAAATATTTTGATCAAGAGCCAGGATAGCGGCTTTTTTTGTGACGCGATCGACTGCTTGTTCCCAAGACCGCGCCGCAATTGCGTCAAAAATTCGGTCACGCGTTTGGGGGCTTAATAAACTTGCGACCGCAACACCGAGGGGCTTTTTGCTCTGTTGAGCAAATGTAATCAAGAGTTGCCCGGTTGCTCGGGCAGTATCAGCGCCAACCGTGGTCGCATTGGTTGCCTCGAGCGTGCGAACAAGCGTTTCTGCACGAACCGCATGACGAGCGATCGAAATTGTTGGCGTTTCTTTGATGAGTTGCGTAAGAATGGTTTCATAGGATTTTTTATCGACAACCGCCGCTGTTGTTGTTTGTGCAAAGACGCGAGGTGTCACCATGAGGTTTATGGTTGTTGGGCGTACGGCCTCTATTGCTTGTCGAACCTCATTGTCATTGACAGGTCGCCCCGATTCGGCGAGAGTATCTGTGACGATTTTATGTATCTCTGTTTCGACATCACGAAGCGTTGATTTGTCGCGTATAACCCGGGGAAGTTTTTCTTCAATCGTGGCCTCTATAAGATTCCTTGCTTCGACGGAGACAAAGTTATTAACAAGCTCGTGAGAAAATTTTCGGACGTCTCCCTTTTGTTTTTCGTGGAGAGCCTTCACCTGTGGCATAAAGGCGTCGATGACCCCAACCGGTACTGTGCTGTCGAGCTCGTTTTGTGTTTTGTCTGGAAAAATCGTTTTGAATTCACCGCCAAAATACCCGAGGAGGTGCTGCCGGAATATCTCGTCGTCGAGCGACCAGGCAACGACACCGGCTTTTTTGAGTGCAGCCTCAAATTCGTCATATCGGGGGTGATGGGTTATTTTGGCAAAATCCAAATACCACAGTGCTGTAGTGTACGCATCGTACTTGTTCATAGATTACTTGTTGCCGATGGCTTCAACGGTAAAGAGTGGGCGATTACTCGTGGGCAGTGGTTGTGGTTTCGGAACAATAGCGGCTTGAACTCCCTGCGCCGCGAGTCTCGCTCGTTCTTCGAGTTCTTGGGGTTTTGTTGTTGCAAGTTCGTGTTCTTCGGGGCTTGCGATTATGCGAATGGCAGCATGTGCGGGGCCGGCAAAAAAAAGTCCCTCGCCGATGTCTGCAGCCAAAAGCAGGTGCTTCTCTCCTTCGGAGAGATAAAAAACCTCGGCGACCTTATCAATGGCTGCCGGTGACTGTTTGAGGAGCACCTGGAGTGAGCTATTTTGGATAATAGTTTTACCAATATCAACAGACAAAAAATCTTCGACGTCCTGGGTGATAGTGGTGACCCCGAGATAGTATTTGCGCGCGCGCTTGGCTATTGAGCTCAAGAAGAGCGCGCTGTCTGGAAACTTCATCATATACCACGCCTCATCAACAACGAGAATTCTTCGCTTGATATCCCGCCGGATTCTGGTCCAAATAAAGTCCAAGATGAGATACATGGCAATTGGGCGGATTGCCTCTTCAAGATCGCGGATGGAAAATACCGTCAGCGGGTTTCGGATTTGGACATTGGTCTGCGCGTCAAAAATTCCGACTAAGCTTCCTTTGACAAATTTTTCAATGCGGTCCGCAAGCCCCTTAGCCAGTGGCTCCTCCATACCAATCAAGGCTTTGTAGAGATCTTCCATAAGAGGCGGTTCAAGCTTTTGGGTTGCCGGGTCGGGAGTAATGCCTTTTTGTTTGTATGAAAGGATAAGCGCACGGTCCAGGAGCGCTTCTTCAGTGGGGTTAAGCTCACCCATCACGACCCTAAAAAACCCGTGAAGCGAAAGAATTTTTTGATTCAGCTCGCTTTCGCCTTCTTGGTCTGGTCGTTGGAGGAGTGATAAGTCAAAAGGATTGAGCTTGGTGTTGGTGCCAAAGTGAAACCTGATATACTCGCCCCCCAGTGCATGGGTGAGGGCTTCGTATTCATTTTCCGGGTCGATGATAATTACTTCTGTATCAAACATGAGGCTCCGCATCACTTCTAGCTTGACCATGTAGCTCTTGCCGCCACCGGAATTGTGTACAAAAACGCCGCCCGATCCTGCCAAAAACACGCCGCTATTGATAGTGAGGTCATAGACGTAACGCTCTTTATGTTTGAGTTTTTCGATACGTACAATCGGATCCCAGAAAAGGTCAGCATGAGCAAGACGCCTGAGGTGTTTGAGCAGGCGCTCAGCGTGACGAAGAGTGAGCTGGAGCGATCGATACCGTTTTTTGAGCGTTTTGACGGCACCGGCAAGCGTTGGGTAAGCAATATCGCCTGGGCGATGTGCTTCGGCGTGGATATTATGCCAGAGACTCCTGTCTTGGTCTGAAAACGAGAAACCAGTGTCTTTATAGGTTTGATAGAGCACCCGTTTCACTTCGGGCAAGGATATGGTTTCACCGGTTATTGTTTTATACGCGCGAAGGACATTAACGGCACCCGGGACAACCGCCTTTTTTTTCATGAGTTGCCAGGAGTAGCCGAGCTCTTGCCAGAGGAGGTGATTGGTGTGCCTTCGGCTGCCGCGCTTTATAATCGTGTCAAGATCAGGCAGAGTATTTAAGAACAAAACGTTCCGTCGAAGTTCTCGAAGTTCGGCGATTCGGGATTCGATTGCCACAATAATTCCCTCGAGTTGTTTTGGCGACGGGTTAAAAATACTGCGTTTGAGAGGAGATAAATTCACCGGTCCTTTTATAGCGTCACCCGCGTAGAGCATGGAGTAGAGTTTCTGAAAGATTGGCGAAAGGCCAGGAATTATATCGACATTGGTGTTTGCCACTTTTCCAGCAAGACCGGATAGTTTTTTATTTTTCCTTTCGGTAAGAAAGCCGATGTGTTTGGTAAAGCTCATGATGTCTTTTTGTCCAGAGACGGTAAGTTCCCAGTATGTTCCTGCCAGACTATTTGTGTTGGTTGCCCGTTTTGTTTTTTTGGCGATTCGTCCGATAATGCTAAATCTCAAAAGGAGGTAGGCAATATCTGAGATGAGTTTTTCTGACTTGGAGATGCAGGAGATTTTATGGCCCCCAACGGTACCGTCTCCTTCAAAATATGCGCGAAGATACATTGCTATTTGTTGGTTGGTGGCCGACAGCAGGAGTGGTGGTACGCGTTTGGAACCGGAATTGCCGCCTGCGCCAAAGGCAATAAACAAGCGAGCCCATGCATTGGGTGCAATGTTGTAGCCTACGATTTGGCTTTTTTGTCCGTATCTCGGAGCAACCCGGGCACCGATGGCGGCAGCACTTTTTTGGATAACATCAAGCACTACTTGATCGGTATTGTAGATATTGAGGGTTTTAGGAAGGATGAGCCCTTCACTGGTAGTGAGCCCCAGAAGTGTTAAAAGCGGTTCTTCAAGCGCTATTTTATCTGGAAGATAATCCGGCCACGCAGGCACGAGGTGTTTGGGTTGGATTTCTCTCGGGGAGCACGCAGGCCCGGGTAAAAAGCGCGGCAGGGGAATGGCATCGCCGATTTTGGCTAGTTGACCTCGGGTTGCTTGAATGCGACCTTCCCGCAGCGTTACCAGGCAGTGATCGGCGGTAATGGTTATAGACCGGCCGCTTTTTGTTGTAACTTTATAAAGTTTTTCTCTTCGCGAAAAAGTTTTTCTCGCCGCAAGTGAGACCTTGCTCCATCCTCCATTCAGATTCTTTCCAAAAGAAAATACTTCCAGATCAGGGCTGGTCACCCCCTCGAGCTCTTCATCTTTGTGGGTAAGGCCATGTTTGGCTATTTCGTTTTCTACAACTTCTCCGATAGTGACGAGTTTTTCGACTCCATTGCGGCGGATAAGTACTGGTTCCCATGAAGCAAGTGATTTTCCCATAACGAGGGTATTTGCGTTCTCTAAAGTAAAGCGGTCAAAAATAATCAAACTTTCGTTATGTTCATTCATGCCGTAGAGAACTCCTTCGTTTGCCGTGAGTTCCGATGTGGTAAAGGGGAACGTGGTGGCGAGCGACGTCGTGTCCATGTTTCTTGTGATAAGAATCCGATCTTGCCCCATGGGGAGCGTGGTTTTAAAGCCCTCTTCCATTTGAAGGATCGCTTTTTTGGTGACAATGAGAAGTGAGGAGAGCATTGCTTCAACTTGCTTGGTTGTGCGGTCGAGTTCGTCGTGAGTTTTTGCCGGTATTGTTACATAGAGGCCAAATTGAAAAAATCGTTCGGCTCCTTTTGCCAGTTCTTGCTGGAGCGAAAGCGCATCCTCGAGCGCGACTTGGACCGAGGGTTCGATGACGCGGCCGCGCTTCATGTCTGATTGAATTGTTGCTTCCATTTCGCCCACTTTTCGCTTGAGGTTTTCCAGAATTTCTTCTGATTTTGACGGATAGACATACATAGCCGTGTCAAGCGTGTGGTTAAACGAAATGAGCGGTTCAAGCCAGTTAGCGCTTACAAACCTGGGGTAGCCGGCGATAAACAGCGTCCGTACAAAACGATCGCCCATTTTTAAGTGATCAAAGTCTACTTCGATTGCCGGGGGCGCGATGATATCGCTTACCAAAAGCGGTGCGTTTGGGTCGTGTTGCACCGGTGTATCCTCGGGCATGGGGTTAATAAATTTGGCAAAAAGCGTTTTCGCGTTCATGGTTTTGTTGTTTCCATCACTTGAAACGATGGCGTTGGGCTTTCCGGGTTATATATGGAAAACAATAGTTGCACGATTTGTTCGTTTGTAAGTTGCATTGCCCTGAGGCCGATACGGTGAAGAAGTCGTGTGAGCTGATCGCGTTTTGGCGAAAGCACCATGAGGGCCTTGTCAAAAATATACTCCTTGGGATAGGGGAGACCCCTTTTTTTACTCCCAAACAGGACTTTTGTTGACGTTCCCAGTTCAAGACTCGAGAACGGAATGACAACATAAAATTTTTTATCCAATACTTTTTTTTCTTTTACCGTCTCGGCGACAAAGAGACGATAGCTATTGATGCTGCTAGCCAGTTTTGGGTTTTTTTGTTTTATCTCCTGCTCTTCCAGGAGACGGAGATAGCTCGTTACGTCTTTGTGTTGTGATCTGATAAGAATTTGGACCGGAAACGAGAGGGAATTAAGAAGTCCCGCGTATGCATAAATCATTGCTTCCTGTTCTTTTTCTGACAGAAGGCCAAAGTTGACTGCCGTAGTAGCAAGAATCATTGCTGTTGATCCATCAACAAACAAAACCACGTCATGATTGACGTCTTCAATTTCGGTAAAATCCTGGGTTGATGATCGGATAGGGATAATTTGTTGCATGCTAATTAGTCAAATTTGGTTTTTCCCGAAAATTTCAGCAGCGAGTTTTTCACGCGCCACCTGTTTTTGATTTTTGGCGGTAACTTCTACGGCGGGTACTATATCTCCAACGAGTGTGATTTGAATGCGGTCAAAGACAAATTGTGCGCGTGGATCTTCTATGTCAATGAGGTACGTACCGTTGGGAAGCGGAGTCGAGGCGGCAAACTGTCCGAGTTTATTGCTTTTGAGTGCGCGAACGGGGATATCCTCTTTATCTCTTACGGTAACCAGGACGCCGGGGAGCAGGTTGCCCATCGTGTCTTTGAGTATGCCGGTAATGACGTTGGGAAATGTCGTCAGGCGCGGCAAGCCCATTTTGGTAGCCATATCAGGCGGGACGATGCGTACGGTGGGAGACGGAGTTTCGGGTTGGGCCATTGCCGCGGAGCGAACCACAGTGGGTTGTTGTCTTTGAGAGCTCAGTTGATGACGGAGAGAAACAAGTTCTTGTTCCATTTTTGCTCTGTCGTTAGTCACTTGGGCGATTTGTTCCTGAAGTTCTCTGAGTCGATCGGTGTTTGCGGTTTTTGTGGCAAGCTCCTGTTGAAGCGTGGCAAGCCGATGCTCGAGCGCTGCTTTTTCTTCGAGCATTTGCGCGGAAGGAGCTAGTTGTTGGGCTGGTTGAGCAGGAGTAAGATCGAGACGTCTACCGGTGATGGAAGCCTTTTTGGCTGGGGTAAATATCCCCGATGGGGTTGGGGGAATCACGGTTTTTTTTACGGGGTTCATGGTTTGCATGAGCGCGCGTAACCACCCGAATGGTTCCACGAGCCATTCGGAAATGAGCATGGTGTGGCTACGTGGCCGCACCCGGGTTGACGTGGGTTGTTCGGGGTGAAGAGCGGCAGGAACAGGACGAATTGCCGCCGTTGGATGACGGAAAGTGAAAACACCTACCAGATCGGAAATAAATCCGCGCTGGACGTTTGCGCTGACGATAGTTGGAATATGTGATTGAGCCGTGGGCGTCTGAGTTGTTCGCTGTTCCTTGTGGCGCGTTGTTACGCGCCGATTCAATACATCCATGAGGTTGGCTGTGGTTGTTGAGTTTTGCTTGTCCTCCGAAGTCCCGCCACGCGGGACGGAGGAGGACTTTTGCCAAAGGTATTGCGTGGGACTATAAACGTTTTTGAGAAAAGACAGCACCCACACGTCCATTGGCCGCTCTTCAACCGGAACAAATGCAAAACCAAATCCGCCAAGGCCAAATACGAGCGCAAGCGGCCAGGTAAAAAAGAACGGGAGAGGCAGTTTGTAGGAAATATATGCCAAAATGAGACCGCCGGCCAGATAGCCAAACTGCTTGACGGTCATATCGCCGATCAAGCGGAATTGAAAAGTTGTGACGTTTTGTGGGACCGGATGTTGTTCCATATTGTAACACTTTATTGTAGAAGGTAAAAATATGCGGTGCAATAGCACAAAGCGCATCAGGACCGTGAAAACTCTTATTTTCATTTTTCACGAGATGTGTACATCAAGGCTAAGCCTTGGGGAACTTTAAGGCTTAGCCTTGATGAGACCGCGAAGATATCAGTGCGCTATAATAGATCCATGTCTTCTCCTTTCGTTCTTCTTGAAGTGAAAAATAGCCGTGATAGTGAGGAAGCACCGGCTGTGATGGAACAAGTGTTTGCCGCACTCGGAAGCAGTGGGGGACATGCGGGAATACTCGCGCGGATATTTGGCAACCGGCATGAAACACGATTTTTTAGTTTTGAGATTGTGTCGGTTAATAACGGTATTCATTTTTTTATTGGACTTCCTGCCGCTGCGCAAACGTATCTTGAGAGCCAGCTTACGGCGCAATACCCCAAGCTTCTTTTGTCTCCAAGCGCTGACTACGCGCCGCATTTTCTCTCTTTACCACATCAACTTGCCCAACTGGTTTTAATCAACGCATATTACTATCCGTTAAAAACCCATAAAGATGTGCGTGATCTCGATTTGTTGGCTAGTGTGCTGGGGCAACTGGCCAAGCTCCCCTCCGGACAAGCAGCAGCAGTGCAAGTGTGGATTTCCCCAGCTGGAAGCGGTTGGCAGAAGAGCGCAGGTCGCGTTATCGCCGCAGGAGTACCAGATCCCGCCTCATCGGCGGGGAGAACAAAATCGCATCCACATGCGCGTATTATTGAAACCAAAGTCAATCAGGTAGGTTTCTCAACAGCAATTCGTGTGTTGGCGGTCGCAGAGAGCCAAGAGAGTGCCCGTGCGCTATTGACAAGCCTAGCAGGTTCTTACGGTGTATTTACTCTGGGAGAGGGAAATGGACTCGCCGCCGCTCAACCGCCGTTTTGGCAAAAAAAGAAGTTTGAAGGTGCATTTCTCGTGCGCAGTGGAGATCTTGCGCCAAAATTTCAAGTACTCGGATCGACCGAACTATCTTCCCTCTGGCATCCGCCGGGGTTATCGCTCTCTATGATCAAAAATATCTCCTGGGGAGCAACGCTCACGAGCGAAGCACCAGAGAATTTGCCAATTTCCACCGATAGCGAAGAGGACCTGCCTGCCGGCAGGCAGGAAAAAAAGCGCATCAACTTTTTTGCACGGACGGAGTTCAAGAATAAAGCGGCAACGTTTGGTATCAAAAAAGATGACCGCAGAAAGCACCTCTATATCATTGGAAAAACTGGGACTGGGAAATCAACCATGATTGCCAATATGGCAATCAACGATATGAAAAACGGCGAGGGAGTCGCCGTCATTGATCCCCACGGCGATCTTACCGATATACTTCTGGATTTTGTTCCTTCATTTCGGATCAATGACGTGGCGCTTCTGGATCCATCGGACATTGACTATCCGTTTCACTTAAATCCTCTGGAGGTCAAAGACCAGGCGCTTCGAGAGCTCGTCGCAAGCGGCATTGTCGCAATTTTTTACAAACTCTACCACTATAGTTGGGGACCGCGTTTAGAGTATATTTTACGAAATACGATTTTGACCCTTCTCCATGTGCCACAATCGACGCTTTTGCAGGTGCCTGAGCTTCTGACCAACGAAAAATACCGCGAGAAAATTGTCAGTACTATGGGTGATCAGGTTCTCAAAAACTTCTGGCTCAATGAGTTTAACAAGATGTCTCCGCAGATGAGAAGCGAAGCAGTGTCGCCGATTCTTAATAAGGTCGGCCAGTTTTTGTCTTCCCAGACGATCCGCAATATTGTCGGCTCTCCCGTATCAACAATTGATCTCGAGTCGATGATGAATGAGGGCAAAATTGTCATTGTCAATCTTTCTCAGGGCAAACTCGGCGAAGACAGCAGCGCGCTGTTGGGGGCGATGATTATCACCAAAATACAGCTCGCTTCCATGAATCGGGTTTATCAGCAGGAAACCGAGCGCCGGGATTTCTATCTCTATGTTGATGAGTTTCAAAATTTTGCCACAACCTCGTTTATCAAAATTCTCTCGGAGGCTCGAAAGTATCGCCTTGACTTGACGCTTGCCAACCAATACATCGGCCAGATCGATGAAGAGGTCCAGAAGGCGATTTTCGGTAACGCCGGCTCCCTTGCTGCTTTTGGAGTGGGAGCCACCGACGCGCGGATTTTAGCGAAAGAATTCGGCAGCAAATACGAAGAAGATGAGCTCGTTGGGCTTGGCAACTATCAAATTATTCTCAAACTCGCCATAGACAACCACACCTCAACCCCGTTTTCCGCAACGACCTTGCCCCTTCCCCGTTCCCGCAATCAAAATCGTGACAAAGTGATCAGAAGCAGTCGCGAACGATACACAAAAAGCACAAAGTAAGCTACAATGCCTGTATTGTAGGAGTACTATATGGTTCCAATCAGTCAGGAAAAAATTCACGACTTATGCAAAAAAAACGACATCGCCTTTCTGGGTGTATTCGGATCTGCCGCACGAGATGAATACAAGGGAGACAGCGACGTCGATCTTTTGGTTCGCTATGCTCGTCCCAAGGGGTTGTTTGAACACAGCGGAGTAGCGCTTGCGTTCGAGTCGTTATTTGGCAGGAAGGTGGACTTGGTGACAGATGGGGCATTGAGTAAGTATATTAGAACAAATGTATATCGTGATTTGAAGCCGTTATATGGAAAACTCCAATCCTGAAGTGTATCTCCGTCACATACTCGATGCGATCCACCGGATTGAAAAACACATTTTTGGCGTGCAAAAAGTAGATTTTTTCAAAGACGATTCTACCGCGGCGGCGGCGGCCGTTCGCGAACTCGAAATCATTGGCGAGGCAATAACGCAAATGCCGGAAGCGTACAGAACCAAACATACGTCAGTGCCATGGCGGGAGATTACAGACATGAGGAATCGCCTTATTCATGGGTACTTTTCAGTGGACTACAAAATAGTTTGGAAAACAGTCACGGAAGATCTCAAACCACTCAAACAACAGGTAGAAGATCTTTTACAAAATCTCGACGGGACGAAGTGATCCGCTCTTCCCGAGAACGATATACCAAAAAAGTTTGAGAACCATTCGTTCCGGAGCCGGTCCCGCCGATGGCGAAGCCATAATGGCGGGACGGATGTTGAAAAAGAGGTACGGGGGGGGCTTGTTTGCGCCCCGCCGTTGGGGTACAATACGGGAGAATAGGAGAGCGAGCCATGGAAACAAAAGTTCTTAATTATCGCATCACGATCGAGCCGGATACACGCGTCGGGACGAATGAATCTGGCTATGCAGCATACTGCCCCACGTTAGGACTTGCTGATGGTGGCGACACGATAGAAGAGGCCATCAAAAATATCAAAAAGCTTATTGCATTTCACATAGAGTGTCTCGCAAAAGAGAAGCGGTCCGTTCCGGTTGACAACGAAGAAGAGATGGTCCTCACGACAAATGTGCGCGTCCGCGTGGATCACAAATTTTCCTTCGCATGACCAAAACACCCAGAGACGTCAGCCCCGCGGTCCTTATCCGTGCGTTGCAAAAAGTCGGCTTCATCGTTGATCGACAGACAGGAAGCCATGCGCGGCTCAAACATCCGGATGGGCGAGCGACCAGTGTCGCGATTCACCCCAAGCCCATGTTTCATGGGATTCTTCGGAAGATATTGCGGGAGGTTGATCTTGACCCCGAAGACCTTAAAAAACTCTTAAAATAGGACACTCACGCCTTTGTTGTTTGCCGTGAGCTGTCCGTATAGCTTGTATTGACCATTACATCTTAGGTAACTGTTGCCAAAATTCCGCTCCGGAGTCGGTCCCGCCGATGGCGAAGCCATAATGGCGGGACGGGTGTTGATGGAGCGGTTTTGTTTTGCCAAAAAGAGGTATGGGGGATTGTATGCCCTTTTTGCGTGCGATAGAATGTGTACTATGATGATAAAGAAACAACGGGTAACGCCTAAACCTCTCCAAGACTTTCTGCAAAAAGGACTGTGGCTTGCAGTCGTGACGAGGAGTAGACAGTTGTTTGTGGTTGCCAGTGGAAGAACCATTGATTCCGTCCTTAGCCGTGCAAAGCAGCTTGGCTTCCCCCGCGCCTCGGTCATGCGTTCTAGCACAGACTACACCAACTGGATCCCTGTCGCATGAAGTGGAGAGCCGCTTTTTCTTCCGCTCATAGATGCGACCATTGGTAGTTCACAGCTTCAGGTAGTAGCACTCATTGATTCTGGTGCTTCCTATTCTCTCTTTCATGCAGCGCTTGGGGAACACATAGGTCTGAATATCAAATCCGGCAAGAAAATATCGTCTTTCGGCGTAGACGGAAAACCCCTGGAGAGCTTTCTCCATCCTACGCGTGTAGCTATCGGAGGAAATAGTGTGACAATAACGGTAAGCTATTCGTATGATTTGCAAACACCGTATCCACTTCTGGGGCAACATGGATTTTTCGAAAAATTTCGTATTTGTTTTGATCTGGGGAAGAAAGAACTCGAGATTACTCCGAAGTTTCATTAGGTAGTTGCGGCGCACTCCGGAGTCGGTCCCGCCACCTGGCGGACGGATGTTGATGGAGCGGTTTTTGTTGGTTTATTCGCGCCGCTTGTGCGTATCGCATTATAGCGCTAAAATTGATTTACACTATGCTGGAAAAGAAGGAAATCATTCAGTCATTCGCAGAAGCTGTTGCCTCTGTCTCGACGCCTTCAAAAGATCAGAAGGGCGCTAATGCTCGAGTAGATTTTTTAACCAATCTTCTGCGAAGAATACAAGAAGCTGTTGATAAGAAAGAGGCATCGCATCAAGTTAGAACCTCATTTGCAATGGCGATGTCAGAATCGTCACGAATTCGTCGCCAATTTCGTCAAGAGATAGATAAAAAGAGATATAAGCCGCAATCTTTAGAAGAGCCAAAGCGGTTGTTATCAAATGCATGGGAAGTGTCGAACGCCTCTGGAATTTCTCCTGCTGGAATCATTGAGAAACCAGATGATATTGTCCATAGCGCAATAGCCGCCGAACTTGCTGCAAGAGTTGCCGTGATGCTCCCAGAGCTTCGACAAGATCCACGGGCAATATACCACGAGGTTGCGCGGGCATATAGATCTATTGATTGGCGTAATTTAACACCTGAGCAGGCAGCAGAGCTCAATACTACGATAGAAAATTCATTCAAACACATACGTGATCTTGCAAACGCAAAAAAACTTTCAAACTTTCCACCGGATAACGATAAATTATGGCGAGGTCTCAATGATTATTATTTTTCGAGTCGGGTTTCTTCTGACGAAGTGCAGCCAGATCCACAAAATTCTGACCCGGCAATAACAGAACGAAACACACGGAGAGAAAATCTGCGTAGTTATCTTAAAAGAGTGCAAACTGATCTGGCCGATCCGACAAATACAGAGCGTGAGGAAAGAGACATACTTAAACTTGTTGGAACAAACCTTAG